>SESF01003194.1_pt1 | contig 20077 bp, 14 predicted proteins | sample 3171521 | NCBI WGS metagenome assembly SESF01 (sample SAMN10866945, study PRJNA518727) | freshwater metagenome | biome: subpolar coniferous forest; feature: holomictic lake; material: water; isolation source: holomictic Lake 227, 6 m and 8 m depth | place: Canada: near Kenora, Ontario | collected...
TACCGCACAGTTTAGCGGTATAGAATTCCGCATTCTGCCGCAACGCATCCGGTGCAAAATGCCAGTTCAACATGGCTCGGGCGCGCTCGGGAAATCCGGCCGCAGCCAAGGCCTGAACGGCCCAGCCGGCCGCGCCATACGTGAACGGACGCATGGCCCAGGAGCCCTCCGAAAACATGGCTTCGCCTGGCAGGAAATGTTCGCTGCCGCAGGTGCTCAAGGTCCAGAACACCGAGCGATACCAGATTCTTTCCATCGCCTCATCCGGCAGCGCCAGCGTTGCGGACTCCCGCCACAAGGCCGCCCACGCATTGCGGTGGAGCTTCAGCAAACGCTCGTAGTCCGGCCGAGTTCCAACGATGTTCTCAAACTGCAGGTAGCCGGCGCCATCCCACTGGGTGGTCAAGGAATAGACCAGGCGGATGGTTTCTCCGGGTGCAAGCTTCACACTCTCCCGCCCTTGGGCATCGGTCGTGTAGGCTTTGCTGAGTCGTATCGCCCAGGCATCGCGTGTAAAACCTTGCTTCGTCGCTTGTCCGGTAATGAGATCCGGCGCCCGCCTGGTGACCGCATAGTCGGCGACCGGCCGCCTGACATACCAAGTTCTCGGCCCAACTCCGCCCAGGTTCTTCACCTGAAGCACGATCAAATGTCGATCCGCCATCGAGCAAAACAGTTCCGCCTCATAGCCGCAGCCCGCGTTGTCAATGGCGCGGGTTCGGAGCACTCCATCCGCCAGGCCCAGTTCCTGGCGGTAAGCGGCCGGCTTGTTGCTAACGGAGAATTCATCACAAAACAGGCCGGACCCGTCCACCGCCCGGCGTTCATTGTCCTCCTTCCATAGATCGGCACCCCAGAGTTTTGGAATGACGAGTCCGGAAGCATCTGTCAGGCCCCCAAGTTCCGCATTACCGAGGAGCAGACCGATGGCTTGTGGATCGCAATCGGTTCGCAGAAATGAATACTTCGCCAGCCGTTCCTGTTGCACCGTCTTCCCGTTGTCATCCGCGAGCAGAGCAACACCCGTGCAGCACAAACAAGCGAGGAACAGACGGTAAACGCCGATGGATACAAAACTCTTGATATTCATACTTTCCTCATTTTATTCGTTATGGTTGGTGTGTTGTGTTTGGTACTGCCATGGGGATCAATGCGGTTGCTCAAGATGAGCTTCACCGATTAGTCTGAAGGCTCGGAATTCTGTAATCTCTTCGCTCCTCAGAGTTCCTTAAGCCGGATGTTCCTGAACTGAATTTTCATCGGCGGGCCGGGGTGCATCTGCAGGGCGATAATGCCCCGCGCGGCGGCTCGAGCGGCGTAGTGGTCGCTGATCTGGCACATGAGGACGCCGTTGACATAGAGCGTGATTTCGGGGCCGCGACAGATGACGCGATAGGTGTTCCAGTCGCCGGGCTTGAACGATTTCAACAATTCCGCCGGCTCACCGATCTGCTCGACGGTCTTCTTGTCGTCGGCGGCGAAAACCGCTTTCTCGCCACGACCAGCGATTAAACCACGTTGGTGGTGATAGACAAAGCCAACCAGCCCGCCGTCGCCGGTCATGTCAGCCTGGTAGCCGAACGTGTCCCAGTCGGGGCGTTCCTCGGAGCGAATCTGAATGCCGGAATTGGCGTCACGGCTCAGCTTGAAATCCGCCTGCAACTCGAAGTCGGCCGGCTGGCCGCCGCGCCAGATGAGGTAATTGCACGCCTTGCAGGGTTTCTCCAGCGTGCTCTCCGCGGTTAACACGCCGTCTTCGACCATCCACCACCCGGGTTTGCCGTCCCAGCCGGACAGGTCTTTGCCGTTGAAAATGGGAGAGAAACCCGCTTCGGCAGCGCCCGGTGGCACAAGCGCCAAGACTTTCCGGGCACGCTCGGCAAGCTGGCTGTTGCTCGTCTGGACCTGCCGCATCGCCGCGGCCACCTCGGCCGGGTGGCTCGTCACGATCTTCTCGGCTACCGCCACCGCTGCGACACTCGCCTCCTCCTTCAGTCCCTCGCCCGTCAGGTAGGGCCTGATTACGGCCAGCGACTCCACGCTGGGCAGTTCACCGAGGGCGGCCAGGGCCAGGCGCTGCTCCGGCGGCTGCTCCAGCAACGGCAGCAGTGCCTTCAGTTGAGCCACCTTCTGCGCCAGGGCCACATCTTGCAGCGGGATCAACCGGAGCTGACCGCGCTGCGCCAGCAGCTTGCTTCGCGGGTCCCCACTCGTCTTCCCCATCCGCGCCAGGTCGCCCAAGGCATCGGCCGTCGGCCAATCGCACAAGACCCGCAGCGCCGTTTCCTGCACCGCCGCGTCCGCCTCACCCGCTGCCACCCGCACCGCCACCAACGCTGGCTGGTCCCCCACCGTCCCAAGGACGCGCAATAACGCCAGTTTCGGTTCGCCCTGCGCCTTCGCCAGGCCGGCCAGCAGCTTGTCCGTCCCGCGTGTCGGGTCCGTTGCCCGCGCACAGATCGCCCCCAGCGCCCCCTCGCCCGCCGTCAAAGCCTGGGTCCGCATCAGGGCGTCAATCACCCCGGGGAGATCCTTGACCCCGGCCAACTCGCCCAGCGCCTTGAAACTGGCGCTTGCCTCCCGGACCTCCGCCACCCCGGCTGTCTGCAATAACGCCGGCACCGCCGCCGTGATGCGGCGCTGAGCTACCGCTTCAATAGCCGTCAGGCGCACACCCGCGTCCGAGTGGCGCAACAAGGCCAGCAGCACCGCGTCGGCCCCCACCCCGGGCGTGCCCACCAACCCGGCCAACGCTGCGGCCGCCACCGCCGGTTCCGGATCGGTCACTAGCGCCGCCAGCACCGGCAGCGCCGCGGGGCTGGCAAGCTGGACCAGACTGACGATCGCCGCCACCCGCTGGCGGGTGCCACCCTGCTGGGCCAGCGGCACCAGCGCCGCCGCCGCCCCCACGTCGCCCCGATTGCCCAGCGCCTGCACCAGCAAAACCTGCGTGTCATCGTCCGCCGCCGGAATGGCCCCCACCAGCGCCTGGGTCACCTGCCCACCCGGCAACTCCAGCGCGATTCGGATCGCATCGGTCACCGGCACCGACCTTGCCCCCCGCAGCGCCTCCACCAACAGCGGCACCCCTTGGGCGCCCCGGCCCCGGATCGCGCCGCGCAACGCCGCCACCCGCACCTGGAGCGGCAGGTCCGAGGCCGCGAGCAATCGGTCGCAGATCGCCGCCGCCTCGGCCCCGGACAGCCCCTCCGCACACCGGAGCAACCCTTCACAAACTGCCAGCCGCTGAGCCGGGGCACCGCTCGCTAACACGCCCTCCAATGCCGCCACCGCCTCCCCGCCGATGCGCCCCAGTGCCCGCGCCGCCGCCTGCGCCACCGCGGCATCGCCGTCAGTCAGCAACCGGGCCAGCGGCCCAACCGCCTGCGCGTCCCGGCGCACCCCCAAACTCTCCACCACCCCCACCAGCAGCCGGCCTTTGACCTGCCCAAGCGCCGCGCGCAACGCCGCCTCCACCGCCGGATCGGGGATCGATTCCAGCGCATACCGGGCCATGTGCGACAGTTGCTCGTCCGTCAGCAGGGACGCCAGCACCGGCACCGCTTGCCCGGTGCCCACCCGCGCCAGTTCGCGGCAGGCGTCGGTCTTGGCCTTGAGCGGCGCGTCCCCCTTGAGGACGGCCAGCAGTTGGTCTTCCTGTGCCCAGGCGGTGCCGGCCAGCAGGATAACGGCAAAAACAAGGTGTTTCATAGAGTTCTTATCTACTGGGGGTTGATCCTCAGGCCGTAAACGGAGGGCGCATCGCGCGCGACCGCAACCGGTTGGCCTCGGCGTCCCCCACGAACTCCGCCTGGCGCAGGTCAAACTTCAGGTTCCGCTTCAACTGCTCGCAGATGTCGGCCGCCAGGCAAATGCTCATGGACTGAAACATGACCTCTGGATTAGCCACCGCGGGCCGGCGCGACCGGATGCAGTCCAGAAAATCCCGAGCGTGGTCGAATGGGCGTTGGGTCCGGGCCGTGTACTCCGCCAGGACTCTCTTGTATTCGCGCAACAGTGCCGGCGAGGAGACATCCGGCTGGGAATAACCGTCGGCAGCCCCAACCCATCCTTCGGGACCGTCAAAGCGCTCACCACATGAGCCATGCCAATAATTGCACTCGTTGCCACGAGCCAGCACCAGCTTCACCCCGTTGGACAAGCGGGTCATCATGGTGACATCCGGTTTCTCATACTCCAACTCGATGAACGAGACCTCGGTCATGTCGAGCCCGGCCAGAGCCTGGGCCACCGTGTGTGCCCCCCACATCGCCACATCGGTCGCCAGATCATAAAAGTGATACCACCCGTTCCCCTCCACATAGCCCCGGTTGTAAGGTCGCCACGGACACGGGCCCAGCCAAAGATCCCAGTCCAGTTCCTCCTTCGTCGGCTCCGGTTCCGCCGGTAACCAGTCCTGCCGCAGCCCATCGCGCCAACGACAATCGGCATAGACCGTGTGAATCGGGCCCAACCGGCCGGAGCGGGCCATCTCGATGGCAAACACATGATTCGCCTCGCTCAACCGCTGCGCGCCCGTCTGATACACCCGGCCGTATCGCCGCGCGGCCTCCACCACCATCTGCCCCTGCGCCAGCGTGAGGCAGGCCGGCTTCTCGCAGTACACGTCCTTGCCCGCCCGCATCGCCAGGGTCGAGGCCAGCGCATGCCAGCGGTCCCCGGTGGCGATCAGCACCGCATCCACATCCGTCCGCTCCGCCAGGAGCTGTCGCAGGTCCGTATAAGCCGCGCAATCGTTGTTGCCATACTTGCTATCGACCGTTTTCTTGGCCGCCACGCACCGGCTTTTCAGCACATCGCACACGGCCACCCACTGCACGTCGCGCTGGTTGAGCAGATGGCCCAAGTCGTAGGAACCGCGACCGCCCAGGCCAATCCCGCCCATCACGATGCGTTCGCTCGGGGCCACCGCTCCGCCTCGGCCCAGCGCGGAAGCGGGGATGAAACAGGGCGCTGCCATCGCGCTGGTCGCCAGGGCCGCCCCTCTCAGAAATTGACGTCGCGTAAGTGTCATAAGGTTGTCATTGTTCATCGGATTTCTCTTTCTCGACGGAGTGCTTTGGTTTTCAATTCAATAAATCGCATCGACGACACCACTTAAGAACGGAGTTCGATTCAATCTCATGGTTGCTCAGACATTTGGTCTGGTAGGCTTTAGCTTTGGCTCGCGCCAAGGCCGGTAAGAGCAGGGCAGTAAGAAATGACAGGAACTCACTTCAGCGGGGCTGAAACATGCTGGATGAGGTACATGATATCCTGGCTCCCGGGGGCGGACACACTGCCGTAACCCATTTTTCTGACCGGCAAGCAGGTGCTGCCCACGCGCCACTTATGCGTTTCGGCATGGCCATCGGCGAAGGAGAAACCGCATGCGCCATTGTGATAGCTGGCCGGCAGATCTCCCCATACGCCCGGGTTGACCGCCAGGCTCGATCCCATGATCGTACAAAACGAGGCATCATTAATGCTATCGCCTTGCTCATCCAGGTGGATAATCAGGTCCGAAGGCACCGGCTTTTGGATATCGGCCTGTTTGTTGTAACCTCTCCACGCCGGATTAATGGCGGAGACGGTGGAAGGTCCGGCACAGCCACCTTGAATAAAGGCGTTCATGGCGATGCTGCGCACGCGCGGCATTTGCGCCCCAAACTCCTTGCAGGTATTGAGATCCGCGGGACAATGGTAAATTCCGGCGTTCTTGGTGTAACTGGCCAGCAGCGCGCCCGGGCCGACCAGGAAGAGAACATTGGTGTTGTCGGTGTTGTTGTCGGCCCAACTCATGTCCCCTTGGACCCAGTTCTTGCCCAGGACATTATCGTTATAGTACTGCAAGGGCACCAGGTTGCCATTGTGATCATCGGCATACAGGGTCCAAGCGAGTACCACCTGTTTGAGGTTGCTCAGACACTGAATTCCCTGGGCCTTGGTCTTGGCTTTAGTCAGCGCCGGCAACAGCAGCGCCGCCAGGATGGCGATAATCGCGATCACCACCAGCAGTTCGATGAGAGTAAACCCTTTGCGCCGCAACCAGCTTCTTTGGCTGAACGAACCGGTATGCCTGTCTGTGATCTGTTTCATAGTTATAAGCGGGTTTAAAATGTCTGGCGTATTCCTAAATCGGACGGCGGCACGTTGGCAATAGCAAATGTGGCGGAAATCATGTGCGAACCGATAGCAGGCATTTCCGCTTGCGCGCGACACGTGCGCAGCACGGCTCGACTTGCAAGCTCTTGCTGGCGAATCACATACCACGTTACATTGGTCCAGGCACTTCACAACTCTCAGTTCAGCGGGTGGGGTTCTTGATCTTGGCCGTGCTCAGGGAATGGAGCCAATCCACATCCTTGTTATTCGGCGAGGAGGCGAAGACCGGTGCGGTGGTGGTGCGGATGTCCTTCCAGCGGTGAATCTCGGAGTGCCCATCCGCCAGCGACATGCTCCCGGACATATTATGGTACGTGGCGGGAACATCCGTAAAGGCCCAGGAGCCGGGCTGAACGGGGTCATAGCCAATCATGTTGTCCGCAAAGAATCCGTCGTTAATGCTGTAAGGACTCTCATCGATAATGACGAAGGTCCGGGTTGGGCCGGGCCGGATCAGCGCGGTCAGTTTCGTGAAGAAGAAGTAGTCGGCATCGTAATTCGCCGTGGAGAGGAATCCGTTCATCGAGATGCTGCGAACCACCGGGCTGCCCTTGTAGGTGCGAATGTCGCCGGGACACTTGTACACTTTGTAATTGCCGCTGAGGTAAAGATTCAAGGCGCAGGCCTTAATGAGGTTGATATTGGTCTGCTCTGCCCCTCCCGCGGTGGATACGTCCCCTGGGACCCAGACAGAATAGTCGGTAGCGTCAATGATGCGGTCATTGTTGTCGTGCGAGTACATGATCCAAGCCAGGGTAATCTGCTTGGTGTTGCTCATGCAGCTAATGTTCTGGGCCTTGGTCTTGGCCTTGCCAAGGGCGGGCAAGAGCAATGCTGCCAGGATGGCAATGATGGCGATGACCACGAGCAGTTCGATCAACGTGAAGCCGCTCCCGCCCCGCGAACCGGGTAGTCGGACTTTCAGGTCCGCACTGACACGCCTCGATACCAGAACCACCGTCCCTGCGTGCTCCCCGGATGCCGTGAGTTGCGGCTGACCGGGTTGTCTTCGTTCGAGACTCACTCCGCACATATCGACTGTCATAGTGCCCAAGTATGTCAGGCGGGCGGTTGGCGGGGAATGCCCACCCATCCCAAAAACATATCCCACAGTCCCAAAATCTGGAAGCAAAGGGCCTTGCGGACTTGACACTCGCCACCCGCAGTGCCCACCATCAATGCCCAATGCCTTACCATGGAACCAGAGTTCGCTGGCAGGATCGGCGGGTTCATACCGCTAACGTTGTTGTGGGCGAGGCCGTGTACCAGCCTGGGGGCGCTTGCGGTCCCCGAGTGCAGCGCGATTTTCAGTTGGTCATTCTGCATTCCGGGGAATGTCAGTTGCAGCTTGATGGCGCCGCCCACCCGTTGAAGGCGGACCGGGTTTACCTGTTGCGGCCGGGCGGCCGGGAGCACTTTCAGTTTGCCGCCGACCGCGAGTCACACCACTCGTGGTGTTCCATACGGCCCAGGTTCATCCCCAAGAACCTGGAGGCGAGCCTGCGGCGCGCGCCGCTTTCCGCGCCTTGCTCCGCTCTGTTCCATTCCTTGCGCGAGAACGCCCTCAAGCTCCGCTTCTCGCGACAGTCTTCGGTCCGGGTCCTGGTGGAGGCGATGGCGTTATGTCTGCTGGCCGAGTTCCTGCACGCGGCACGCGAAGCGAAGACCGGAGCGTGCGACGACATGGCGGTGCGCAATTTCCTCCTTTGCGTGGAAGATCATTTTGGAGAAGAAGACTGCCTGCAAACCGCCCGGGCAGCAGCGGGGATCTCCCGGAACACCTTGTTCCAGAAATTACGGCGGGCGATGGCGACCACCCCCGCGGATTTCCTCTGGCAGTTTCGCGCCGAGCGCGGGGCCGCCATGCTGGCCGAGACGGGCCAGACCGTGGGCGAGGTTGCCTACCGCTGCGGCTTCAAGAACCCCTTCCATTTCTCCCGCGTACTTAAGCGCCGTTTCGGCAAATCGCCAAAAGAGATCCGCCAGCAAGCGTGGGCGAAGGGCGAGGAGGGGAGTGCGGGAGTGCGGGAGTGCGGGAGTAATGGAGTGTAGGAATGGGGGGAAGTCGGGCCAGGGATTGCGGAGCGGGCGCGAGGTGGCCAGGGCCAGCGAACAATGCCGCAAAACGATAACATGGATCGGAGGCCCACCGGGCAACCTGCCGCGGACTTTGGCGGGCCTCCGCGAGAGCGCTTGTCTTTGGACGTGACCGGACGTAAACTTTCCTCATGAGCAAAGCTGACATCCTGGATCTTTCACCCGCGCAGCGCCCGGTAGGAAGGGGCGCGCAAAAAGGAAACTCTTATCCTTATCCGTTTATGAAACCAGCACCACGTTCTGCACGATTTGTGTCCTTCTCCCGGACAACTCGCTCGTCGTTGGCCCTGGCCGCACTTGGGATTGTGGCTGGCGCCTCAATTCTGCAAGCCGCCAGCGCAGCGACCGTCAGCATTGGCCTTTATCCCGGCGTCTCCGTCGATGGCGTGCGGGGAAAGACCTACGTGATCCAGTCCGCCACCAACATCACCCAGACCAACTGGACGACGCTGACAAACCTCACCCTCACCCAGCCCCACGAATTGTGGCTCGACACCAGTGTGGATACCACCCGCCCCGGCTATCCGCGGCGATTCTATCGCGTCAGCAGTGAGTCGGTGGAAACAAGCCGGATCTTCTACAGCCTGGACGCGAATGCCTCCGGGGTCACGGAAACTGTGGATAACATCGTTAATCTGACGGTCGTGTCCAAGGACCCCCGAAACCTGCGGGCAGAATACCGGGCGGGTTTCATTCAGGGTAAACTCCATGGCAAGCTGATCTGTTCGGCGCGGGACAACTGCTGGGATAATGCGTACCTCACTGACCCGAGCCATTCGTTCCCCAAACAGCGCGGCCCAACTGCTGCCGAGCTAGACCGGGCCTGCTCGGTGCTGACGACGAACTATACCTATCTTCTCTCGTACTTGCAGAACCCGACCAACGCGGCGGCGGCGCCGTTGAAGCGGCTGTTGTTCCGGATGCTCGGCATCTACCACGGCGCGACCTTGGCCCGGCCGGCCGAGTTGGACTTCTCCGGCAACTGGCTGCCGGACCTGGACTACCTGAAGCCGGCCGAGCTGGTTTTGCAGTACGATATCTCCAGCGTGACTTTCATGGACGTCTATTATGTCAATGCCTACAACGATATGATGGATGTCGTGGCCTTCTCCGTGGCAGGGAGCACTGAGCTTGGCCGCGGCGGCAAGTGTTCCGCCTTCGTCAAACGAACGGACGACGATATCATCATCACCCACAACTCCTGGATGGGCTTTCTATCGCAAACAATGGCCATGACTCTGTTCGTCAACGACGACTTTTTGACCATCAACTGCGGGACGCCTGGCCTGATCGGCTCGGGCTCGGATTTTGGCTACAACAACAAGGGGATCATGTTCAACGAAACCACGCACCGGGTGTCCCACACTGTCACCAAGACCGCGGGCCTATGGATTTTCTGGCGCGCCGCCCTCGCGGAGCAGTTCTCAGCCTCCCTGGACGATTTCTTCCACTACATCTCCCTGGACAACACCGGGACGTATCAGAATGGCTACATGGTGGTGGATAGTAACACGGACGAAACGGGACTGGTGGAGATGTCGTATAATTGCTTCGTTTACTATCGTTCGAGTGGCGGGCCCTACAGCGTCACGACCAGTCCCAGCGGCTACTCGACGGCCTACGACACTGAAATGGTGACGCCCGACTACATCATGGGGATCAACTACCCGGCTTCCTTGCAGGTGCGCGCGGACCTCGAATCCAAAGACAATCGGCCTGCCCGGCGGGTGCAGTTCAAAGAACTACTGCCGGAGGTCTATGACATCGAGGACGCCAAGTACGTAATCACGTACACCGACCCCACCAATCCGCTCTCGATCTTCGGCCGATGGGACCTGGGTTACGGGCAGACGGACTATCCCAAGCAGATCCCCGACGGCACGGTGGATGCCAAGGCGGCCACGGCGAGCATGGCACAGGCCGCCAAGGGGCTGCAGGGCGTGTTGGACGTGAATTCGCCTGCTGCGGGCATCTGGATGCTCTACGGCACCGCCCATGTCAACGGTGCGCCGTTCATTTGGAGCCGCTCGTCGTGGAGTTGGCAGACACGACGCGATGTTCCCGATGTGCTCGACGGCACATTCGACCTGCTGAAACTAAACCTGCGCTAAGCAGGCGATGACAGGACCGGCCAGGCCGGTATCGGGCCCCACTCCTGACACTTTCCGGCAGCGTACTGCCGCCAATGCCACTGCGGCCTGCGGTCAGGTGGCAACTGTTTTCGCCTTTCTGGCGGTGCGGTGCGTCCTCGGCTTGTTGCCGCAGTCAGCGACGGAAAAGGGTCGGAAACGCAACTCGAAGCTCCGGAGGTGTTGTCGTTGTGTCAATAGTGATGACTGACACCGACCCGACCAGTGAAACGAATTCACGATAGCGGTCTTTGCTGAAGCCGCCGTCGAGTTCGGCCGTAACTAACGGGCGCCGCAATCCGCTTTGTGTCCGTGGAAGGCCGTTTGCTTCTCTTCTCGTCGAGCAAAGCAAGCTGCTCCTGGCCTCGCTTCGCCGGCTTCGCGGGTTGGGTTGTTTGCGATTCAAGCAGTCGCATCGCTGCTAAGTCCAAATCAGTCAGGCTGTTCGACAAGGCGTCGGAAAGCTGTTCAGCAGAACGGCCAGCGCAAGTCTCGACCAGAAATTGGCTGATGAGGATGACACGCCGGTCATTAGCTGAAAGGGCAAGGCCGCACTCGTTCAATCGGCTCGCCTTCAATGTGGCCCGCTCGACTGCCCGTTGAAACGCAAGCTTGGTGTCAGACCTTTTGCGGAGGTCGGCAGTTTGCTTCCGACAGACCAGAACAATGTCCAGTTGGATTGGCTCTTTGGCTTGGGACTTGGGCGCGGCGACGGACATCTCGGACTTCACAGGATGGCAGTTCACGAGTGAGAAGCCAGCCCCGACCACGGCGTCAGCCAATGATGTCCAGCCGTCCATCCGAGAATGGTGGTAAGTGAAAACGAGCAAGCCGCCCTGCCGCAGCACGCGGCGGCACTCAGCAAAAACTGCCCGCAACTTCGCTGCGAACTGTTCGGCACTCGTGTCCTGAACTTCTTCGGCATGACGCGTGGTCATACGCTGACCGACGAAAGGCGACGGACAGAGTTGCTGCCAGGCAAAAAAGAAGTCGGCCAGTTCCGAGTAATGGACGTTGTCGAAGAACGGTGGGTCGGTCACGACCAGGTCAACGCTGGCATCGGGCAGACCGGTTGAGGCCGAACTGCCGCACGAAAGATAAATGGCGCGGGATACCAGCTTCGACGGTGGAGGCCACTTCGTCTCTACGTATCCCGTAAACGGCGCGCTTCCGCCGAAAACGCGCTTGCCCTTGCTGCTGCCATTCGTCCGCTCAATCTCCAACTCAAACGGCGCTGCTTGGTATTCGATGGCGCGCATCAGTCGTGACTTGAACAGTGTGGAAAACGAGCCTGAACTCTTTGACGTTCCCCAGACGTTGCCTTCAATCGGGACTCGTTCGGGCTTCAAGATGTGGTGCGCGAACATGTGCCGGATTGCTCCTGTGCCCTCGCCCTTGTAGGAAGCGAACATGTTGTTGAACTCCAAAACGCCGGAGAAAACGGTTCGCAAGGCGGCTCGCGCTGCGCCGTCAGGCAGTTCGAGGATACCCGCATGCAGCCATCCGAGTGCGAGCAGTTGGCGGTCGTTAAAGAACTCACGCCACGAGCGATACGCGTAGTTAAGCACCTGACGAGTGTTGTAGCCATCATTCAGTCCCAGTGTCGGCAGCGGGAGTTTGCTCCGATGCAACTCCTCTGAACATCGCTGGTAGGCCAGTTCATCCTTGCGGGTGACGGGCAAGTAGAGCTTCTCGCCGGAACTCTGGAGGACAAGCTTGGCGAACATCCGGTGCGCGGGCGGATGACCCATTGCCTTGACCGTCTTCGCAATGGGAAAGACGTGCCGGCACTTCTGGCAGGTCGCAGACGCGCCGCTTGCCGGGCCTGCGTGTAAATCAAATCCGTGTTGGCAGTGAGGGCAGCAAGTGTGCTCGTCGTTCACATCCGCAGAGAAAATTCCGGCACATCCCGGGCAGACCACGCGGACTTCTGGCTTGCGGTCTGGATAAGCGTTCCGGACAAAGATGTAGGTCGGAAACAGATCCACGTTTGCCAGGCAGGCCGGACAGGGAAGCGTCTTGACCCAAAAATAATAAAGGGCGTCGCAAATGTGGCCCTCGGCGTCCGCAGTTTGATAAAGCGCCCGGATCCGCTCGCCCACACCGGCTGAGAGCTGGCCGAACGCGGCCATCAGCGCCTCCCGGTCGAGGGGGCCAAGCGATACCCGAACGGATTCACACGCGACGGGATTAATGTCGCGTCCCAGCGCCGTGAAGCCCAGCTTGTGGGCCTCACCAATCGTGGTCCCGCTCCCCATGAACGGGTCGAACACTGTAACGCCAGCAAAGTCATGCTGCCGGTAGAACGCTTCGACAAGGTCCTCGGAGTCCGGCAAAGCCGAGCCGAGCAAGATGCCCCGAAAGACGGAGCCAAGACGCTTGGCCCACCACTTGTGAAGGTGATAAATGGGCCGATAGACCTCTTTGCGCCAACTCTCCATCTCCGCGAGTTGCGAAATGAACTCAAAGGGAAACGAATCCGACTCGATGAGCCGGCGTTCCCGCGAGTGCCCGTTGGATTGAAGCTGATTATTCATCTTCCTCCACAGCTTCCGCGACCTCCGCGAGCACCTCGCGCGGCGGTCGCATCGCCACGGCCTCAGTCGCTGAGCCCTTAAAGCGATAGGCAACGAAGTTGTGCTCCGTACCCGCTGCTGGATTATCCACCGACTCGGGCTTCAAGGTGTTCGTCCGCAAGTCGAACGTGTATCCAACAATCAGCTTTTGCGCCTCCCGTCGCACCAGCTTCCCGACCGCCCGGAAACGGGAATCCACACGAACGCCGGCGGGAAGAATTAGCGTTTGGTTGTGCGCTGTGCCGGTCGTCAGGCCAAAGGGCGTGGGAGCGACATACATCTTGCGGTCGCGAATCATGATGTCGCCGTAGCTGCCAAAGCCCTTCACGCTTTTGTTCTTGTGGACGTAGTTGTGGTCGGCGTTGAGAAAGTCGCCGTGGCAAACCACGAGGTCGAGCACCGGATAAGAATCACCGTCCGGCTCGGTCGGGTAGCGACCGAAGATGTAGAAAATCGTGCGCCCGTTGTGACAGCCGGATTGGACTTGGCTGTTGCAGTCGTAGTTGGCTTCGCGTCCGGGGTAAGCCAGTCCTTTAACTTCAAAGCCATCAGTTGAGGCAACCAAACGAAAGTCGGGATAGGTATTCCGACCGCCAAGTTCAAAGTGCAACCCCGTTTCGCCAAGGCGCGCCTTGAACCAATTCTGGAAGTGAAACTCTTTGTCCTGGCGGCTCTCACGGCTGATCAGCTTGTTCGCGCGAATCGCTTCGGCGCAGCGAGCAAAAACACTAAGGCATGGTTGGCCGGTTGGCATGTTGTCATTATCTCAAATCCAAGGCTCCAGGTAAACAAAAAGGGCTGGTCGCCATCGGGGGCACGGATCGGAAGCGGGTCCACAAGGTTGCCTTAGTGCAGTCCTCACTGTTGCCACCTCCGGGGCGTCCTGGTAGAGCATCGCCGTGTCGCGCAAGCTGCGCATTGAGTATCCTGGGCCACGTATCACGTCATGAACCGTGGGGATCAGCGCGAGGATATCTCCCGGGACGACCAAGACCGCCAGAAATTCCTGTCCCCGCTGGGTGAGGCCGCTGCGATTTCCAACCTGCTGAATGAATCCTCAGAAACGCAGATCGCAGCTCAGGAGGTGTTGCCGTTGTGCCAATAGTGAGGACTTGCACGGTAGTAACAGGGTGGTGCCAGGCCCGTGGGAAAGCCCCCGGGAAAAGGGTCCCTCAGAAAATAGGTCGAACCGGCGCCAGGAACCGGCTTCAAGTAAAGGCGGTGCTGTGTCGTTGAACCTGAAAACGGCACTTGCCCGCTAAACAAGCTAAACAACGCGAACAGGAGCAGGCCGATGCACCAGAACGGGCCTTCACCCGGAAGGTGAAGTCCGGATCATTATTAAATCGGCCCCCATTAGCGTCGTTTAGCGTGTTTGGCGGGGTTAAACTGCTGTTTCCAGGTTGAACTCCTGTTCGCCGGACGAAGGCCCGGTTTGGCTCCGTAGCTAGCGCTGCGTGATGTCATACGCCGCGGGTTGCCCGTTTGCTCACCGGTAGCGCAAGCTGGAGAGGTAACCCCAGGCGAGGCCGAGGACCAGACCGGCGGCATGAGCGGCGTTGGCTACGTCGGGGATGATGCCGACAAGGCAGGCAAAGAACCAGATGATCATCATCGTCACCGTGGTGGGATGCAGATACAAGCCGGAGCCAGGGTCGAACTTGCCCCGCATCCAGATGTAGCCCAGCAGCCCGTACACCACGCCGGACATGCCGCCGAAAACCGGTCCGCCGACCAGGAACTGGGCCAGGTTTGAGCAGACCGCGACGGCCAAGACCAAGACGGCCAGCGTCCACGAGGATTGGCGGCCTTCGATCATGCTGCCGAGATCGCGCAGCCACACCATATTGAAGAAGATGTGGAGCAGGCCAAAATGGATGAAGATGGGCGTGATCAACCGCCAGAACTGGCCGTGCAGAATTTCGGGCAGGTTCCATCTAAGGAGGAGGTCGCTCACCGTGTAGTCGGTGATAAACAACCTCATGATCGCCTGACGGTCGGCGCCGAGCCTGGAGTAAAACGCAACGACGACGCTGATCGCGATGAGCACGAAAGTCAGCGGCCCAAACCCATAATCGCGCAACGGGCGGAAGAGATGGCGCCGGTCGCTGAGCCGCTTGCGATACTTGGCTTCGTCCTTTTCGGCTTCGGCCCGCAGCTCGGAGGCGCTCCTGGCCTCCGCCCGGTATTTGGGATCAGCGGGGTTAAGCCGGAAATCGGTCAGCAGTTTGGCCGCTTCCTCGAGCTTATCCTCGTCATTGATCCAGACGCTCCAGCCATCGGCCTTTTCGAATTCGAGGAGGCCCTCGATCTTCTGCACGTAGAGGTAGTCAGCAAAAATACGCGCGGACTTCTCATCCGCCAAATGGCCGATCAATCGCATAGCGTCGTGGGTGGGGAGGAGAGGCGTGTGCGCACCGCTAACCAGCGCGCCACTGGAGGTTGAGGACTTGTCCGTGAGCTTTGTGACCCGGGTCCACACAGCGCAGCTCAAGCCGCATGCCGTTGCTCTCCAACTGGGCATGGACCCAGCCGGCGGGCTTACCCGGCTCGAAGACGTAGGAGACCGGCGGAAGATTAATCAGGTGAATTCCGCTCTGGTCCTGCCAGACATCCCAGGCATGAGTGTGCCCGAAAATATACGCTTTGACATGTTTTCTGGGCCGAATGATGTCCAGGAGGGCGGCGGTGTCTTTCAACCCAATGTTCCCACGGATGCCCGGGTTGTGATGGATCAGCAACAGCGCAGGTTTCTTGTGGTGGTCGTCGAGCGCTTTCGCCAGCCAGTCCAATTGCGCCGGGCCCAGCAGTCCGGGCGTGGAGAGCGTCTCTTCCAGCGAATCGAGCACGAACCAATTCACCTGCGGGCCGCGTAACAGCGCGACCTGCCGGTCCACCAGCGGTCGCTGGGTGGCCTTTTCTTCCGGCAAAGCCTCCCAGAAGCGCTGGCGATGGTCGTGGTTGCCCAACGCCAGATGCACCGGCATCTGGCCCTGCCGAATCGGCTTCAGCAATTCCGCCACGTGCCGATAGTCCGCCGTCTGTCCGCTGCTGTAGGCGCAATCGCCGGTGATGAAAACCCCTGCGGGGCGTTTGGGCAGCGCGAGCAGTTCGCCCGCCACCTTCGTGAAATGGTCGGTCATGTTGATGTCGCGCGCGACGAGACTGCGGTCGGCGGCGAGATGCGTATCGGACAGCAAGGCCCACGAGTTCGGGTCGGCGCGTTTAGCGGCGGCCAGGAGGCTGGGACTGAGCGCCAGCGCCGCGCCGCCGGCCAGGGAACGCATGAGGAACTGGCGCCGTGAAATGGGTTGCAGATGAATCGGCATGGTCTCTACGTACGCGGCCCGAGGCCGACGCTCAAGCGAAAACTCCGGGAGCGCACTACGCCCACCGGATCAGGTTCGCGACCTCCGGACCTCCAGAGGGGAGCATCCTGATACGGCCGCCAGGCCCCAGGAGCGCAGCCTTTAGGCTGCAGAAACACAGGTTTACCCCGCGGCACGGGCAAATCTAATCGCCCGCCTTACGTTTCACGCTCCTGCAGCCTGAAGGCTGCGCTCCTGGGTCCTGGCGGCCGTATCAGGACGCGCCCCCTCCACCCGACTGCGGAAGGCGGTTGCGTCGGGGGCCAGGTAAGAGTAATAAAGGAACTGACTCTCGAATATGGGAACAAATGCGGAGGCGGCGCGACCGCCGGGCTGGCTGCAGCGGGTGCTTATCGGGCGCAACCCGAAGCGCACGCTGGTGCGGATTGTCGTTCTGGTTGCGGTTTGCTTCTTCGTCAGGGGGTTCGTGCTCCTGCCGGTTCGGGTGGAAGGGGGGAGCATGCTCCCAACCTACAAGAACCATGGCATTCACCTAGTCTATCGTCTGGCTTACCTGTTCCACGAACCGCGCCGCGGAGATGTGGTGTCCATTCGTTTGTTGGCTGGCGAGCATGTGATGTATATGAAACGCATCGTCGGCCTGCCGGGGGAAAACGTGGCCTTCCACGATGGCGTGCTCTTCATCAATGGGCAACCGGTGGACGAGCCGTACGTGAAGTTGCGGGGCCACTGGGAACACGAACCCGAGCCGGTCGGGCCAGACCAATTCTACGTCGTGGGCGACAACCGGGACATGCCGTGGGCCGATCATGAAAAGGGCCGGCCAACCCGCGACCGCATCGTGGGAAAGGTTGTTTTATGAAAGAATGGTCCATCCGCGTCGTCCTGGTCGGGGCGCTCATTGCCTTGGGGATCTGGGGCTGGGGCGTCTTCTTTCCCAGCCCGGAAAAGGTGATCCGTAAACGCCTGGGCGAGCTGGCCCAAGCCGCGTCTTTTTCGCCCAAGGAAGGCCTGATTGCCAAGGCCTGGAATGCCAGTGTTCTGGGAGAGTATTTCACTCCCGACGTGCAAGTCACGGTGGACGTTCCCGGAACTCAACACACCCTCAGCGGACGGGACGAGCTTTTGCAGGCGGCGGTTGGCGCGCGGTCGGCGGTCGGCAGTCTCAGCCTTGAGTTCCCTGACATAAAGATCGTCGTCGCACCCGACCAGAATTCAGCGGTGGTCAACCTGACTGCCAAAGGCAAGGTCGGGGGGCAAAGAGACTTCTACCTGCAAGAGCTGAGGTTGCGCATGACCAAAATCAAGCGGGACTGGCTCATCGACCAGATCCAGACGGTGAAAACGCTTTCGTAGGTGCTCACCTCTGCGGCTTGCCTTGGGGGCGGCCCGCAGCTCGGGGAGGTCGTCGCCATCCACTTTGACGGGGCGCAGGCCAGTTTCGCCCCTTAGCCTTCGGGGGAGGGCCGGAGCGTCGGGGAACAGGCCGAGCCGCCTTTTCTGCACGCGGCCTTGGGGATGGCCTTTCGGGCCTTGCCGCTTGGCTCGTGCGAGTAACTGGGCTCCCGGCGAGCTTGAAGTCCACCTGCTTCTTGAAGGTATCCACCTTTGCCACCTGCACCTCGATCTTATCCCCCAGCTTGAACACCCGCCGGGTGCGGCGGCCGAGGAGCTGGCCGCGCGTGGCATCAAACTGATAGAAATCGTCACTCAACCCGGAGAGCGGGACCAGCCCGCTCATCCCCAGGCCCGTGACATCGACAAAGAACCCGAAGTTCCGCACATCGGTCACCAGTGCGGGATACACCGGCGGCTGCGGGGACTTGAGCTGCGCGTTGAGGAACGCGAACATCTTGACGTCCCGGCTGTCGCGCTCGGCATCATCGGAGTTCCGCTCGGTCTCGGAAATGTGGTCGGCCACTTCCTTGAGTGATTGCGCCGCCACGCGCTGGTTTGGCAACTGAAACAAGGCCCGGTGTACCAGCAGATCAGCGTAACGCCGGATCGGCGACGTGAAATGCGTGTATTTCTTCTTGGCCAGGCCGTAATGGCCGAGCGGCTCGATCGCGTAGCGCGCGCGCATGAGCGATTTGAGAAAACCGATCTTCAGCGCCTGCCCGATCGGCAGGTGGTTGAGCTTTTCCATCAGCTTCTGCACTTCATGGCGGTTCGACAGATTGCCGCACTGAATGTGATGGCTGAGCACGTCCTCGCGATATTCCTGGAGCCGTTTGTCATCCGGTGGCTCGTGGATGCGATAAACGGCCGGACGTCCCAACGCCATGAGCCGGCCGGCCACGGCCTCGTTGGCAAGCAGCATGCACTCCTCGATGAGCTGGTGGGAGAGGTCGTTCTCCACCTTCTCCATGCGCAACACCCGCCCGCGATCGTCGAGGCGAATCTTGGTTTCGGGGAAGTCGAGGTCGAGCGACCCGGCTTTGAAGCGGGTGCGGCGGATCTTCTGCGTCAGGGTATTGGCGTCGTGGAGCATTTGCTCGATCGCATCGGCCGGCTGGCGCTGCAATAGCGCAAAGACCTCCTTGTAATTGTAGCGGCGCTGGGAGCGGATCACGGCGGGATAGAACTGCGCCTTGAGCACTTGCCCTTCAGCGGACAGCAGGAACTCGACGCATTTGGTCAGGCGCTCCACTTCCGGCTTGAGCGAGCAAAGCTCATTGCTTAAGGCCTCGGGCAACATCGGCACCACGCGGTCCACGAGGTAGGTGGTGTTGCCGCGTCGCGCCGCCTCTTCATCGAGCGCGGTGCCCGGCTTCACATAATGCGAAACGTCCGCGATGTGGACCCACAGTTTCCATTGCCCTTGCCCGGCGCGTTGCAGGCAGATCGCATCGTCAAAGTCCTTGGCATCCTCGGGATCAATGGTGACGACCTGATGAGCCCGGCAATCCGTGCGCCCGGCCCTTTCCGCCGGGTGAACCTCTTGTCCGATGGCGTGCGCCTCTTGCAACACGCGCTTCGGGAAGTGCAGGGCAAGCTTGTATTGCCGGATGACCGAGAGCATGTCCACCCCTTCGGCGTCGGGGGCGCCGAGGACTTCGATGATCTCGCCCTCGGGATTCGTGTGGCGCGACACCCACTCGCGCAGCTCCACGACTACCTTGTCGCCCACCTGCGCGGGCCGCCCGGTGTCGCGCGGGGGCGTCACGTAAATGTCCTGGGTGACCCGCGGGTCGTCCGGAATGACGTAAAGGAATTGCCGGCCGCGCTGCAGCGTGCCGACCAGCTCCGTCCGCGCCCGCTCCAGCACACGAACCACGCGGCCGGTGGGCTCTTCACTTTCCCGGCGCTGTGGAATTCGGGGGCGCACATCCCGCCGGACCAGCACATGGTCGCCGTGCATCGCGGTGGAGGTGGCATCGGGCCAAATGCGGATGGTGGGGACTTTCGGATCGTCGGCCTGCAGGAACCCGACCCCCGCCCGGTTCATGCGGATGCGGCCGGGCACCAGGTCGGCGTCATGCGGCAGAGCGTACCGGCTGCCTTCCTTGATGCGGGCGACTTGCCCGCTCCGCTCCATCCGCGCCAGCACCTGTTCCAGCTCGCGCATTTGGCTGGGGCGAAGCCCGAGCTGCGTCCGCAACTCCGCGGCATTCTGCGGTGTGTAGTTTGGCCTGTTCAGCAGGCTTACAATCTTGTCTTCCATATCAGGTAAATTGCCCCAAGTGAGGTAATGACAGCTAGTATGCACGACGCCGATACCCGGCGTCGAGGCTAATCGCGCCGATGTCGTCAGTTCTCGGAGTGCTGGTTAAGAAGGCTT
>SESF01020986.1_pt1 | contig 20066 bp, 14 predicted proteins | sample 3171521 | NCBI WGS metagenome assembly SESF01 (sample SAMN10866945, study PRJNA518727) | freshwater metagenome | biome: subpolar coniferous forest; feature: holomictic lake; material: water; isolation source: holomictic Lake 227, 6 m and 8 m depth | place: Canada: near Kenora, Ontario | collected...
CGTGACGCCGATGGGAGGGGGATTTTTCATGGTTTTCCATGTTTTTTATGATTTCCCCCCTCCTTTGTCAATCTCGTGACGACACTATCTAGCTCGTTCCGGGATCATTCGGTGTAATTGACTGCCGTCGAACAGCAGAGAGCCCCGGTTTTATCGCGTACTTTGCGCGTTGGCTTGCAAAAGAAGCAAATCGGCAAGACCCGGCTCCCCGGGATCGTAATCATCGTCGTCAGCAGAGCCACCAGGCATTCCGCCGCGGAAGCCGATAATGTCGCCGGGAATAACCACCTGAGAGGTGGGTGCGGCAGATATCCGTTTCGGCGGACCTTGCCTCTGTGCAAAGAGCCATTCCAGCACTTCCGGGTTGTCCCAGACATTATCCAGCAGCACCTGGTCGTTCTGTGTGTATTCCGTATACTTGGCCACCGTCGAGCCGGCAGCCTTGAGTGCCGCATCCATCTCATGCGCTCCCGTGGCCGGGGCCTTTGGGTCGTGCACCCCATGGAAAGCCCAGACCGGCAACTCCTTCATGACCGCTGCCTGCCCGGGGGAACCGATGTCCCCCACCGGCAACACCGCCGCGAACAGTTTGGGATGGCGCTGCGCCAATACCCAAGCGTCTGTTGCCCCTTTCCCCTGCCCGGTTACATAGACTCGCCAGGCTTCGATGGGATAGTCCTGTAGCACCTTCCCGATCAGCGCGGCAACTTTGTCAGCGGCGGCGATCGAGTCGTTCCCAGTCCCTGCCGGCGGATATTTCAGGGACAACAGGAATACCGAGTGCTTGTTCTGTATCGCCGCCTTATGAAATTGCTCGTAGGCAGGATTGCCGTCCCCCCCCAGGCAGACCACCAGCGGGAACTTTACCCCACGCTTGAACATGGGCTCCAAGACTTCATAAGAAAGCCCCTCGAACTCGCCCTTGATGGCGCCTTTGTAGGCCGGATTGGGCTGCGGCACCACCGCGCCGGTCTCTTTGAGATAGTCATCGAGGATCTTGGTAAGCTTCGCCGCAACATCGGGGCGACTGCGATGATAATCCAGCGTCTCGCCCACATCCTCCTTCAGGTTGTAAAGCTCGTAGCGATGGGTCTGGCCCGGTCCATCGTAGAAGTGGCGAAAGAGTTTCCAGCCCTCAAACATCACGGCCGCGACCGGGGCTTCGCCGTGCCAGCCGTACTGCGGCAAATAAGTGAAGATCGGCTTCTCCTCCATCGCCTTGCCAGCCAGCGCCGGGGCAACACTGCGGCCATCGAACTTCGGCAGATCTTTTAATCTGCAGACCTCCGCCAGCGTGGGGAACAGATCGCGGGTGTTCACCGGCAGGTCGCACTTGGTCCCGGCCTTGGTGACTCCCGGCCAGATGACGAAGCCCGGCACCCGCACGCCGCCTTCCCACGTATCGCCCTTGCCACCGCGCAATGGCGAGTTGTCCGTGATCCGGGGGGTTCCATAATTCACCCCGCCGTTGTCGGAATAAAACACCAGCACGGTGTTATCCGCCAGCCCCGCCTGCTCCACGGCCTTCCAGACACGGCCGAAGGCCGCATCGGTGCTCTTGATCATGGCGGCATACACCGAGTTGTCCTGACCGGTGGTCGCCTTCTTGGCCTTGAAATAGTCAATCATCTCCTTGCGGGCCTGGATGGGAACATGCACCCCGTAGCTCCAGAAGTTCATGTAAAACGGATGATCCTTGTTCTCCTGGATGAACTTGATGGCATGATCGGCCAGGCAATCATCAATGTTGCGGCCTTTGTTCTGCGGCACATTCTCGCCCTCCCAGTCGGGCCAGGGGCCCAAATGGCCGGGCCTGATCGGCCCCGGAGTGTTGATATGGGGCACATCCACATCAAACCCATGTTCCAGGGCGGAATAGGGCACCGGCCCGACATGCCACTTGCCAAAATGGCCGGTCCGGTAGCCGTTGGCTTTGAATATTTTTGCGATTGAGGGATACTCCGTTGAAAGCCGCGAGGCGCTCACGACCTGCAACGCCCGCTGATTGGGCGGCGTGGCTTTCATGCCACCGGGCAGTTCGCGCCAGTTGGTCTTTAATTCCTCCTGGGTGTAGATCCGCGGCTGCACGCAGGCCTTGAGCACCTCCAGCGGATCGCCCCCTCGCGGCGAGGTGAACCCGGTCGTGGCCGGGTCCAACCCCGTCAATATGCTGGCGCGCGACGGCGAACTGATGGGCGCCGCATACGCCCGGGTGAAGATCACTCCGCGCGTCGAGAGCCGGTCGATGTTCGGGCTCTCATAGAACTTGCTGCCCGTGTAGCCCAAGTCATTCCAACCCAGGTCGTCCATGAGGAAGACAATCACATTGGGGTGTTTAACCTCGGCCCCCTCGACTCCCCGCGCACCCCAGGCAGCCACGGCGGTACAAACCAATCCAATCGCAATCGTGTTTTTCATCGTTTGATTTCTTGTTTGCTATTCTACTTTGAATTCTTCAGTTCGGTCTTGATTAAAACAGTATCTCTTCCATTGAACTTGCTTTGGAAGCAACCTCGCATTTGGTAATCATGGAGATCCCAAAAGCAATCGCTTGCGCTATCGCAGCGGTAGTGCTCCCTTCTACGCGTTGTCCTGATGTTGATTTCGATCTCATTACTTTGCCGGCGAAACGTTGTCCAACAATTCGGCTGGCCGGGCATCCCGATACCGATCCAACGCCTGCTGGAGCAGGATGCGCGCCTCTTTCGCTTCGGAAGAAAGGTTGGCCAGCGGTTGCTTTTCAAGCACATCGTTACTCACATCGTAGAACTCACCGGTGCGATACAACTTATAGCGGTGGTTTCTTGCCCACTCGGCTGCCTTGGATCTTCCATCCTTGCTGAACCAGCAGTAACACCATTCCCGCGGATGGCCCGGCTCGCCGCGCAACTGCGGAAGGAAACTTCTTCCGTCCACCTTGAGCTCTGCGGGAATGGCAGCGCCGGCGGCCTCACAAATCGTCGGAAGAAAATCGGTAAAATCGACCAGGTCGTCGCACACCCCTGCCTTTTTGATCCCAGCGGGCCATCTGACGATCAGCGGCACGTGGGTTCCCGCATCGGTCATTTCGCCCTTTCCGCCAATAACAGTCCGGCCATTCAAAACAGATGGGACCCCCGCCCCCGTCCCATTGTCGCCGGTGAAAATCACCAGCGTGTTCTCGCGCAGCCCCTGCGCATCCAGCGTTGCCATGAGCTTGCCGCAGAGCTTGTCCATGTACTCCACCATATCGCGAAAATATTTCTTGTTGCTGAGTTTCATCGCCGCAAGCGTGTTCTTGCCAGTGGCATATTTCTGAACATCTTGGGCATGGGAATCTGGGGTCGGCAAGAAGGGGTCGTGAGGTAGGTGCTCGGTGTAGTAAAGGAAGAACGGCTTCGACTTGTTCCGCTCAATAAAACGACAGGCCTGATCGCTCACCAAGTCCGGCCCGTAGTCTTCCGGCCGGTACTCTTCAGTTCGTCCATTAAGCACGAGCGAGGGCCCCCAATGGTATGACCCATATGGAAATAGATAGGACTCATCAAAGCCGAAATGTTTCGGGAGGGTCGCGATCCCGTGATCGCCCAGTTGCCATTTCCCGGCCATGCACGTCACGTAACCCGCTTTTTTCAGAAGGTTGGCAAAGGTCGTCTGGCTTGGATCCAGATTAGCCCACCCCCTGTAGTTGCGCACGTTGTAGATGCCCGTCATGATCTGCACCCGTGAAGGGGTGCAAAGCGGCTGAGCATAACAATAATTAAACCGGATACCTGTTTGAGCCATCTTATCCAGGGCTGGGGTCTTGTAACTCTCCCCACCGTTAGCCCCCATACACTCGTAGCCCAGGTCGTCGACCAGAATCAGGATAATGTTAGGTTTTTTATTACCAACTTCGGCCGGGAGGGGTTGAGCCAAAAGTTGAGTGGTCAATCCCGCGCCCAACGCAGTCGTCATGGCCAGTTGTAACAACCTTTTCATATCATTGATCGCCAGTTCCCAAGTAAAGAAACCGCTTAAAATTCATTTTTCCAAGCCTATCATATTGCAGCACTTTCCATATATCCGCGCTTAATCGCCCCATTCCTCTTTGTTGCCGTCAATCACATATTTTTCGGGGAAGTTTTGGGTATCCCCCGGGCCAAATTCATGCCGCATGTCCCAGGTTGACCAAAACCGCAGTTTGCTCATCACAGCCGTCCGCCCGGCATCCTTGCCCTGATATTCATCCCCCAGCTCCCTGCCCGCCTGCCGCGCCTGCTCGATCATCCGCTTCACTCGCTCGGCCTGGGCTGGATCCTTGGCCAGGTTCTTCTTTTCATAAGGATCGGCCTTGATGTCAAAGAGTTGCGTGTAACGGGCCTTGCTGTAAGCGACGTTGTAGAGGACGATCTTGTATTCCTGGTCGCGGAAGGTGCGGATTTCACGACGGTACGCGGTGTACATGGTCGGCCGATGGATACGCGCGGGGTCCTTCACCGATGCGGCAAAACTTTTCGCTTCGATTGTCGCGGGAACCGGCACTCCGGCCAGGTCAAACATGGTCGGCATGAGATCCGAAAGGTAGATAAAGGTGTCGCGCGCCTGCCCCGCCGGAATGCCCGGCCCCCGGATGACCAAAGGAACCCGGTTGTCGGTCTCATACAGGCTTTGCTTGTGGATCAAGCCATGGTCCGAAAAAGAAAGGCCGTTGTCGGAAGCGAAAATGACGATGGTGTTCTTGGCCAGACCGGTGCGGTCCAACTCATCCAGGATGCGCCCAACCTGCTTATCGTAACCGGTAATTACCGCGTAATAAGCCGCAAGCGCCGCCCGCATCTGCTCCGGCGGCGTCTTGCTCGTAATCATGGGAAGTCCCTGCACGCCAAAGCCGCGACAATCGGTATCGCGCAGTTTGAAGCCTGCGAAATCGGCGTGACTAGCCAGCGCGTTGGGGGCCAACGGCGGGAGCTTATCCCCCTGATAGAGGGCCAGGTCTTCCGGTGTGGGCCAGACAGGGTCGTGTGGCACCGAGATCGCAAAATCGATGTAGAAGGGGCGTTGGGCTCGTTCCGGTTCGCGCAGGTAAGCAACGACCTTGTCCGGGCAGATATCCTTGTTCTTGGGAGAAAAGGTTTCGTGGAAAAACTCCCAACGGTCGGCGGCCCGGCACCCGGGGTTGTATGTTCTGCCGTTTTTGCCCAAATAGTAGGTGTCATAGCCGGCGGCATGCAGCATTTGGAAGTCCACCGGCACCGCAGGCTTGTTGTTCTGACTGCCTTCATCCAGCGGGAGATGAAACAGGGTACGGCCGGTCATCAGCATGGTCCGGCTCGGCGTGCAGACCGCAGTCTGGTTGCTGCCCATGACAAAGCAGTTGTTGAACGTCACCCCCTGCTTCACCAAGCGGTCGAGGTTGGGCGTGTGAATGTGCGGGTTGCCCAAGGCGCCCACGCAGTCGGGCCGCAGGTCATCCGCCAGGATCAGCAGAATGTTGGGTTTCGACATCCCGGTGGCGGCGGCATTTTCGGCCGCCAAACCAAGATTGGTACCCAGCCCCAGCATCAGAGCCAGAACGATACGATTTGTTTGCATTTCTGCTGGTCTTTGTTTGTCTTACTCCGCTTCTGTGGGGCTTCTCCGTCTCACTTCGGTTGTTTGTTACTGCTCACCGCTCCGGATTGAGTGGAAGCGGGAGCGCACACCACCACATCAGCCTTGCGCGCCACCGGGGTGATATTCCAGGTCACCAGCTTGCCGTCCTTGACGGTGCCGGTCAGGACCACACCGCCTTGGAGGTGCAGCTTGAAGTCGACATTCCACTCCGCAGGCCAGGCCGGGAGCAGATAGATCTTGCCTTGACCCTCCTGAACCAGCATCCGCTGGAAAGCGATCGAGCCGCAACCGAAATGGTCCAGATCGGGAATCCCATCCGTTAGTTCGCTGCCGTAAACCGGGAAACGCAGGGCGTTTGTCGCCCAACGGAAGCGCCGGATCAAACCGGCCGCGCATTCCTTGGTATTGCCCGCCATGACCCAACCCAGTTGATCATGGGTCCAGCATCTGTTTCCAAAGGTGTCTTTATTGATCCGGTTCTGCATGGTCCAGTCCACGATGTCTTTGGTGCCCAACGCAAAACCGTAACAGCGGAACGGGAAGGCGGGGTAGATTTCAGGGATCTCGCCGTTGTGTTTTACTTTTTCAATCACCTTTTCTGCCGGCAAAATAAGTTTCCGGCCATTCTTCATCTCCGTGGGCACTTCGGGAATTTCCGCCCGGAACCGCTTCCAGCTTTTCAGGTCTTCCGCCGTGCCCGCCTGCATGGCCAGCAACTGATCCAGGCAAAAGCGCAACCCCGCCACATCGGTGGCCGGGTTGACCGTGACCCACCAAGTCTCCAGTGCCTGGGCGGGTTCCAGCCGCAGCTTGCCGTTGGAATCGCGCGGATAATGCAGGTCGTAGAAGAGCAGGATTTCCCGGGCAAAGGGCACCAGCCGTTCGTCGCGGAACTTGGCATCACCGGTGTAGTTGACATAATCCTCCATCATCGCCAACGCCTCCAGACCGGCGGTATGATGGAACATCAGATGATTGCCCGTATATTTCTCGCCCGGCTTGACGAGCGGCGCCGGCTCCCAGTCTTCCGTGCCGGTGATCGGGGTGACGTTCTCCCGGTAAAAGGCACCGGCATGGCCATAATGCTTTTGGGTAATCGCCTTGCGCATTGCCAGGGTATCGAAGTACAGGCCGAAGAATGGCTTCATCAGGTCGAAATCGCCACTCATCAAGAGCGGCCAGTAGAGCAGCCGCTCGTTCTGCGCGGTGAACCGCCGCCCCCAGGCCCGGTAATCCTCGCCGGTCAGCCAGGAGCCGTCCGCCTGTTGGACCGCGAACGGGTACCGTTTCTTGAATTCCTCAAGGCCATTGCTCTTGAGAAAGCGATCGTTCAGCCGATATTGCTGAGTGAAAATGCCGCCATTGAATTTGACCGGTAACCGCCCGCGCCCCTGGGCGGCCATGTAGAAGCGGAATATATTATAGCTCTGAGCCACCACGGCGGCGCCATCGGCCTCCTCGCGCATTCCCGAAGCGCCAATATCCCCGTTAAAGCGTTCGCGCTGCTCCGCCGGCACGGTGCGGTCGGAGGCGACAATCCAGCCGCGGTCCCAGAAGCTCTTCCACCAGGCGCAATGCTTCTCCCAATCCTGCTTTACGTCCACCGGCTGCTTGGCCAACTTTTCGATCGCCTTGACCCAGACATTGCCAGGCTCAGGCGTCTGCAGCGTTAGAGAATGAATCTGAAGATCGAACTGTTTTCCCTTCCCAACGAGCACTCCATTATTCACTTCTGATTTCTGACTGCTCGCTTCTGACTTCAGTTCGACCAAGTTCCCGAAGGTGTTATACCGGTAGGGATCGGGCACAATCTTCTCGAAATTCTCGACCGCGTACCCCCGTTTCATCATGTCATCGGGATAAAAGCTCTTGTTGCCGACGCAGAAATACCAGAGCAGATCGTGCTCACGCGGGACACGCACGTCCGGCGTGTTATCCAGCCCTTTCCATTGCGTGTAGCGCTTCCAGAACTCCGGTTCGGCGGAGACGGATATCTCCCGCGGCGAATCCATCTCCACATGATAAATCGGCCGGTTGGCGTCCGCCCAGATCTTGAATTTTATGCCATCGGCCTCAATGCGGATGGAGGCGGTCGCAAGGTCCAGCGTCTGCCGGAACGGTTTGCCCTTCGTGAAGGGATTGGGATGAAAAGAAAGCCGAACCCGACCGGTCTTGTAGATATCCCCGCAGTAACTCAAGGCGTCGTTTTTCGAGAGCAGCAGGTAAAGATCGCCATTCTCAATCGCGTAGACCCCGGCGCCAATGTCGCCGTTGCCAATCGGCATCACGCCCGAGGCGTCCTTGGATGGGCTCGTCCAAATGACGTTGTAGCGGCCCATCCGCTCGGCGGCTTGTTCATCCGCCTGTGTTTGTGCCCAAGATATACCTGTGAATCCCGCGCAAAGTGCCGCGATCATCCATCGGCTGATGGCTTTGGTTTGTTTCATTGGATTTTTTTGATTGCTTGAGGGCAGACACCCCGGGTCATCTTTTCCTTTTGAATTGCCTGTCCGGTTTACTTCTTGATCCAGAGCACCTCGGCGTCGTTCTTCTGCTTTGCGCCCGGAGTGCTGCGGCCGTCGGCAACCAACTTTTCCATCAGGCCGCGCAATTCCGCCACCCGCTCCGGGTATTGGTCCGCAAGGTTTTTTCTTTCACCGAGATCCTCTGCCAGGTTGAAGAGTTGAACCGGAGGCCTGCCTTTCCCCTCGACTTCCAATATCAGTTTCCATTGGCCCTGGCGGATCGCATACCCCCCCTGGCCGCTGTGGTTGACAGTATGAGGCCGAGTCGGTTGATCCCCTCCCTTCAACAGGGGCAGGAAGCTGAAACTGTCTTCCCCGGCATTGTCGGGCAACCGGGTGCCAAAAATATCCGCCATGGTGGCCATGATATCCACCTGGCTCACCAACTGGCCGCATACCGCCCCGGGCTTTACCACCCCTGGCCAGCGGACAATGAACGGTTCCCGGTGACCTCCTTCGTATGCCTCGGCCTTGTAGCCACGGAATGGGCCGCTGGAGTAATGTCCACGTTTGAGCATCTCCGCTACTCCGTAAGGAGAGTAGCCATTGTCGCTGATGAGAATGACCATGGTATTATTGGACGCTCCACTCTTGTCGAGGGAGGCGAGCACCTGGCCGATGGCGGCATCGGTCTCAATCACCCAATCAGCGTAGAGGCTCAAGCCGCTTTTATGCCGCCCCGACTCGCTGACGGCCCATGGCTGGTGCGGCGCTGGCAAGGCAAGATAGAGCAGGAAGGGATTCTTGGCTTTGGCCGATTCATTCAAATACGAGCAGGTGCGCTCAATCAGCTTCGGCATTGCCGTATAAAAGTCCCATCCTTTAACAGCGGGCCCTTGCCATTCGGCAAGCAGTGCCGCCGGCAGGAGGAACTTCTCCGGGAGAAACTCCGTGGGAATGCCCACCGTGCGATTGTTCTCGATGAAGCAATACGGAGGATAACCGGGAACATCGATTCCAAAGTAGCTGTCGAACCCGAGGTCCGTCGGCCCCCCGGTAATCGGCTTGGAAAAAAACCTCTGCCATGCCGCCAATTGCTCGGGAGTGGGCACCGGGGATTTGTAGCCGGCGATCGGATCCACCTTGTAAAAGCCATTGGCGGCCAGTTGCTCCACCGTGGGCGTGGGAGGCTCGTCGGCCTTTATGCTTTCCTGGATCATTGCCTCAACGGTTTCCGTCCCAAGAAGCTTGTAATCTCCCTTCCCAATCGGCCAGTGCATGCCAATATGCCACTTGCCAATACAGGCGGTCCGATAGCCATTCTGTTTGGCCAGGCTGGCGATTGTGAGCCGCTCCGGCGAGATCAAGGGTTCGCCAAATGCCCCAAGCACCCCCCTTTGATTGCGGGTCCGCCAATCGTAGCGCCCGGTGAGAAGTGCACAACGAGAGGGCGTGCAGGCGCCCGCCGAGGAGTGACCGTCGGTAAAGCGCATTCCCTCCGCAGCCAACCGATCCATGTTCGGGGTGGGAATCTTGCCGTGCTCCGGGTTGTAACACTGCACATCACCGTAGCCGAGGTCGTCGGTCAGGATGATGAGAATGTTCGGGCGTTGCGGTGGAGTGCCAGGGACCGCATTGGCAGCCCCCACCTTGGTGATAAGCCCGAGACAGAAAATCCCTGTCGTTAATAGAAATTGGCGCGTTTGCATTTGATGGTTTCTTTCTTGGTGCGGTGAAAAATCACGCTTTCTGAATGTCATTCACCATTTCGGAAGAAATTATCCTATTTTTTTGGTTCCGGTTAAAAAAATCTGTTTTTTCGCGGCAAAATGGAGAATCCAGATGAGGCATTCATTCTTCCGGCGCGGTGCGCACCGCCCGGAAACCAAAAACCATCTTACGGTCCTTGTGGGCACAGGCGGCCAGCCTTCGGGAAGAAACTGATAAAAAAACATTCACGTTTTGCCAGGAACCGCCGCGAAAACCAGCCCCAGCCGGGCCGGGCCAACCCGGCACATTTGCCTCCCCCATGGAATCCAAGGTGCCATCCCCATGCTCCCCGCCAAAACGGCGGCCCGCAATGGTCCCGACCGTGACCGCCCGCTCCCAAAGATTGCCGCTCATCTCCAGAATGCCCCAGAAAGTCGCGCCGGAGGCCCCCCGTCCTGATGTGGCCGAGGCAAAGATGCCGGCACGAACCGGACCTTGAACCCGGTTCTTGAAATTGCAATTCGCACCGGAGGGCAGCGCCGTCTCGGCCCCGCTGCCATCATCCCCGCAAAACCCGGTCAGCGGCGTGATGACCGTCGTTCCCCAGGCGAATTCCCCGGGCAGGGGAGTCAAGGGCCCACGGCACGCTTTTTCGTACTCCAGCTCCGTCATGGGACGCAAACCGGCCCAATCGGCAAATGCCAACCCGTCATGCCATGAGAGAAAATTGCAGGCCCGATCCGGCGCTTCGGCTTGGTAAACCCCGCCGCGCGCGACAATGGAAAAGCGGCATTCATTGTAGTGATTGGGGTAGCGGCAGGCAGCTTGGGAGGGTGCCAGCCGATTCAGGAAATCCGCATACAAGCCTTGGGTAAGCTCGTATTTCATGCAGTAAAAGGCGCGATACCCTTTCGGATAAGCGGCAGGCAATTCGCCTGGGGGGCCGATGGAATCTCCGGGATACACGGAAACGCTCCAGAGAGCCCCGGGCTCATTGGCGATTCTCAAGGGTTTCTCGCTCCCGATGACAAACGGGATTGTGTTCCCGGCCACGCGGCGTCCATCGGTAAACTCGCCCCTTTCGTCCCCGCCGCTGCCCAGATAGAAGGCGCCCCGGGGCACGTAAACCATCTCTATCGCATGAATGCTCACCTCGACTTGGGAGGAGCCGTCCACCCCGTCGCGGGCGCAATCCCAGCAAAGGTTCACCCGGCTGCCCCAGGGACCACTCCCTTCGGCTGAGCGGTAGAGAAATACCCCCACTCCAAAACTCTCTCCTTCCGTTCCCGAGGCAAGCCCCACCTGGAGCGCAGCCCCCGGCCCCGCTTCGTGGTCGCCCCGGGAACCCTTCAAGGACGCATGCCTCCAGACTCCGTCTTTGGTCCGGTATTTGGCGAAAATCCACGCCGCATCCCAGTTGGTGTGGATGACGCCAGCGGGCTCCTCGGAGGTGACGCGCCAGGAATTTTCCCAGCTCACATCACAACCAATGGACGCGTATCCCCGGGCCCATTCCGCCTTCACCTCCGGGTTGGCAATCTTCAAGTTATTGGCCTCAGCAGGCTGGGCAGCCAGCCCGCAGCCGATCAACAAAATGGATACGAGCCTCCGCCAGGAACACAGAGCAAGGTAAAATTCTCGAAAATCCATAAGGTTTCCTAGGGAACTGCTCTACCTACGGGCGTACTATTCGCTGGCGGCTTGGGCTCCGCTGCTTTGGAGCCAATAGTCACCGTGGCGACGGCCGTCCCCCCCTGTTTGCCACCCGAGTACCTGTCCGCCCATAAAAAGCGTTGCGGTGTCAGGTTGCCGATTCCGTTTGCCGCATTGATTTCCTTGCGGCTGGTCACCAGCACCGCCTGATGATCGGACTCCCGGATCACCCGGACCTGCCCCTCGATTACCGACAGTCGAGTGGCGTCTTCCCGGGCATCCATTCGGATCGAGGTGCCCAGGATTTCCGCATTCACATACGGCCCGCGAATCAAGGCCGGTTTGCCAGGCTTCTGTTTTTGGAAATCAGCGTTGAAACAGCCGGCGAGCAATTGGATGAATTTCTGCCCATGCCGGACGGAAACAGCCAGCCGGCAAGCCTCACTCAGCCGCATCAAGCTACCATCGTTCCAAGTCAGCAACGCTTCGCTCTGGCTGCCAGAAACCCAGATCTCCGAGCCGGAAAAGATCCATGTGCCCGACTCCGCCTGGACTTTTCCGGAAGGCCGCTGAATATAAACTTGGCCTGTCACGCTGGTCAGAACCGCCACACGTTGGAAATAGCGTAACCCCGTCGCAACTCCGGCAGCCAGAAGCATGATCGAAGCCGCCAAGGCCAATCGCCTTGTCCAGGACCGCAGCCGATCCCCCGTTTTATGCTCAAATGGCACGAGCTTGGAGCTGGAACTACTGCGGGCTACCGTCTCCTCAAGGCAAACCTCCATGTCCATCCAGACAAGGTAACGATGGCGCGCCGCCGGATCGTTTCGCAGGATTTCATTGAGCCGTTTGTGATCAATGTCATCGCCATCGCCAAGCGCCGAAAGCATCTGTTCAAGCTCCATCTCATTCATGGTTCCACCTCCTGCACCAGAGAATTCTCCACACACCGCATCAAGGCATCCCGGATCCGGTAGAAAAGCTTGTAAAGGGTGCTGACGCTTGTCTGGGTTTCGGCGGCGATCTCCTGCACCGTCATCCCGTCAAAATATCTTCGCTCCATCAACCCCGCGCTGTGCCCAGGCAGCTTCTTGAAACAGGTATCCAGCCAATGGCGGCGGCGGTCCAGCTGCGGCTCAAGGGAGGGGCGCTCCGCAAGGAGCAATCCGAACACATCGTCATCAAGAATCAGCCGGTCGCGTGCATGATGCCTGCGAAATTGATAGATTTTGTTGCGTGCAAATTGCATGGCCCATGGGAAAAACGGCCTGGATGGGTCATACTCGGGCTGTTTCTGCCATAGCACAACGGCGGTTTCCTGCAACACATCCTCGGCATCGGACGCGTTCGGAACCATGGCGCGAATAAACCGTTTCAGCGCATGCTGGTTTTGCATGAACAATCGGGTAAAGGTCTCGTTATTGGAATCCATCGGGTGGATATAGGCGACTGCACTGCCTTCTATAGCTTATTCCCCGTTTAGATTAAAATTATCCTGCAAATTTTGGCTCTTCGTGATTTTTAATGGCTTTTTGGAAGGCGTTGGCAGGTGGGGGACATCAGCGGAAGTTCCTGATTCCAAGGTTCCAAGGCCGTCAAAGACTTGGAAAACAGGGCTGTGCCATGCCCGCCAATGCCGATTTCCGACCCACTCTATTTCGCGAAGAGCCGAAAAACAGCTGTGATGAGCAATGAGGAAGTTGTAAAAAGCACCTGCGGTGAGGAGAATCATACCAAATCTTTGAAATGGCTGGATTTTAGGACGCCGGGATTTTCGTGCGGAGCAAGGCGGAAGACGGAGGCGCTATCTGTAGACAGCGCCTCTCCAAGCTCAAGGCTCTGCTGCGTCAAGCCGCCGCGCGAACTTGGGACCAACTTGTCCAAGCCATAACCCAACCGGTTGTGCCTTGATGTTTTATCATGGGGTTGCCGAGGGCAGGATGAAGCCTTATTCTTGGTCGGCTTAAGGAATCGCTGATTAAAGCGACGCCGAGCAGCGTGCAAACAACAAAAATTAAGCCGCTCTATTCGCCAAAAAAACGTGGGGCAATTCCATGCACACGTTTGAAGACGCGCGAGAAATGGTAGGGATCGTCGTAGCCGACCGCGTAACCGGCAGCTTTAACCGGCAGGCTGCTCCGTGCAATCAGTTCCGCCGCGTGGTTCATCTTCATTCGCTCAAGGAAGCCGTTTGGAGATTCGGTGGCGAACCTGCGGAAAAGGCGGGAGAGATACACGGCAGACACCCCGCATGCCCGGGAGGCCTCCGAGAGGCTTTGGATCTCCAGATAATGGTCCGCCAGATACTGGCGGCACTTCTCGTAACTCTGCTGCGCAAGGGAACAGCGTGGTCCAGCCCGGAGATCCTCGCGAACCCGCTCCATGATCAGGGGCGCAAGCATCCGGGAGATGTTGGCGCGAGCAGGCTGGCGGAGGTGTGTGGTTTCAATTAATTGATCAAGGAGTTCATGGAGCCAGCGCCTGTGAACGATACGCCCCGGCCTTGCGCCTTTCAGTCCGGTCTTTGCGATAAGTCTGGCAGCCGAGTGGCCGGCAAAATCGACGAAATATTTGCAGAACCCGCTGCCTGACAAAGCTTTCAGCGAATAACCAATTGCCGGTCCGTAGGTGAAAATCGTACCAGGCCCGACCTTCCACCTCCCGCCGCGCGTCTCCAACTCCCAGCTCCCCCCGACGATGTATTCCAAAGCCAGGTAGTGGAACCCGTCCCTCTGGATCTCATATCCAGGAGCACACTCCTCCCATCCCGCGCAGGTCACAGCCAGATCGGTCGCTGCCGGTGGGTTCAAGTCGAGGAAAAGGTAACGCCCGCGGATGACGCGCCGTGAAATAAAGCTGGGAAGCAGACACTCTGGCATCGATAAAAATGGTAAAAAATATCCATCCTTTTGTCAATGGATGTCATTGAAAGCCGGGCCATGCAGACGATAAGGTGGAGAGAAATCTATGGGCACTGAACCCTCCTCCAACACTCCATCATCCGCCGCCACGGTGGATGCCTCCCTTGTACCACGCCGCCCGATGCCTGCCGGAAAAATCCCGGTGATCGGGATGGGAACTTTCGGTTCCGACAGCGTTTCACCCGAAGCCGTTGCCAATGCAGTGCTGGGGGCGGCCAGCGTGGGCTATCGCCACTTTGACTGCGCTTCGGTTTATGGTAACGAGAAAGAGGTTGGTCGCTCCCTGCAGCAGATCATGCGTGGAGGCGTGCCGCGCAGCGAGCTCTGGATTAACTCCAAGGTCTGGAACAATTGCCATGCTCCAGAGGCAGTCATCGAATCATGCAAGCGGTCGCTGGATGACTTGCAACTTGACTACCTCGATCTCTATTTCGTTCATTGGCCTTTCCCGAATTTCCACCCGCCGGGATGCAGCGTCGAGAGCCGCAGCCCCGACGCGCGGCCTTATATCCACACGGATTTCATGAAGACCTGGGGCGCCATGGAAAAGCTGATGGAACTCGGCCTGGTCCGCAACATCGGCACCTCCAACATGACGATTCCGAAACTGAAACTGCTGCTGCGCGACGCGCAAATCAAACCGGCCTGCAACGAGATGGAGTTGCACCCTCATTTTCAGCAGCCGGAGCTCTTTCAATTCGTCGTCGATAACAACATCGTGCCAATTGGCTACTGTCCGCTCGGCTCACCGGGGCGCCCCGAACGGGATCGCACCCCGGAAGACACTGTCGATATTGAGGATCCGGTCATTGTGCGGATCGCCGAACGGCTGAATGTTCATCCCACCGCCGTCTGCCTCAAATGGGCTATCCAGCGCGGACAGATCCCGATCCCGATGTCGGCCAACCCGCGCAACTATCTCGCCAATCTCAAGGCGGCTGTGACCGAACCGCTGACCGACGCGGAGATGCAGGCAATCGCCGGTATCGACAAAAACTGCCGCTTGGTTAAAGGCCATGTCTTCCTCTGGAAAGACGGCCAGACATGGGAAGCCCTTTGGGATATAAACGGCGAGATCACCCCTGCCTGATTCTTTTTCAAAACGAACACCACACCAAATACCATGAACATACCTTCCAAAATGACCGGCGTCGTGCTCCCGGGAAACAGCACTGTTGAATTCCGCGAATACGCAGTGCCGGAGCCCGGCCACGGGCAGGTGCTGATCCGCATGGGAGCATCCTCGATTTGCGGCAGCGACATTCGCGCTATTTATCGCGAGCACCTCGGCAAGGGACCGGAGGGGTACAACGGCGTCATCGCGGGACACGAACCCTCGGGCGAAGTCGTGAAGCTCGGGCCGGGCTGCCGGGCCCGCAAGCCCGGGGATCGCGTGACGATTTACCACATCTCCGGCTGCGGCTGCTGCGAGGATTGCATGCACGGCTACCAGATCAGCTGCCACAACCCCGACTACCGCAAAGCCTACGGCTGGCAGCGCAACGGCGGTCACGCCGAGTATATGCTTGCCGACGAAGCGGATTGCATTGTGCTGCCGGACAACCTGACGTTCATCGACGGCGCATTCATGGCCTGTGGATTCGGAACCGCGTGGGAGTGCCTGGCCCGGATGAATGTTTCCGGTCGGGATCGCGTGCTGATCACCGGGCTCGGGCCGGTGGGCATCGCAGCCGCGCAACTTGCCCGCGTGCTCGGCGCGGCGGAAATCATCGGTGTGGATCTTTCACCTGGCCGCCTTGATTTCGCCCGCAAACTCGAATTTAAAAAAGGCGTGCCACTGGTCAACCATATCGTGCAATCCGGTCCTGATGCGCTGTCAGCAATCAAGGAACTGACAAAAGGCAAAGGGTGCGAAGTGAGCATCGATTGTTCCGGAGCCGCGTCCGCACGCCTCCTGGCCCTTCAAGGCACCAGGCAGTGGGGCCGCTGCGGGTTTGTTGGCGAGGGCGGAAAGGTTGAGTTTGATGTTTCGCCTTATTTGATCCACGAGCAGATCACCTTGTTCGGTTCCTGGGTTACCTCGCGCAAGCATCTCGCCGATCTTGCCGAAATCCTCGGCCGCTTTGACATTCACCCCGAAGCTACCGCCGGTCCGCGCCTGCCACTCTGCGAGGCGGCCAAAGCCTACGACATTGCCGACAAGGCGCAGGAAGGCAAAGTAGTCATCGTCTTCTAACCAGCCAGAAAATCAGCCGTTATGTTAAAGGGAATTCATCCCGCGATCAGTCCCGACCTCATCAAGGCGCTTGCGGAAATGGGGCACGGCGACGAGATCATTCTCGCCGACGCCCATTTTCCAGGACTCAGCTTCAATTCCCGTATAATCCGCGCAGACGGCCTCTCAGTAACCACGCTACTTGACGCCATCCTCCCATTGTTCGAACTCGATTCCTATGCCGACCCTCTGGTCATGATGCAGGCAGTGGAGGGGGATGCGCTGGATCCCGAGGTTGAGAGCCAGTATATGGCGGTCGCCCGGCGGCATGTCCAGAATGCCAAACCACCAGTGCGGATTGGGCGTTTCGATTTTTACGATCGCGCCCGCAACGCATTCGCCGTGGTCATGACCGGTGAGACGCGTAAATACGGGAATCTTCTGTTGAAAAAGGGAGTCACCCCGCTGTAAGAGCCTGAGATTGATGGCGGTTGCGGTGCCGCATGCTCCCGAGGCGCCCGCCGTCATCTCTCCCGGAAAGTCATTGCAACGACCTTTACCGCGGCGTTTGGAGAGCCCTGGACCTTTTAATGAACAGGGTAACACCGCAAAGCAAGTATCCATCGTTAGCAGCCTGTTAGAGCGTTTTAAATTGAAGTGTTTACAATGATGCGAGAGCGTCGGGGGTTGATGCGCGGGCTCTTCAAGCGAAGCGGCTGTATTTTTCAATACTGCCCGAGCTTGAAAGACCGCGCAACGGCCCGCGCCGCCGAGCCGCGTGTAAACAATAAAATTTAAACCGCTCTATAGAGACAGCCCGCTACAGTGAGTTTCCAATGCCGCAAAAACGAACAACTTTTGCGCTTCCACCGGTTCCAATTTCCAACGTAGAGTTGTATACTATCGACACTTGAAATCTCGAATGATATTATCCCCCCCATGTCCAGGCCATTCGCGTTATCTCGGCCAGTTATTGCAATGTGCTTAGCCGTATGAAAGAAGCCCATGGCTAATCCCATGGTGCCAAACTCCACAACCCCCGTTCTCCACAACCCATGCAAATCACCCAATCCACCGAGCAACCCGCCAGCAAAGGCATTTTCGCTGCTGCCAATGGCCGGAGTTACATCGTCACCTTTCTTCTCGTCAGCTCGCTCTTCCTCCTTTGGGGATTTTGCAACGGGATGATTGATGTGATGGACAAACACTTCCAGGAAGAATTGCACCTGAGCCTGTCGCAGTCGGCCTGGGTGCAGTTCGCCCATTATCTGGGCTACTTCCTCATGGCCATTCCCGCCGGTTGGCTGGCCGCCAAACTCGGGTATAAAGGAGGCATCATCACCGCGCTCCTCATGGTCGCAGCGGGCGGTTTCTGGTTTATTCCCGCCACACACATCGCCTCCTTCTGGGCCTTTTTGCTGGGTGTCTGCCTGATTGCCGGCGGCTTGACCTTCCTGGAAACCATTGCAAACCCTTACACCACGGTGCTCGGCCCCACCCAATACGCGGCCACCCGCATCAATCTCGCCCAGTCCTGCAATGGCATCGGGTGGATTTTTGGACCGATTGTCGGAGGCATGTTTTTCTATTCCAAGGACTCCCAAGGAATCAGCACGGGGAGCCAGACGCTTTGGATTCCCTATGTCGCCGTTGCGATTGTCGTGCTCATACTCGCAGGGGTCTTTTATTTTGCGAATGTTCCCGACATCAAAGCTGAGGACGACTATCACCTCGACGATACGAACACCGGCGGTTTGCGCACGATCTGGACGCATCCGCATTTTGTCATGGCCGTCGCAGCCCAATTTTTTTATGTCGCCGCACAGGCTGGAATTTTCAGCTTCTTTATGAACTACATGACCTCCCAGGTTCCCGCCATTCCGATGGCGTGGAATACGGCCATGCAAAACAGCCCTAGTCTTTTCCATACCTGGCTAAGCGGCTGGTTTGAAACCGCCAACGGCGCTCTGGGAATCACAAACAAAGGAGCGTCCAACCTTGCTTCACTCGGGTTTATCTGCTTCCTCATCGGCCGGTTCAGCGGTGCCGCTTTGATGAAGCGTTTCGCCGCGCATCGCATCCTCGGTTTCTATGCCACCATGAACGTCATCCTCTGCCTGATGGTGTTTTGCAAATGGGGCTGGCTTTCGGTTCTCTCCGTATTTCTGACCTATTTTTTCATGTCCATCATGTTCCCGACCATCTTCGCCTTGGGCATTCACGGCCTTGGGCAACAAGCCAAAAAAGCCTCCTCTTACATCGTGATGGCCATCATGGGAGGCGCGATTTTGCCCAAAGTCATGGGAGCCGTTGCGGACAAATACGACATGTCCCGCGGATATATCGTACCCATGTTTTGTTTTGTCTTTGTAGCCACTTACGCTTTCTTGTGGCCGAAACTAAGCCGTGAGAAAGGCGCACGCAATCTGACGCTACCCAGCGCACACTAAGGCCCAATAGGAGCTCCCCCGGCTTCCCTACCTTGATTGCCCCAAGAGGAGTCGCACGCTTCCCGCAGGAACCGCGTGATGAAGACTCATCGCCACCGGCGCGCCCGCTTCTGTCGCGCCCTCTGGGGCGGAGTCGGATTTCTTGCCAAAAACCGGCTGGATGGTTGAGACATGCCCCACAGCGTTTCCACACGAATCCAAGATGGCAGACCCGCTGCTGCCGGGTGCCCAATCGGTGCTTACCGTCAGCCGGGATCGGGCCAGCTTATCGGCGGGATCGCCCAAAGGAACGCTGGTGTGATTGACGATGCCCGTGGTGAAAATGCCGCGGCACCCGGCAGGATCACTCAAGCAATAAACCGGGTCTCCCACCTCGATCTCGCCCCGCAGGGGCAGGGCGGCGAGGTTTTTGCAGAGCACTTTCATCACCACAGTGTCCATACCGACGTTGGCCGCTACGATCCCGCTGACGGGCAGAATCTCCTCTTCCCCCCGCACAACCACAGGAATCCCAGTCCCAGCCATCATGTTTTCGGGTGGATTCACGACATGGCGGGCCGTTACCACGGTATCGGGAGCAATGGCGTATCCTCCCGCTAGTTTCGCGTGCCAACGTGAGCATTTTGAGCACTGGAAAACCCAGCCCACATTCACATACGCGGCGGCCGCCCGGCGGGCCAAATCCCGGCCTCGCATCTCGGTGGTCGATTGGGGCAGCAACTCCACCCGGCACGGCTTGGGATGTTCCACCATGTCCAGAAAAACTGCCACCGAAGGGATTTTTCCCTGTGCGCTCAGCTCCCTGGCCTTGTCGGCTAACCGGCTCTCGCGGCGAACAGCTTCCGGATCCGGGGAGTGAGTTGGAGAGTTGGGAGCCCCAGTTCCATCGGCAGCCACAAGGCGTATGGCGAGGGAGAATACAACTCCGAGATTCATTAATAATTGGCGCATACGTGGGAGGGATTTCTCTCCGTGTAGCCTAAATTCGCGAAAACGGGAAGCAACAACTCGTAAACGGGCTTCCGCCGGGTGCAGTTAAAGGTGGCGAGTAATCAGGCAGCCTTCTGTGCACGCCAATATTCATCCCAGCGATCATTGGAGCGAAGAACCCGAAGCT
>SESF01005681.1_pt1 | contig 20041 bp, 18 predicted proteins | sample 3171521 | NCBI WGS metagenome assembly SESF01 (sample SAMN10866945, study PRJNA518727) | freshwater metagenome | biome: subpolar coniferous forest; feature: holomictic lake; material: water; isolation source: holomictic Lake 227, 6 m and 8 m depth | place: Canada: near Kenora, Ontario | collected...
TTTTCTGGGCGGCTTCGGATGTGGGCTGGGTCGTCGGCCACTCGTATATTTGCTATGGCCCGCTGCTTTACGGCTGCACCACGGTCATGTTCGAAGGCAAGCCGGTCGGCACCCCCGATCCGGGCGCGTTCTGGCGCATGATCAGCCAGCACAAGATCGCGACTCTGTTCACCGCTCCGACCGCGTTCCGCGCGATCAAGCGTGAAGATCCGGACGGCGAATACCTGAAGAAGTACAATCTCGGCGGCTTCCGGGCTCTGTTCCTGGCCGGCGAGCGTTCAGACCCCGATACCCTGCAATGGGCCGAGACAAAGCTGAACGTTCCGGTCATCGATCACTGGTGGCAGACGGAAACCGGCTGGGCCATTTCCGGCAACCCGCTCGGGATCTGCAAGTTCAAGATCAAGTACGGCTCGGCGACCAAGCCGCTGCCGGGCTGGGACGTGCGTATTCTTAATGCCGAGCAGCAGGAAGTGCCGCATGGCGACATCGGCGCCATCGTGGTCAAGCTGCCGATGCCCCCGGGCTCGCTGCCGACCCTGTGGAACGCCGACGATCGCTTCATCAAGGCGTACATGGCCGACTATCCGGGTTACTACCAGACCGGTGACGCCGGCTTTATCGATGAAGACGGCTACATCTCGATCATGGCCCGCACCGACGACATCATCAATGTCGCCGGCCACCGCCTGTCCACCGGCGGTATGGAAGAGGTGCTGTCCGGTCACCAGAGCGTTGCCGAATGCGCCGTGATCGGTGTCGCCGATCAGCTTAAGGGCCAGGTGCCGCTCGGCTTCCTGGTGCTGAAGGCCGGCGTCAAGAAGTCGCACGAGGATATCGTGAAGGAAGTGGTCGCCCTGGTCCGTGAAAAGATCGGTCCGGTTGCCGACTTTAAGCGCGCCGTCGTGGTCGAGCGTTTGCCCAAAACCCGCTCGGGCAAGATTCTCCGCGGCACCATGCAGAAAATTGCCGACAGCGTCGAGTACAAGTGCCCGGCAACCATCGATGATCCGGCCATTTTGCCGGAAATCGCCGATGCACTGAAGAGTCTGGGTTACGCTAAAACGGCGTAAAGACAACTGTAAATGCGATCACCGGCGGGAGAGTAAAACCTCCCGCCGGTTTCTTTTTGCCTGAGTCTTGTCGCAGAGCAAAGCGGTTGACCTGTCCCGAGGCTTGTGTAAGGGTCCGGCCAAGCCATTAACCGACGGGAACAGCCATGGACCACCTGAAGCCTATTCAATGGACAGACAGCCTGAGCGTCGGGGTCAAGCTCGTCGATGACGAACACAAGCTGCTGCTCAGTATTTTCAACGATTTGGTCAATGCGCTGCGCACATCACAGCCCTTGTCGGTCGCCAAGCGGATCGTTGAGGAATTGGCCGGTTATACCACCTATCACTTTGCTCACGAAGAAGAGCTGATGACGGCGTTTCGCTACCCGGATTTCGACGCCCATCACCGAGAGCATGACAAACTGACCGCCAAGCTGATGGAAATCGACCAAAACGTCCTGCGCGGCAAGGGCACCATCACCGATGTCATTCAGTTCGCCAATGCTTTGGTCAGCGGGCACTTTTTGCATACTGATGCAAAGATGGCCGAATACCTGCGTACAAGGATGCCCAGCGGTTATTTGCCGTTTGAATTCAATCTTGACCATGGCGACGGCGGCGTCGCGCCCTGAACGCGCGATGCCCGAATAACGCCGGGCGGCTGGCTTCCGCCCGGCTCAGCCTCGGTTCATGTTAGCCCTGATTTATGACCGAGAGAAAGTTATCGACCCCGGTATTCAACGATTTAGCCTGCCGGTTGAGGTCGCTGGCCGCGCGCAACACGATTTCAGCCTCTTGATGATTGGAATCGACCGCCTGATTGACGCGCACGATGGTTCTGGTGACTTCGTTTGTCCCCATCGAAGCCTGTTGCGCGCTCCGGGCAATCTCCGACGTCGCCGACCCTTGTTCTTCGACTGCCGCCGCAATTGAAGCCGCAATAGTGTTGATCTGATCAATCGTGCCGGCTATGCCCTGAATCGCCGTGACCGCTTCACGCGTTGCCGCCTGCACCGCCGATATCTGCGCGTCGATTTCCTCGGTCGCGGTTGCGGTCTGTTTGGCGAGGCTTTTGACCTCGTTGGCAACCACGGCAAAGCCGCGCCCGGCTTCACCCGCACGGGCCGCTTCAATGGTGGCGTTCAGCGCCAGCAAATTGGTCTGCGAGGCAATCCCGTTGATCAGCTTAACCACCTGACCGATGCGCTTTGCCGCCTCGGCCAAGCCCTGAACCTTTTGGTTGGTCCGCCCGGCTTCTTCATGGGCCGCGCTGGCGATGCCGGCCGATTGTGCGACCTGTCGGCCGATCTCACCGATCGAGGCGGATAATTCCTCGGCCGCAGACGCTACGGTCTGGATATTGACGGAGGCGCACTCCACGGCGGAGGACACCGAACTTGCCTGCCGGCTGGCCTCTTCGGAAGATTGCGCGACCTTTCGCGCCGATTCCTCAAGTTGACCGGTTGCGCCAACCACGGACTGCACCACGGTATTGACTTCACGTTCAAAACGAAGGGCGGTATCGCCAAGCTCCCGCTTAATCAGGGCCTGCGTGTTAATGTCGGAATAAACCGAGGTGGCCAAGTCCATATCAAGGAATACGGCGCGGTTGATCGCTTGCACGATCTGTCCCAGGCGCTCCGGCTTGCGCCGATAGTTCAGCACGGCAAGATCGACGAGCTTGTTCAATGTAAAGCAGTAAGCGCCCATATACCAGCGCGGCTCCAGACCGATACGCTGGTGCGTCTCGCCGATCGAGCGGACTTGCGCCATGTACACATCGTCGAACGTCCCGGTAAAGACATTGCGCATCCAATGCTGCTTTTGCATCGCCCGCGCCCGGGCAACCCGGTCATTGTTGCCGAGCAGCGCCGCCACCGCGGGAACCGAGCGCAGATAGGCATAGAATTCGTCAAGAATGGTATCAATCTTCGGCGCCAGAATCTGGCCGAATTCCCGCAAAGCCGCCTTGGACGGCTCGTCGATTTTCAGATAAGCGGTACGATCGGTGATCGAGATCGACGCAGAAGTGACAGCCATGGAAACGCGAACCTCTTGAAAGAAACCACCGGAAATGGGTGGATGATAGAGCCGGACCGGCTTTCGCGTAGCAGATTGTACCAACCAAATCCATATAAATGCGGCGCTGCAATAGAAATTGCTGCGACGCAGCGACGCACTGCACCAATTAATCAGCCCATCACTTAGCCACACGTGCCCTGTATAATCGCTGATTACTTTATCCCGCTCCGTGCGATCCATCCGCCGCCAAGCACCCGATCGCCCCGATAAAACACACACGCCTGACCGGGCGCGACGCCATAAACCGGCTTGTCCATAGTAACCGACGCGCTACCGTCGAAGTTTGCTTCTACATATGCGGGCACGGCCGGCTGAGTTGACCTCAACTTGACCGTCACCGGGCTTTCGTCGGCCGGAGCCAACCAATTAACCTGCTCGACACGTACCAGGGTTGTCGCCAAGGCCTCGCGCGGCCCAACCCTGACCTGTCGGCGCACGGCATCAAGCCCAACCACAAACAGGGGCTCATTACTATCACCGCTCCGGTTGCTGAGTCCGAGGCCACGGCGCTGACCGACGGTATAATGGATGATGCCATCATGCCGACCGAGAACATGCCCGTCAACATGAACAATATCACCGGGAATAATCGCCTCGGGACGGCGAGCGCCGACCAAGGCGGCATAAGAGCCTTCAGGCACAAAGCAAATGTCCTGGCTGTCCGGTTTGCTCGCGACACTCAGTCCGAACCGTTCCGCGTGACGGCGGGTTTCAGCTTTGGGCAAGTCGCCCAACGGGAAGCGCAGAAAGGCCAGTTGCTCAAGCGTCGTCGCAAACAAAAAATAACTTTGATCGCGCGCCGGCTCAACCGCTTGATGTAGCTCGGGACCAAGCGCACCCTCGACACGCCGGACGTAATGACCGGTGGCCAAAGCATCGGCCCCCAATTCACGGGCCGTGCTCAACAGATCACGAAACTTAATGAGTTGGTTGCAGCGCACACACGGAATCGGAGTCTCGCCGCGTAAATAACTGTCTACGAAATCCCCGATTACCGCATCGGAGAATCGGCTTTCATAATCGAGTACGTAATGGGGAATGCCCAAACCATCCGCGACTTGTCGAGCATCCATGATATCTTGGCCGGCGCAACACGCCCCTTTACGCCCGACCGCAGCTCCATGATCATAAAGCCGGAGCGTTATTCCGATCACCTCGTAGCCCTGCTCCGCCAGCAGCGCAGCCGTTACCGAGGAATCGACACCGCCGGACATCGCGACCACCACGCGAGTCGCAGAGACCGGTTTATTGAAGCCAAGGCTGTTCATGGTCCTCCGGGGCTCGCCCGGCCACCCGCCACACCCTCAACGGTTGGCGTAATGTTCAAGCTCCCGACGCAGGCTTTTGGCTTCCAGACGCAAGGCCATAAGGCGCTCCCCATTCGGGTCCGGACGCTTCTGCTCTTCGGCAATCTCATCCTCAAGCTGTCTGTGCTCGCATCTGATGATGCTGAACAATGTATCCCTCAACATCGCTTTCCTCCCGGGTACAACGCTTGAAGTTAGCTTAAGAGAATGCATTTTTCAAGGCAATTTATACCGTCATTCGGTGCAATCCGGGAGGGGGCGATTCTGCGGTTTAAAGAGCGGTCACGGCTTTCTGAAGCGCGGTCAGTTCGGTTACGCCGGCACGCGCCAAGCTCAGCAATTCCATGAATTGCGCCTCGCTGAACGGCCGTTCCTCCGCGGTTCCCTGGACCTCGACGATGCCGCCGTTGCCGGTCAGCACGAAGTTGGCGTCGGCCCCGGCCGTACTGTCTTCGGCATAATCAAGATCGAGCACGGCCACGTCTCGATAAAGCCCGCACGACACCGCGGCCACGGAATCGACCAACGGCACGGTCTGAAGCGCCTTAATCCGGACCAAATGCTGAAAAGCATGATGTAACGCAACATAACTACCGGTGATTGCAGCGGTCCGTGTCCCGCCATCCGCTTGAATGACGTCGCAATCGACCTTTATTTGCATCTCGCCCATCGCCTTGCGGTCGACCACGGCCCGCAAGGCCCGTCCGATCAGGCGCTGAATTTCCTGGGTTCGGCCGCTTTGGCGACCTTTAGCCGCCTCGCGATCGGTACGCTCGTGGGTCGAGCGCGGCAGCATGCCATATTCAGCCGTGACCCAGCCAAGCCCGGTATTGCGCAAAAACGGCGGAACCCGGGCGTCGACGCTGGCGGTGCAGAGAACTTTGGTATCTCCGAAGCTGACCAGACACGAGCCTTCGGCATATTTGGAAACGCCCGGCTCCAGACTGATGGCGCGCAGGGTTCCGGGGCTCCGGCCGGAGGGGCGTGCAAACGTAGACATGACAATGTTCCGATCTTTTTAAGGAAGACCGGAACACTATCGATCCAAAAGGGGCGCGTCCAGCGTATTACCGGGTTGCACCGCGAACCGGCACATACCAGCCCGCCGGCAGATTGCCCGGGCGGCGCGGTGCGGGTTCATCCTCGTCTGAATCCGCACTGGCCACCAGAATCGGGCGGCGCGATTCGGCCGCACGGGGCTTGTGTCCCGGTTCCCGGATCGATGCGGTTTGAACGGCCGGCTTGGCCATGACCGGCGGAGCAACGCGCCCGACATGAGCGGGAGGAACCGTGCCGACGACTGCGGGTTCAACCCGGGTCCGGACTTGAACCGGAGGCACCGCCGGTACCGGCGGCTCTTGCGTGACCGGCACCGCAGCCATGGCCACCACCGTCCGCGGAGTCAACGGCGTCGAGCGCGCCGGATTCGGGCCTTCGGGCAGCACGCCTTCGATCTTGGGACCGATGACCGCAACATAATGACGTGTTTCGCCGGGAAGGGGTTTGCGAGTTCTTAGATGGCTCTCATACCGTCCCGGTCCGGCGTTATAAGCCGCAAGAAAGCCCGGCGATCCATATTGGTCGAACATCTCTCGAATATAGGCGGTTCCGGCCATGATATTGTCATGGGGTTCGAACGGATCATTGCCAAGATGATAGGTATCACGCAAATAAGCCCAGGTTGCCGGCATGACCTGCATCAAGCCGATTGCACCCTTTTTACTGACGACGCCGACCCGGCCGCCGCTTTCCTGATGCATCACCGCCCTGATCCATTTTTCAGGAACATTGAAGCGCTGAGAGGCTTCCTTAATATAAGTGTCAACCGTTGCCGGCGGGGGGGCCTCTGCGGTCACGACAGTCGGCGTCGGCGTCCCGGCGCAACCACCGAGCAGCCAAGCCAAGCACAAGGCCGGAGCAGTCGGGAGAAGGCGGCGCAGGGTACCGCTGAGGTTGCGGATATGTCGCGTCATCGGTCCGATCTCCCTTTAGCTCCCCGGTCTCTCTGCCGAGAAGAATCAACAGTAATAACCAGTTGGCAACTTCATTTAACACAGGCCCGCAAGATAACGCGTCGCCGACGCTCTCGTATATAAAAAAACCGTGGCTGCCGACATTTTTGCCAAATTCGTCCCTAAAGGGCCCAGATTTTCGAACATTTCACGAACGTACTTAATGTAATTTCTGACCCTGTCTTCACTGCGCACTATTAGTAGTGCCATTTTGAATTTCAACACCAAGAGCGGCATGGCCGAGCCGCGTCCCGAGTCGGGGCGAGACAGGCGGATTTTGGCAGACACTCCGATCCGTTCGACAATCTGCCGACAATGCCCTATACTCGAAAACGGAGGCGGCCATGGACAATGATATTAAGAGTTTGTTAGCGCTCTTGCTGGCTAAGGTTGAGGGCATCCAAGCCGGCCAAATCGCAATGCGGGCCGACATCGCAGAGCTACAGGTCGGGCAGAAGGCGCTTCAAGCCGGCCAAATCGCAGTGCGGGCCGACATCGCGGAGCTTCAGGCCGGACAGGATTCTTTGCGCACGGATGTGGCTGTTCTGCAATCCGGTATGGAAGAGCTACGCCGAGTCACCAGCACCAATCATTTTAAGACAATCGGGCAGATCGAGCGGCTTTCCGACCAATTCACCCGGCATTTGGTTGAGCACCACGGCCAACCGGCCATGCCGCCGCAGCCGGAAGGTCGCGGACACGCCTGAGCCGAAAAGTGCTGAATTAACAATGGCGTTGCAGTGACGGTATCGGACTACCGCTTCCCAGAGCCTTCTACCGTCATTCTTTTTTGCGGTTGACAGCACGACCCTTGCGCCCGTACAAAACGCCCCTGTTTCCGACCGGACGCCGTCCGGAGCGGTTCTGTGACAATATCGAGACGGAATCGATGAAAACCTTCAACCTCAAGCCATCGGATATCGAGAAGAAGTGGGTTCTCGTCGATGCCGACGGCGTGGTCCTCGGGCGGTTGGCAAGCGTGCTTGCCGGCATTCTGCGGGGCAAGCACAAGCCCACTTATACGCCGCACATGGATTGCGGTGACAATGTGATCGTGATTAATGCCGAAAAGGTGCGCCTGACCGGCAATAAGCGCAAGGACGACATCTTCTACTGGCACACCGGCTTCCCGGGCGGCATCAAGGGCCGGTCCAAGGGCCAGATTCTGGATGGCCGCTATCCGGAACGCGTGCTGCAAAAGGCTGTCGAGCGCATGGTTCCGCGCGGCCCGCTCGGCCGGCGCCAGATGGGCAACCTGCGGGTCTACGCAGGAACCGCTCACCCGCACGAGGCACAGCAACCTGTGGTGCTCGACATCGCGTCGCGCAATCCGAAGAATAAGAGGAGCGCTTGACGCCCATGGTTAACCTGACTCTCTCCAGTCTCAAGGATCTGGGCGGCGGTTCCGCCGTGGCCGAAACGGTCGCTGCCGAAGAAGCGGTGAAGCCCAAGATCGACTCACGCGGCCGGGCCTATGCTACCGGCAAGCGCAAGAACGCGGTCGCCCGCGTTTGGATCAAACCCGGCAACGGTAAGGTCACCGTTAACGGTAAGGAAGTCACCGTCTATTTCGCCCGCCCCGTGCTGCGTATGATCATCGGCCAGCCTTTCGGGGTTGTCGAGCGCGTCGATCAATATGATGTGACGGTCACGGTCAATGGCGGCGGTCTGTCGGGCCAAGCCGGCGCGGTGCGTCACGGCATCTCGAAGGCGCTGACATATTACGAGCCGAGTCTTCGCCCGCCGTTGAAGGCCGCCGGGTTCCTGACCCGCGACAGCCGCGTGGTCGAGCGCAAGAAGTACGGCCGCCGCAAAGCACGCCGCAGCTTCCAGTTCTCGAAGCGTTAAGCATCAGGCTCCGATCTACCCTGAAAAAACCTCTCCCTCGCGGGGGAGGTTTTTTTATTGACGTAGTTTCTTAGTCTTGTTCACTCTTCGAACTCGCATCAACCAGTGCGCTGACAGCGCTCCCTTCCATCGGGCGTGCAATTAGAAACCCTTGAGCCCCATTACAATTGCGGCGAACCAAATAATCCAGCTGGCCCTTGGTTTCGACACCTTCAGCAATCACGGTCAGCCCTAAGTTTCGACCAAGTTCTAAAATAGTCGAAACAATAGCCTGATCCGTCCGATCATGCTCCAGATCAACAACGAAGCTGCCATCAATCTTGAGTGTATCGATTGGAAAGTGTTTCAAGTAGGTTAGCGAAGAATAACCGGTGCCGAAATCATCAATCGCCAATCGAACGCCCAGGTTTTTTAGACCATGCATCATGGCAACCGCATGTTCGACATCGGTAATAATGGCACCTTCCGTCAATTCAAGTTCCAGCGCACCAGCGTCAAGACCTGTTTCAGCTAATACCCCTGCAATCAGATCAAGAAGTGCGTCATCATTGAATTGGTGCGGAGAAAGATTAACCGCTACGTAATGAATAGTGGAACCGCTTTTAAGCCATTCCTTCATCTGGCGGCAAGCCACACGCAGAGTCCACAACCCAATTTTTTGAATAAGGCCGATTTTTTCAGCAAGCGGAATAAACTCTGTTGGGGAAACCCAGCCCAGTATTGAGTGATTCCAACGGATCAAAGCCTCAGCGCTGGTGATAATACCAGTAACTAAATCAACCTTTGGCTGGTAGTGTAAAACAAACTCCTCGCTCTGAACGGCTCTACGCAAATCGCTTTCTAAATTAATCCCAGCAAGCCCTTCTTTGCGCATATTTATATTGTAAATGCAGTATTGATTTCGTGAGTTTTTCTTCGCATGATACATTGCCGTATCGGCATTAGCAATCAATGCATCAACGCCTGTGGCATGGTCTGGATAATAAGCGATCCCAATACTGGCAGTGCAATATATCTTATGCCCTAATATATCAAACGGGTCGCTAAATGCATAGCATAGCTTTGCTGCAACATAGGCCGCAGCTTCAGGCTCGGAAATGTCCGGCGCTATTGCTAAAAATTCATCGCCTCCAAGTCGGCCAACGGTATCCGACAACCGCAACGAGTTAACCATCCGTTTTGCGACAAGCTTAAGCAGTAAATCTCCGGCTTTGTGCCCAAGTTGGTCATTAACCGGTTTAAAGCGATCAAGATCAATATAATAGACTGCGACTTTTAACTTACTAATTCTGGCGCGTTCTAATTCTTGATCCAGTTTAGTATGTAACAGAACACGATTCGGCAATGTTGTCAATGCATCATAATTCGCATGAAACTTCAACTTTTCTTCAATTATCTTACGCTGCGTGATGTCAGTGCAAACCAATACGAAGTGTTTGTCTTTAATTTCGTCTGCAACCGCAACAGCAACAGATAAAAGCGCCAAAAATCTCTCTCCGTTTTTGCGCTTAAGATATAGCTCCCCTTGCCAGTGAGTTGTATGGCGAAGTTTATTTAGGATATCTTTAATTATTTCTTCAGTATCATCGGCCATGATCGGCAGTATTAATGTTTTATTGATAACTTCATCAGAAGAATATCCGGTTATTTTAGAAAAAGCCGGATTTGACCATTGTACAGTCAAGTCATGGCTGGTTATAATAACTCCCTCCGCCACACTTTTAAAAGCGGCGACCAAAAGCTGGACTTGCTGTTCAGCTTTCTTTTGAGCCGTAATGTCGGTGACGGCTCCTTCGTAATATAAAATATTGCCATCAGCACCCCGCACACACCGAGCATGCTCGCGGATCCAAATGCGGCTACCGTCACGCCTGTAGATCTCAGCATCAAAATCGGTAACTTCACCGCCCTCTGAAATTGCTTTTGCAAAAGCATTCCGTCTGGATGAATCTACGTAAAGCTGATTTCCGATATCTTGATAGGTTTCACTTAATTCTTTAGCACTTTCGAATCCATACATTTTAACCAAGGCACTGTTAACCAGGCCATATTGACCATCTTTGGTTGTCCGGTACATTCCGACTATGGAACAATTAAAGAAATCTCGATAAAAAGTATCAATAGGCTTATCTTCAGCTTGATCGACCATGAGACGCCCGTGTTGTCAGATTAAGAATTGTAAAGTATGTTATATAACTTACTTGACCACTCGCAGGCGCCGATACACGTAAGCTTTCGTTTCACCTTGTTATACAATCAAACCCGTTGGCCTGTTTGTCAAGCAACTCTCATGCCATTACTCAACAATCCGCGCTCAATACGATGCGCGACAGCTTGATGGCATGTTTGATTAAAAAACATGCCATCAACTGCGTCATTGCACACAAAAAAAGCAGTACACCGCATCCTTATTGAGCTTCCAACTCGTCGATAAAATCGCTGATCATCGACAGTCCCTTTTGCCAAAAGCCGGGGTCGGCGGCATCGAGTCCGAACGGAGCCAGCAATTCGCGATGGCGCAACGTCCCGCCCGCCGAAAGCATGGCAATATAACGGTCGGCGAAATCGTCCGGCTGCTCCCGATACACCGCATAAAGCGAGTTCACCAGACAATCCCCGAATGCATAAGCATAGACATAAAACGGAGAGTGAATGAAATGCGAAATATAGGACCAATAGTTATCATAGCCCTCGTCAAAACGTAACGCCGGTCCCAAGCTTTCGGTCTGCACCGTCCGCCAGATTTCACCCAATCGCTCGGCGGTAATTTCACCATGCTTGCGCTCGGCGTGAACACGCGACTCAAAATCATAGAATGCGATCTGGCGCACCACCGTATTCAGCATGTCCTCGACCTTTGAGGCCAGCATGGCGCGACGTTGACGCGGATCGGTTTCCGCATCGATCAAGGCACGGAACGTCAGCATCTCGCCGAAGACCGACGCGGTTTCCGCCAGCGTCAACGGGGTGCCTGACATTAAATGGCCCTGCCCGCCCGCCAAAACCTGATGCACGCCGTGCCCCAACTCGTGAGCCAGGGTCATGACATCCCGGGTCTTGCCCAAAAAATTGACCAGCAAATAGGGATGCACACTCGGCACGGTCGGGTGGGCGAACGCGCCCGAAGCCTTACCCGGTCGCACCCCGGCATCGATCCACGGACGCTCGAAAAAGCGGGCGCCGATCTCGCCCAATTCCGGCGAAAAATTGCGGTAGGCGCCGAGCACGATCTCGCGCGCCTCGTCCCACGAACGCAACCGGTCCTCGACATCGGGGAGCGGCGCATTGCGGTCCCGATAATCCAGCCGATCAGAGCCGAACCAGCGCGCCTTCATCGCATAATACCGGTGCGACAGTTGCGGATACGCCGATTTTACCGCAGTCACCAGCGCATCGACCACCTCATCTTCAACTTGGTTACCAAGGTTTCGAGCGGAAGACGGGTGCGGATAATGGCGCCACGTATCCTCTATTTCCTTATCCTTGATCAGCGTGTTAAAAATCAGCGCGAATATTCTGATATTCTCTTTAAGCACCCGCCCGATTACCTCGCCGGCGGCCCGGCGCACGGCCGAATCGGGGTCGCTCAGCTTGTTCAACGCCTCAGTGCTGGTCAGCTCGGCGCCATTCAGCGGAAAGCGTAATTCATTCAGGGTTTCGTCGAACAGGCGGGTCCAGGCGGCGCGCCCGACCACATATTTCTCGTGCAGCAGCCGTTCCAAATCATCGCTTAACTGGTGCGGTAAATAAATCCGGGTGTCCCGCAGCCACGGCGCAAAATTGGCCAGTAGCGGCGACTCCGCCAGCCGGGACTGAAGAACTGAATCGTCAAGCCGGTTGATTTCAAGAGTAAAAAATACCAACTTGGTCGAAATGGTGCTGATACGCTCCTGAAGAGTCTGATAGAATTTACCGATCGCCGGGTCGCTCATGTTGCCGGCATAGACCAAACCGGCATAAGAATACAGGCGCGTCAGAGTTTCGTCGATACGCTCATACTCGGCAATCGCATGCCCCAGCCCGGCCGCGGTCAAGTCGGCAAGACGCCCGGCAAAGCGTTCGTTGAACTCCCCGGCGGCAACCTCGGCCCGTCCCAGGTCAACCCCCAGCTCCGGCGAATCGATTCCGGGGTAAAGATCGTCCAAATTCCAGGACGGCAAAGACGAACTTGGCGCGATCGAGGCGTTCATTCTGTTCTCTCGTCTTTCAGGGCCAACACAAGCTAGGCCCGCGGGGCGTGCTTATTGAGTATACGCTGAAGCGTGCGCCGATGCATTTTCAGCCGGCGCGCCGTTTCTGAAACATTGCGTTCGCATTGCTCGAACACGCGCTGAATATGCTCCCAGCGCACCCGATCGGCCGACATCGGATTGTCGGGCGGGGTCGGCAGCGGTCGACCATCAGCCAACAGCGCGGACTCGATGGCATCGGCATCGGCCGGTTTGGGCAGATAGTCGACGGCACCGGCTTTGACCGCGGCGACCGCGGTAGCGATGTTGCCATAGCCGGTCAGCACGACGATCCGCGCCTCGGGCCGCGCATCGCGCAACGCCTCGACCACCTGAAGCCCGCTGCCATCGGCAAGCCGTAAATCGATCACGGCATAGGAGGGCGCATACTCCTGCGCCAACTCGATCCCGAGCGCGACGCTTTCGACCGCGACGACATCAAAGCCGCGTTTCTCCATCGCCCGGGCCAGTCGAATCCGGAAAGGCGCGTCATCGTCCACAATCAGCAGGCTTTGCCCGGCATCGCCGGTAAAGGTCAGCTTCTGGCTTTCGGTCGAAAGGAGGAAATCATCATCCGACATTCTAGCTACCCTGTTCGGCCGGTTAGGTTCATCGAAAGCCGTCTCACGACACTTGTTCCAGCAAGGCCCGGCGGTTCCAACGGACGACGACGCGAGCGCCGCCGCGACGACGGTTGCCGAACTCGACGCTGGCGCCGGTCCGACTAAGCAGCGTTTCGGCAATAAAAATCCCGAGCCCCATGTGACCGGCACTATCGGCCCGGGCCGAAAGATAGGGCTCGCCCAACCGGCTCAGCATGCCGGACGGAAACCCGGGCCCGTCATCGGTGATGGTCAGGGTCACCTGATCCGTGTCGCCACCGACGACCGCACGAACCTCGGCGTGTGCGAACTGAAGCGCGTTTTGCAGCAGGTTGCCGACCCCGTGAATAATCTCGGGCTGTCGGCGAACCACCGGGTCGGGCAAACCACCCGCCCGCTCCGCCATCACCACCAGCGAGGTCGGTCCGGCCAGATGGGGAATCGCAGCCGTCTCGACCAGCACAGTCAGCGGCACATGCTCGAACGGCTCACCGCCATCCGCTTCGGGCCGACGACTGAGTTCAGCCAAAATGGCGCCACAGCGTTGGCTTTGGCTTTGCAGCAGGGCGATGTCTTCGGCAAGCGGGCTGCCGGGCGGAATCTCGCGCGCCAGTTCGGTCGCAACCAGCGCGATGGTGCCGAGCGGTGTACCCAATTCATGAGCGGCGGCGGCGGCCAATCCACCCAGCGCCGACAATCTTTGCTCGCGTGCCAAGGCCATCTGACTTGCGGTCAAAGCGTCGCCAACCCGCCGGGACTCGTAAGCAACCCGGGCGACATAAGCCGCCAGCATGACCGAGGCCATGGCCAACCCGCTCCATACCCCGGAGAGGTACAACGACGGCAGGGCCGGAACCTTACCGTGCCAGGGCAAAGGAAAGTGCCAGAAGGCCAACACCGCCAGACAGGCCTGATTAAGCACGGCCAACAGCGCAACGTTAAAGGGCGACAAAATCGCCGCACCGACCGTCATCGGCGCCAGCAACAGAATGGTAAACGGATTGATCATGCCACCGGTCAGGTACAAAAGCAGGGTCAATTGCAGCGTATCAAAGGCCAGGTACAAGGTCGCGTCACGATCGGTCAGCCGCGCTTGCGTCTCGCGCTGGAAGAACACCAGCAGGTTCAACAAAATCGAGGTGCCTATCGTCGCCAATACAGGGCCGAGCGGCAGAATGATGCCCAAGCCGCCGGTGATAACCCCGATCGAGCACAGCTGACCGGAAACGGCGATCCAGCGCATGACCACCAACGTACGTCCGGCGACTCGCCCGTCCCTGCGCGAGCCCCCGGGGACAGTGAACGCATCGATACCTCGTTTGATCACCGGTTCCGGCGGGTCGCTCTCAAGCCTGTTTCGCATTCAATCCTCGATCCCGCATTCCTTGAACCCGATTAAGTTTAGCGCGCTGACAGGTGTGCGCTTATGTCGCATTCCGCCCCGAAAGTCGACCCCTTGACTTAAGTTTTCAAACCCGTGCCTGCGCTATCCGCCCGTGCCCCCGACGCACACCCGCTCCGAGTCGCCCCCCGCGAGAGGGAAAGCCGACCAAAGAAACAGGAAGACCAACCACGTCTTCGCCCGGACAATTTGTCGCAGTCTGTCGGTCAGAGCAAGGCAAAAGCAATTCCAAAACCCGATATCGGTGCTTCCGGAAACGAATTCATCATGCGTCGCCCGAAGCACGCAAGAATCGATACTCCGAAGCTTATGCTGTATTGCAGCATGAATTGGGGGGGAAGCAATCATCCTCACGTAAAGCCGGGTGTCTCTTGAAATGAAGCGGGTTGAGAGTTACACAAAGATCAAGTCCGCCATCATAGCCACACCCGAGGAGGAGTCTTTGGCTACGTCCAAGAAACTCGAGGTAGCGCCTGCCGCCGGCGCAACGCCGTCGGTCGAACTGCTGAGCTACTATCGCGACATGCTGCTGATCCGCCGCTTCGAAGAGAAGGCCGGGCAGATGTACGGCATGGGCCTGATCGGCGGTTTCTGCCATCTCTATATCGGGCAGGAAGCGGTTGTGGTCGGCATTCAGTCGGTGTTGAAACCCGGCGATTCCGTGATCACCAGCTATCGCGATCATGGTCAGATGCTGGCCTGCGGCATGGATGCCAAGGGCGTCATGGCCGAACTGACCGGCAGGCGTGGCGGCTATTCCAAGGGTAAGGGCGGCTCGATGCACATGTTCAGTGCGGAAAAGTCGTTCTATGGCGGCCACGGCATCGTCGGCGCACAGGTTCCGATCGGAACCGGTCTGGCCTTCGGCCATAAGTATAAAAACGACGGCCACGTCTCGACGATTTATTTCGGCGACGGTGCGATCAATCAGGGCCAGGTCTACGAATCTTTCAATATGGCGGCGCTGTGGAAGCTGCCGGCCGTTTATATTATCGAAAACAATAAATACGCGATGGGTACCGCCCAGGCCCGCGCCGCAGCGGGCGAGCTATACCAGCGCGGGCAGGCCTATGGTATTCCCGGAGTCCAGGTCAACGGCATGGATGTGCTGGCGGTTCGGGCCGCCGCGCTCGAGTGGGTTGAGTATGTCCGGTCCGGCAAAGGCCCGGTGATCCTGGAAATGCAGACCTATCGTTATCGCGGCCACTCGATGTCGGACCCGGCCAAGTACCGGACCAAAGAAGAGGTGGCCAAGGTTCGCTCGGAATCCGACCCGATCGACAATTTCCGCAAGTTGCTGCTGGACAAGGGTCATGTCGATGAGGACGCCCTGAAGGCGGTCGACCGCGAGGTCAAGGCGATCGTGGCGGACTCCGCCGAGTTTGCCCAGCAAAGCCCCGAACCCGATCCCGCCGAGCTGTGGACCGATATTCTGGTCGAAGCGCGCGTCTAGACACATTTGTTGCGGAGATTTGGCATGCCCGTCGAAATTCTGATGCCCGCGCTGTCGCCGACCATGACCGAGGGTAAACTTGCCCGCTGGCTCAAAAAGGAAGGCGATCCGGTACGGGCCGGTGAAGCGATGTTCGAAATCGAGACCGACAAGGCGACCATGGAAGTCGAAGCGGTCGATGAAGGTCGGATCGGCAAGATTCTGATTGCCGCCGGCACCGAAGGCATCAAGGTCAATGCCCCGGTCGCACTTCTTCTGCGCGAGGGCGAGAGCCTGAACGACGCCCCCGTTCCGGTTGTGGTTGCGGCACCTGCGCCCGCACCCGCGCCCGTCGCGGCGACGGTCGCTCCGGTGGCTGCGGCTCCGCCGCCGCGGGCAGTGGTGGAAGCGGCCGAGGCCTACACCGGCCCGACCGGCCAACGGACGGTGCGCGAGGCTTTGCGCGACGCCATGGCCGAGGAAATGCGCCGCGACCCGACCGTGTTCGTGATGGGGGAAGAGGTTGCCGAGTATCAGGGCGCCTACAAGGTCACCCAGGGGTTGCTTCAGGAATTCGGATCGACCCGGGTGATCGATACCCCGATCACCGAATACGGCTTTGCCGGTCTCGGCGTCGGCGCCGCCTTTAACGGCTTGAAGCCGATCGTCGAATTCATGACCTTTAACTTCTCGATGCAGGCGATCGACCACATCATCAATTCGGCGGCCAAGACGCTCTATATGTCGGGCGGTCAAATGGGCTGCCCGATCGTCTTTCGCGGTCCCAATGGCGCGGCCTCGCGGGTCGGGGCGCAGCATTCCCAATGCTACGCCAGTTGGTACGCCCATTGCCCTGGGTTGAAGGTGTTGGCGCCCTGGTCGGGAACCGATGCCAAAGGTCTGTTGAAGGCGGCGATTCGCGATCCCAACCCGGTGGTATTTCTGGAACACGAGATCATGTACGGCCAAAGCTTTGCCGTACCCGATGATCCCGAATTCATCATACCGATCGGCAAGGCGCATATCGAGCGGACCGGCAAGGATGTCACCCTCACCGCGTTCTCGCGCATGGTCGGGGTCGCGCTGGCCGCGGCCGATAAGCTTGCCGCCGAAGGGATCGAGGCCGAGGTCATTAATCTGCGCTCGCTGCGCCCGCTTGACGTCGACTGCATTATCAACTCGGTGCGCAAAACCAACCGGATCGTCACGATCGAGGAAGGCTGGGCCTATGCCGGCATCGGCGCCGAAATCGCCGCGCTGGTGATGGAGCACGCCTTCGACGATCTGGATGCCCCGGTCGGGCGCGTTGCCGGTGCCGACGTGCCGCTGCCTTATGCCGCCAATCTCGAGCAGTTGGCGTTGCCGAAAGCCGACGACATCGTCAAGGCCGCCAAAGCCGTTTGCTATCGCGCTTAAGCGCCCCTCCGGATTACGGGAACGCATGCCATGCCGATTCAGATTCTGATGCCGGCGCTGTCGCCGACCATGACCGAAGGCAAACTTGCCAAATGGTTGAAAATGGAAGGCGACGCCATCAAGGCCGGTGACGCCGTCTGCGAAATCGAGACCGACAAGGCGACCATGGAGGTCGAGGCGGTCGACGAGGGCGTCCTTGAAAAAATCCTGGTGCCCGCCGGTAGCGAAGGGGTCAAGGTCAACACCCCGATCGCCCGGTTAAGCGGTGAAGGCGAGGTTGCGGCACCGAGGGCGGCCCCCGTTGCGGCTCCCGTTACCGCCCCTGTTGCAAGTCCGGTTGCGGCTGCCGTTACCGCGCCGGTTCAGGCATTAAAGGGCAAGCGGATCATCGCCAGTCCGCTGGCGCGCCGGGTCGCAAGCCTAGCCGGGCTCGATTTATCGGGTGTCGCCGGCAGCGGTCCGCGTGGCCGCATCGTCAGGGCCGACGTTGCCGCGGCGCTGGCGCGTGGTCCGGTGGCCAAACCCGCCCCGGCCGCCGTCTCGGCCCCGGCTCCGGCTGCCGCTCCGACACCGGCCCGAGTCCAGACCGCCGGCCCGGATGCCCGCGAATGGTCGGACAAGGTCGGGCTGAAATACCGCGCGCAGGCCAATACGGGCATGCGCAAGGTGATCGCCAAGCGCCTGACCGAAGCCAAACAGACCGCGCCGCATTTCTATTTGACCATTGATCTGTGCCTCGACCCGTTGTTGAAAATCCGGGCCGAGCTGAACGCCAAGTCGGGCGCCTATAAACTCTCGGTCAATGATTTCGTGGTGCGAGCGGTGGCATTGGCGCTGCGTAAGGTGCCGGCCGCGAATTCCGCCTGGACCGACGACGCCGTGCTGCTCTACGAACAATCCGATATCTCCGTTGCGGTGGCAACGCCGACAGGTTTGATAACCCCGATCGTCCGCAACGCCGATGCTAAAGGACTGGCTGCGATTTCGGCCGAGGTCAAGGAACTGGCGGCTAAGGCGCGCGAAGGCAAGCTGAAGCCCGAGGAGTTCCAGGGCGGCACCTTCACCATTTCCAATCTCGGCATGTTCGGGATTCGTGAGTTCGCCGCCATCCTCAATCCGCCCCAGGCTTGCATTCTGGCGTTAGGTGCGGCCGAGCAACGGCCTGTCGTGCGCGACGGCGCATTAGCGGTCGCGACCCTGATGAGCGTGACGCTCTCGACCGACCATCGCTGTGTCGACGGCGCGGTCGGCGCCGACTTCCTCGCCGCCTTCAAAAAACTGATCGAGGATCCGCTGACGATGTTATTGTGAGGGAACTGAAAATAAAGTCTTGGTCGCGTGCCGGGACTTTATTGATTATATTGATGGGGAGGGGAGAGGCATGTTAAATGATTTGATGGTGCGGCTAAAAGGAGCAGCTCCTCTGTATGGAGGTGCTATTGGAAATCTAATTACCCAAGGCATTGATGGGGGACTACTTGGGTCAGGTATAGCGACTTTACTTTCTGATGTCCTAAGTCGCCCTAACTCTTCATTTGAACACCAGAAAATGGCTGCATGCTATCTGTATGCTATGGAGATAATTAACGAACGATTTGCTCTGGGAGAGCGTCCACGTAAAGATGGCTTTTTTGACAAACCTTATAACGATTTTCGGCCAGTTGCCTGCGATATCCTTGAGGGAACTTTACTTAAAGCGAAAGACCAATACGAATTGAAGAAAATTCAATATTTTGGATATGGTTTTGCCAACACTGCATTTAACGAAGATATTTCAGCAGCGCAAGCTCTTCATTTTTTGACTCTGATTGATAGGCTAACATATCATCACATAATGATTATCGGAGTTGTGGCAAAAAAGAAGGCGGCGGGCTTAAGATTATGGGAACGGCCTCTAAGTGAGGAAGCGGAATTTGAATATAGTGGCGACACGTCAGTTCATCTTCAGCAAGCCTATGAACTCATAGGCATGGGCATTTTAATAATGCCATTTGAAGATAATGATACCCTAGGAGCCAATGATTTAGACAGCATATCACCTGAACTAATGACATTAACTAGGCTGGGAGAGACCATATATCGCATGTTTGGAATGGATAGGCTGCCGGATATTGATATTAATGAAGCTGCTTCATGGTTTGCTGATGATAAATTCCGCAAAAATAGTGTATGAAGTGTATTTGCCAATTGCAACCATGTGAGAGGTATCTATCGCTTAATGACCATCACCTTCACTACCCATGCGCTGACGGTTATTCTTGAACGGGGCTTGTCGCCGGATCAGGTCAAGCGGGTGCTAGCATCACCGGATTGGCTGGAGCCTGACGCCACTCAGTCAGATGTAACCTTGGCTTTTGGCCGGCTTCTCGAAAAAGGTGGCCGGGTGTTGCGGGTGGCCTATGTAGAGCAGGATGGAAGCAGAAGAGTGTTGACGGCATTCCTGGATCGAACGCGCCGTCACGGTCCAAAAGGGAGTGGCCCATGAAAGTCCGGTTCGATGAACAGGCCGATGCCCTGTATATCCGCCTCGACGAAGCGGCGATTGAGGAATCAGAAGAAGTCAGTCCCGGTGTCGTGCTCGACTTCGACGCCGAAAACCGCGTGGTCGGCATTGAACTCTCCCGGGTCCGGGCACGGTTGCCGAGCGCACAATTAA
>SESF01016723.1_pt1 | contig 20032 bp, 12 predicted proteins | sample 3171521 | NCBI WGS metagenome assembly SESF01 (sample SAMN10866945, study PRJNA518727) | freshwater metagenome | biome: subpolar coniferous forest; feature: holomictic lake; material: water; isolation source: holomictic Lake 227, 6 m and 8 m depth | place: Canada: near Kenora, Ontario | collected...
TGGCGGGATGTAGCGGCGCGGCGCGGAGTGCCACTCCGCGAAACAGCCGATTAACAATCGGCGCTACAGGGCGGAGCGGGGCGCTCGACCCGTAGCGCGGCAACTCGGCGGCCATGGCGGCGCTGGAGCGTCGTCCTTCACCATCGCGGCGGTGGTTCGTCAGGCAATAGAAAAGCGGCCTTTGTTTCCGAAGGCCGTTTTGAGCTACTTCGTTCCACCGCCGAGCGACTTGGTCGGAAGCATGTCCACGCGCGGGTGGGCCTGGAGAAGTTCCGCCCCGCGACGCAGGGCTTGGAGCACGGTTTGGTAGTCGGCATCGTTCGTGCTGGCGAAAATCGGCTCGTCCTGGCTGGTTTTGCAAAAGCCGAGGCCGCCAGCACTCTTGGATAGCGGGGCGGTGAGCATCTGGCTCCATTCGGGATGCGTCAGGTTAATCCGGTATTCGGGCCCGAACGTCGCCACGGAGTTCTCGATCTGCAGGCCCTGGCTCATCAGGGTGATGTCGTTCCATACTTTGCTGGTGACCGTGACGGTGCAGCGGCCCAGCCAGGCGTCGGAGATGTCCACGGTCCGTTTGTGGCAGTCAAAACAGCGCCGCAGGAAGACGGGGGCGAACTCCTTCTGGAACCAGCCGTTGGGCTGGTCGTCGTACCAGCGGCAGCGGGCGCCGTTGACGCTCCCATCGGTGTAAAGGTAGGTGTGGTAGTAGGGGACGTTGGCGTCGATCCAGGTATAGACGCGCTGACGATCGGCCGGGGAAAGGGCCACGCGGTAGTGGTCCGGTTCGAGGTATTTGCCGCGGATGAGCCGGCTGGCGAGGCTGCCGTTGGCTTTCGGAGTGGTCAGGTCCTGGTCGGCGCCGTTCTGTGGCAAGTGGTGGACGAGGTCGCGGTCGATGAGCATGTCGTAGGACATATTGAAGTAGCGCGTCTTGTCCCCCGAGAGATCGAGGTTGCCATCGGGGCGCGGTCCGCTATGGCACTTCGCGCAGTGCCGATCCCAAACGGGCTGCACCACCCGGACGTAGTCGATGATGCCGTCGGTGCCCCAGTCGGGTCGCTGCGGGGACGAAGGCGGGTGCCGGGTCGCTTGCGGGGTGTGGGCCGTCTGGCTGGGCGCGGCCTGGTCGTAAACGTGGCAGCCTATGCAGCTCTGCCGTTCGCCGGGAATGATCTGCGTGGTGGAGCCCATCTTCTGAACCACCCGGCCGTCGGCGTCCAGGGCGTTGAGGGAGATGTCGCGCAAGGCGGGCGCGGTGAAATGGGCGGAGCCGTCGGCTTCCACCGGGACGGTGCCGATGAGGCGCCGCACGTAAAAGGTGCCGCGGCCGATCAAGGGTGAGATGTTCCAGGCGTAGCCGCCGATGTGGGGGCGGGTCTTGGGCACGAGTTCCATGATCTGCAGGGACTTGATTTCGCCGCGGCGGACTTGGCCCTGGAGCCCTTCGTAAACGTCATAGAGGAGGAAGGTGCCCGGGATGGAATCGTCCGGGCGGGCATTCGCTTCCACCGGGTCAACGTATTTGAACTCCGGCGGTGGCGACATGGGGATAACGGGCGGGCGGGTGCGCGGGCGCAGGGCGAGCGGGTTGTAGCAGCCCAGGTCCCCGGCCTCCTCCCAGACGCACGTCTGGTTGCCGCGGCTGTCGAGCAGGTAAATGCGGCTCTTCTGGCCGCCCTCCCCGCCATAGGAAACCAGGTACTCGTGTTCGTTGAGCGGGTGGGGATCCATGTAGCCGGTCTGAAATGCGCCATCGAAGTAGGTCGGGTACTCCGGGGTGAGAAAGCGGTAGCCGTCGCCACGCGGTGCTTCGACACCCAGGCCGTTCCAGAGCAGACCGACGACACCATAAGGGCCGGCATGGTGTCCGCCGAACGTGGAGATGACTTCCGGCCGACCCGGGACCGGGACGCATTGCCAGAAGGCGTTGGGGTCCAGCACCGTGTTGCCGAAGAACAGCCGCAGGCGACTGCCGTCGGGGGCCATGGTCCAGACGCCATGACGCTGGAAGACGCCCTTGTCCACCCCGTAATCCCAGCGCGTGAACATCACCCGGCCGTCGTCCATGACCGCAGGCGTGTGATCGGAGAGCGTATTGGCGCTGACCCGCCGCACGCCCTTGCCGTCGCGCTCGCAAACATACAAGGCGCCCGCGCGGTTGGCCTGGCAGACGTTCATGTTCCCCGCCCGGTTGGAGACGAACAGGATCTGGCCGCTGGGTAGCTCGACGGGCGCAATGTCATTGCCGTCGCCATCCGTGATCTGCGCGAGGTTGCGGCCATCCACGCCGATCGCATAGATATGCCAGCCGCCGGACACGCCGTGGCGGCGGGCGGAGAAGAAGAGGGTTTGGGCATCGTAGGACAGGCTCGCCTGCCAAACGGCTCCTTTGGGGTCGCGGTAGATAACCGTCGGCGGGCGGGCGGGGAAGGCAGGATCGAATACCGCGAGGCTCCCCGGGCCCCGGCCGTCGGTGTCGTAAGGATCCACCGCATTGATGCGGCCGAACGAGGGATGACGAGCGAAGACAATCGGCCCAAGGGCGCGGATCGACTCGTCCTGAAACCGCTGCAAGGCTTCGGCGGCTCCAATCAGGGCCTGGGCCGCGCCAGGCCCGCCGGTTGCATAGGCCTGCAGGGCGGCCCGGGCTTGGTCCCGCACCGGCGCCAAACGCGCCAGGTACGCCGCGCCGCCCGGAGTGGGGGCGCGCGAGTCCAACGCTGGTTGCATGGCCAGTGCGCGGGAGTCGTAAGTGGGCAGCGGCTCCACCTCGAAACGGAAACGGTGCAGCCGGGTCAGCGATTCCTTTCCGAGCTTCACCTGGTGATAGAGGTCGCGCCACACCGGGAGGGCTTCGGCGTTCCTCGCGCGGGGCAGGACGTCGGCTGATTCGGCCGGCAGCGCCAGTGTGCGGAGGATTGCGGCCGCATACCGGTCGCAAAGTGTGCTGGTTTGCCCCGCCGAAACGATGCCGTCCCAAATCCCGTCCGCAAGTTCGCGCTCCATTTCCTGGTGGGGTTGACGGCCGGGAAAATCGCGGCTCAGCAACGCTCGGAGGCTGGCGTCCAGGTCCGGCGGCGAGGCCGATTCCACACTGTCGCCGATCACGAAGGCCGAGGAGCCGGGTTGGTTCGCGAGCACGTCCAGGCCAAACCAGGTCTCGAACCATTCATACTTGCCGGCCAGATCGAACACCAGCACGCTCGGCGCGTGGGCCCAGAACCCGCGCTCGAAGTCCCGCGTGCCGATCTTCAGCCCCTGGCCGGCATGGTTCCGATTCACGAACAACTCCATAAATCCCACCTTGGCCTCCGCCGGCTTCAGGTCCGTAAGCCAGGTCTCTTTGCCGTCCTTGGCCACCAGCTTGGGGTCGGCCCAGATGGTGTCGTCGTAATCGTAGTTGTCGCCACCGGTCGTGCAGACCAGAACAAGTTGCCGCCGCCCCGACACATTGAGGCGCACGTGTTGCGGGCCATCCCGCTGTCGCAAAACGCGGCTGGTGTAGGGCAAACCGCTCGGTTTCCCCGCCGCGGCCGCCTGCCGGGACGCCAGGAACGACGCTTGCCAGGTGTCTTTCCGCACGTAACAGGCTGGATCCGCCTCGTGACCGGACCGGGGCTGCTGCCAAATCGCCGAAGCATACGGCTCAGGCGCCGGGTTGAAACCAGCAGCGTCGCGGGCGGGTGCTTGGCCTTTGAGCGCTGGATGGATCGGATGCAATCCCTCGATGGCAAAGGAGAACCCGTTCTTTTGAAAGCACTTGGTAATCTTCACTAGCAGCCGATTCTCGCCCGCTTTCAGTGGTATCTTGAACGACGATTGGAGGAATCGTTGGCCGGCCCCCGCGCGAATGGGCGCGTCGAGAATCTGCCGGCCGTTGAGCCAGGCTTTGCCCGCATCGAGCGTCACCAGCCAGGCCGTTACTTCCAGGGGTGAAGCACAGGTGATGGTCCGGTATAAATAGAGCACCTCGTTGCGACCCGGGGGCGGGCCGGACGGGAGCTGGTTGTAGTAGCCGTCCGCCCAATCCGGATGCGCCACCCACCGCCGCGCGCTCTCCGGCGCACCCACCACCGGCACCGAGTGATACGGCTGGTCCAACGCCGCCAGCCGATCACCGCCCACGACGACGTCCTTCTCCGGCTCGAACGCGGTGTCGAACTCACGCGAGAACACCCCGTATTCGGCATCTTTGAATGGCCCAATGCAATGCCAGGGGCCGCACCGGACCTCCGCCTGGCGAAGCGGACGCCTGACGGCCTCGGCTCGGGCTTGCTCGAGTTGCCGCGAGCGCTGCAGCAGCGACTCGGAAACCGCGAATAGCTCTTGCGCCGGCAACGCCGCCGTCACCTGCAGCGCCAGCAGCGTCAGGGCCAGCCACGGACGGATTGCAAGGTGCCGAGCAGCAGCGTTTGGCTGAGAGTGGAAGCAGGTGCGTAACACAGGGACCTTTTCCCAAGGTTTAGGCCGGAGGTAAAGCCCAAACTGGTCGCACCGGGCAGGGGGGAGGGTGCCGAAGGCGGAGTTCCGAAATCCGAAGACCGAAGGCCGAATTGATAGCCACCGCGGCGGAGCAGCCGCCACTCGAATTAGGCCATTCTCGGAATTCTGAGTTCAGGGCGGCAGAACCTGATCTGCCCTCAACTGGCCGGACTTTAGAGCCGCCCTGCCGGGGGGGAATATTCCGCAACTGGAGTATTGACGGTTTGCCAGTGCCCTGCTAGAAACAGCGCATTATAAGTCAGGCATGCCGTTCCGGGCTGGTTGAACTTGAGCGTAATGCTGATCCGGGCGGAGAATGCCGAAATTCGAACTGTGATGAACACAAACGGGAGCGAGTTGGAGCGGAACCAACTTGAAGCTTTCCGGTGCAGCCGTGCGATAACCTGCGCTTACACTCAGCCGGGTTTCCTTTCGCCCGGGACGTACTGGAGCCGCAAGGCACATTGCAATTCCGCCCACCCCTCCCCCACCACTACCTTGAACCCCCACCATACGGAAAGTTGAACAACCTCGTTAATAGCCATTGTCTTATGAAACAAACCACTTCCAGGAAGCAGACCACTGCTAATGGATTCACCTTGATTGAACTGCTGGTGGTGATCGCCATCATTGCCATTCTGGCTGCCCTGTTGCTGCCGGCGCTTTCCCGCGCCAAGCTCAAGGCCCAAGGCATCAGTTGCATGAATAACCTGCGCCAGATGATGCTCGGGTGGCGGATGTACCCCGACGAATACGGCGACCTGTTGCTCGCCTCCTTGGACGTTGAGGCCACGCAGAAACGCGTGATATGGGTCACGGGCGGTTTGAATTATGACGCCGCTAATGCGAGCAACTGGGATGTCCGGCAAGACATCGCCAAAAGCCCGCTCATGCCGTACATCGGCAAGAATAATTACTCTATTTGGAAATGTCCGGCCGACATGGCCACTGTGGGAACAGGGGCGGGGAGGCGACCTCGCGTGCGCAGCAACTCGATGAGTCAAGTGTTTGACAATGGCGGGTGGCTGCCGTCTTCGTCCTATCGGACTTATGGGAAGATGTCCCAGATCGTGATTCCTGTCAAAACGTGGGTGCTGGTGGATGAACACCCCGACAGCATCAACGACGCCGCTTGTGCGGTTCAGATGGCCAAGCTCGGTGCCACTTCCGCGCAGATCATCGATTTCCCGGCCAGCTTCCACGGCGGCGCGGGGGGGCTCGCCTATGCCGACGGACACTCGGAAATTCACAAATGGCGGGGACAAACCATCAAGCCTCCGGTTCGGAACAGCAACGATCTTCTGCCGCTGAATGTGTCGGCGGGCGATTCCGTTAAGGATATTGTTTGGTGGTCCGATGTCACGACCGTTGCCAAATAGCAGGCAAAACCTGGCTCACCCCAGTGGGTGTCACTGGTGAGCACACCTGCTCGGTGGTAACATTCTCCTGCGAGAGCAGGATTCAGGCTAGTACCGTGACAGGTTACAGACGTGCGGTAGTTGATGCGCAGGGTGCGGGAGCGCCCGCGAATGTCCACGCCGAGGGATTTCCAGGAGCACCCACACCGCCGCTCATCCCGTTGCCAGACAAAGCTTGAACCGGAGTCTGCCGGCCGTCATTCTGCCCGCCAACAACGATGCCACTCCAACTTGTTTACCAGGCGGATTTGCTGCGTTTCGTCGGACGTCTTGATGCGGACGGAGCGCGCCAGGTTGACGCGCTGCTGGGTCAAACGGCCGCGATGCCCTCAGTCTGGGATTTGTCTGAGTTGGCCTTTCTCTCGAGCGCCGGCATCCGGAGTCTCCTGCTGCTGGACCGGCGGGTGCGGGCCAGCGGCCGGCGGCCGCAGATCGTGATTGGCTCGCCGCTGATCGCGGACACTCTCAGCATCGCCGGACTGGATCGCCAATGGGACATCCATGCCAACACGGGCTTGGCTCTGGCCGCCGCGGGCAACGACGCGGCGAGCAAGGTTCAGGAAACGCGGACCGGCGTTGCGGGAACTGTTTACCGGATCACACCCGCCCGCGCGAGCGGGGCCGTGACGCAGTTCCGCGCCGAAAGTGGCGGGCGACCCTTGCTCCTGCGATACGACGAATTGGGAGTCGCCATTGGCCGGGGAGGCTTCGATGGCTCGCCCGGTGAGGCGGCAACCAACCCGGGCCAGTTGTTTGCCACGGGCCAGACGGTCTTCGTCCGCGCGGCCGATGGTTTGACGGATTATTTGAGCACGCTGACACCCCAGCGGGCATTTGCGTGGGTGGAGGAAGCGGTCCGGCTGGAAACAGATGCGGGTGAGTGCTGGGACACCGACGGGCCGATTCGGTGGGATAGCCTTTGGACTGACCTGGCCAACCGCGCCACTGCCGCCGGATCCACAACCTGGGCGGCGGGAATTGCAGGCACGTTGGACGGACGGCAGGCAGTGGTGGCGGTTTACGCAACCGGCGGAACGTCACCGCAGGTGCTGGCGATCAGCGCGGATGGCCCACCAACGGACGGTGACCGTGCCACGCTGGCGGAAGCAGCGGCGGCTCTGGCCAACTCTCCGTCCCCGGAAGTAAGCGTCCCGCACGACGAGGCGGAGCTGTCCGGGGTGCGGGTCTGGTTTCTACCCGCTCCGACCCTCTGTGATGGCGCCGACCTGCGACTGGTGATTCAAACGAGTGAAGCCTTGCCGGAATCGTGGGAGCGCATCATCCGCGCCACCTTCACCGAGGAGGCCCGGGTGCGGCTGCAGCGGTTGACGGGCGGATTCATGGCTTCGACCTTTGCGGCTGAGACGGTGGATCGACGCGGTCGGCGGACGCTGCCTACGGTATTGAAAATCGGCCTGCGGGGAGTGACCGCGCGTGAGGAAGCCGCCCACCGGCAATTCGTGCGGCCCTTCATCCTGAACAATGCGACGGTGCTGTTCGGACAGGCCTCGCATGGCGACTACGCCGGGCTGCGCTATAATTTTGTCGGCATCACGGGGTCCGAGTCGCGTCTGCGCTCCTTGGAATCCCTCTATCTGAGCGATGGTTTCCCGGAGGCGATCGCCGCCCTCCGGCAGACCTTTACGAATGTGCTCGACCCCTGGTACGGGCAGGCGGTGGTCTCCGAGGTCAAACCCTTTGCCTGCCACGACCCGCGCACTTTGTTCCCCACCCTGCCGGACGCGGCGCGGGAGGCGCTGGGCATTGACCCGGACGAACCGCGCCTGGCCTGCCCGCCGCTCGGTCGCGAGCTGCCTAATCCCTACCACTTCCTGCGCCACCGCTGGGACGGCCTGCTCTCCCGGACCGAGGCTTGGGCTGCGGGAATCACGCATGGCGACTTGAATTTCAACAACATCCTGGTGGACGAGCGCCGCAACATCTACGTGATTGACTTCTCCGAGACGCGCATCCGGAACGTCGCCTCTGACTTTGCCCGGTTGGAGCCGATCGGTCTGCTGCAATATACCCGCCTGGCCGACGCCGCCGACAGCGTCGCCATCCTGAGGGTAGTGGAAGCTTCCCTGCGCAGTCCGATCTGGAAGATGCCGCCCGCTCCGCCTGAAGCCGTGGATCCGCTGCTACTCCGGGCCATTACGCTGGCGGCTGAGCTGCGCGCCCTGGCGGCCAAAAGGGTGGCGGAGCCATCGCACGAGGCGGCCTACCTGATGCCGCTGCTGGAATGGATGATTCCGATCGTTGCCTTCCGACAGATTGAGCGCGAGCGCAAACAACTGGCGGCCTGGTCAACCGGCCTGGTTCTGGAGCGTCTGCTCCAGGTGATGGAATTGCCGGAGGCGTGACACCCAGTTGCCGCCCATGCCGTGGAGCACATGCGTGGCGGGCAACTCCAGCAGCACCGCCTTCGAAGCGGCCGCCTACGGCAGCACGATGAGCTTCAAGTTCCGGAAGTGGATTTCCTGGCCTTCGGAAGTGAGAAGGATCTTTCCCGGCGCCGGTTCGCATCCAGTAGCCTCGTTGGCTTTGGTGCCGTTCACCTTTTGAACCACCGTGTCACCCCGGACAATCCCCTCGAACTGGTTCCATTGGCCGACGGGTTTTTCCAGGTTGGCCAAACGTGGGAGATGATGGAGGATGCCGTAAGGGCTGTTGGTAATAGTCTCAACCCGTCCGGCCGGTCCTGCGACCTCATAGCCGCGGATGGCCCAGAAGTCACCGACCTGACCCATGTTGAGCTGGAATTCGAGCGACTTGGGCCAGATCGCGTGGTCACCCGTCATGCGAACGAGAGCCCCGCCGTTGCTGTTGGTGGCGCCTTTGGGATAACGCCATTCGAATTGCAGAACGAAATTCGAGTAGCTCTGCGCGGTATAGAGATAGCCTCGCGGAGTGCCTTGGCAGACCAGCACGCCGTCGGGTTGCAGATGCCAGACGTCCCCGGTTTTCGTGCCCGGCTGCTCATGGAAGCTCATCCAACCCGGGAATTCACCATCCGCTTCCTGCCGCGACAGCAGCCGAAGAGCCGTTGCGTCAAAACGTGCATCGCGGACAGGCTGCCCACTCTGACTGTTCTTGGAGTCCACGGAAGTGGCTTCGCCCGGTAGCGCGGGAGAGCCCGAGACCGCAACTTCGGTCAGCATGGCGGTGAGAACCGACAGCGCAGTTAGGATAGAGTTTTTCATTGTAATAGGAGAGGCGCTTGGCCTGTCTTTCGGCTGTATTAGAACTGAGACCGTAATAGAAGCGGGATGTTGTCACTGATATCGCCGGCCGCCCCGCCAGCGGCACACGCTTGTGCTCGCGAGCTACTCAAGTAACGCGTTTTGCGGGCCGATACAAGATGAAATCCACGACCTATCTCGTGCGGGGCGCAGGACCGTTTTCTTCTCGGGGTGATTTTACCCCGCAAATCCGGGCCTTTTGTCGATCGCTTCGTAGATACAACGCGGCCTGTCTCTCATTAACACCCCGCTGCAGTGGGGTGTGGGCGATGGTCTCGGCGTCGGAACCGCTGCCGCGGTTCACCCACCACCCTAAACCGCTGAAGCGGTTAGGGGACTTATTCGCGTGCCACACCCACCCCGCTGCAGCGGGGTGTTAATGAGAGGTGCGCCGAGCCAGGAGTTTAGTTGGCTGTGCCGCCCTCTCAAAGATGAGCTACTTCCTTTAGGAGCGCCAAGGACTCGCGAATGCGCCGCAACAGTTGTTTGCGTAAACTGCGGACTGGCGGCGGGAAGGATTGTTTGATGATATTATAATATGAAAAGGGAAATGACGATTATGGTGACGGCGGCCGTATTGACAGCGACAGCGCTTGGCGGCGAGAGGATGAATCTCGCGGGCAAATGGGCGTTCCAGCTCGACCCACAGGACCAGGGCGTTGCGGAATCATGGGCAAACAAAGCGCTGCCGGACAAAATCAAACTGCCCGGCACAACCGATCTGGCCGGCTACGGCCAGCCGGAGGCCGATCCAAATCCGGGCTTCCTGTCGCGCGAGCACAAATACATCGGCGCCGCCTGGTATCAGCGCACCATCGAGATCCCCGTAGCCTGGCAGGGTGAGGAGGTCGAGTTGTTCCTGGAGCGCGTCTTGTGGCAGAGCCGCGTTTGGATTGATGGCCGTGATTGCGACCCGCAAGACTCCCTCGGCACGCCGCACATCCATCGGCTCGGCAGACTCGCGCCCGGCCGGCATAGGCTTACGATCCGCATCGACAATCGCATGATCCACCCCATCGGCGACCGTGGCCACTGCTACACTGAATTCACGCAGACGATCTGGAATGGCGTGGTGGGCCGCATTGAATTGCGAGCGCTGTCATCCGCCCACCTCGGTCTGGTGCGGGTGTTCCCCGATGCCGCGGCGCGGAAGGTGGTCGTGGAGGCCGAGATAATCGGTCAGCCGGCGGGTTCGCTCGCCTTGACGTTGCGGGAGGCGGGGTCCGGCAAAATTGTAGCGCGCGGCGACGGAACGAGCTTGTCGTTGCCCGTCGAACCGAATCTCTGGGATGAGTTCGCGCCGAATCTCTACCAGCTTGACGTGGCGCTCGGAGAAGACCGGCGCGAGATCACCTTCGGTTTCCGCACCATCACTCGCGCTGGCCACCGGCTGCTTATCAACGGGCGGCCTGCGTTCCTGCGCGGGAACATGGACTGCGCCCAATATCCCGAGACCGGGCATCCACCGATGGATGTCGAAAGCTGGAAACGCATGTACCGCACTTGCCGCCAATACGGTCTGAACCAAGTGCGGTTCCACTCGTGGTGCCCGCCGGAAGCGGCGTTCCAAGCGGCTGACGAGATGGGTTTCTACGTCCAGCCGGAAGTGCTGTGGATTGACGGCTGGATGAGCAGCCCGAATTCGCGCAAGGACATGGACACGCCCGGTTACCCCAAGGGCGTCGGCAGAGGCGACCGCACGATTGACCAATACGTCCGCCCCGAGATGCGCCGTATGCTCGATACCTATGGCAACCATCCGTCTTTCTGTTTCTTCTCCATCGGCAATGAAATGGGCAGCTCGGATTTCAAGGTGATGGGCGATTGGATCAAGGAGGAGAAGGAACGCGACCCGCGGCGGTTCTACGCAGCCTCGGCCGCCCGCACCATCACGCCGTTCGACGACTTCTCTGACACCCACGACATTCCCGGCGTGGGCGGTGTGGTGAACAATCTCGGCGTCCCGCACACGGATTGGGATTACCAGAAGAGTTACAGCCGTGCGCCCGTGCCGATCTTCGCGCACGAAATGGGACAGATGCCCGTCTATCCCGATTGGCGTGAGATCGCAAAGTACACCGGGCCATTGCGCGCGCGGAGCTTCGAGTTGTTCCGCCAGCAAGCGCGAACGAACGGCATCGAAGCGCAGAGCGCCGACTTCCAGCAAGCCTCCGGCGCGATGAACCGCATCATCTACAAGAACGAGATGGAAGCTCAGCTCCGCTCGGCCGGTTGCTCGGGCGTCAGTTGGCTAAGCCTGCAGGACTTCCCCGGCCAGGGCGAAGCGCTGGTCGGCTGGCTGGACACGCTTTACGAGAGCAAAGGCATCGTCACACCCGAGCAGTTCCGCCGCTATAGCGCGCCCACCGTCCCGCTGGCCCGGTTCAAGAAATTCGTCTGGACCACCAATGACACGTTTCGGGCGACGCTCCAGGTGTCCCACTACGGACCGCAACCCCTGGAACACGCCCGACCCGTATGGCGGCTGGGCACGGCGCACGGCACCCTGCCCGAAACCACGCTGCCGGTGGGATCGTTGACAACCCTCGGCGAGATTGAAGTCGCCCTCGACCGCCAGCAGGCGCCGGCGCAGCTCACCCTGGAACTTCGCCTGGACGGCACGCCCTTCGCCAACGACTGGGACCTATGGGTCTTCCCCAGCGAATCCCCCGCCCCTGCACCTGCCAACGTGCTCGTGACGGAGCAGCCGACCGAGGCTTGGGATGCGCTGGCCCGTGGTGGTCGCGTATTATTGCTCGCGCACAAGCTGGGAAGTCCGAAATACGCGGCGTGGATGCCGTTGTTCTGGTCAGCCCGCTTCTTCCCCGGGCAGGACCGCGACACGCTTGGCGCCTTCGTTCAATCCCGGCATCCCGCGCTGGCCGGCTTTCCCACCGCCAATCATCTCGACTGGCAGTGGTGGGAGATCTGCCAGGGTGCGCGCGGGTTCGTGCTCGACGACCAGCCGGCTGGCTATCGGCCCATCGTCCAGCCGGTCAGCGACTACCATTTCAACCACAAGCTCGGCTCCCTCTTCGAGCTCGCGACCGCGGAAGGCGGCCGGCTGCTCGTCAGCGGCTACAACCTCGACCCTGGCCCGGCGGCCCGGCAACTGCGCCACAGCCTCCTCGCCTATGCCGGGAGTGACGCGTTCCGGCCCCAGACACCGCTCACGCGCGCCGCGTTCGGCAAGCTGCTTGGGATCGTCGCCGAGGCGCCCATCGTCCTCGCGCCCCCGGGCTTCGAGAAAGCCGTGCTCTATGTCAAAGCCGGCGCGCACCACCCGTCCGCGGGCGACGTCCCGTGGAAAACGGCCTGGGATGAAGTGCGCGCCGCGCCCGGTTTCGGCTACAAGGTCCAGTGCAATGCTGTGTGGAAAGACGATACAGCCGCCGCCTGGTGGGGTTCCCCGGTTTTGCGCGTCGAGCTGGAGGTCGATAAACCCGAGCTCTACGACCTATATGTCCACTTCCATGACTGGAACGACAACGGTCGCCGGGGGAAGCTCCACTTTGAGGGGCGGGAATGCGAGCTCGGCCCGCACAACGGCCCGGGCAAATGGGTCAAACTTGCAGTCATGCGCGAAGACTGTCTCGACGGGAAGCTGGTCCTCGCAGCCGAGCCGACCACCGGTCCGAACCTGATGATCACCGATGTGGTCTTGCTGCCGCGCAAACCATAATCGCGGGGGCTACGTTCCCGCCGGGGTGGCCGTTGACGAGACGCTTCTGGACGCGGCCAAGTCCACTTTGCGTTGACGGAGGCTCTTGAAGAACTCGTAGCCCTCACGACAGCGGCGCACGCAGACGTCCTTGTCCTCCAGCATGGTCTTGATGATGCGCAGGATGGGCTTGGGGCGCAGGTAGTAGGCGCGGTAAAATCGGTCCACGGCCTCGAAGATGTCGTCCTTGCTTAGGCCCGGATATTCGAGGGCACTCTGCTGGAAGCCGTCGGTCTCCACCAGGTCCGTCTTGTCCCGCTTGACGAACCAACCGTTCTGGCGGGCCATTTCGTAGAGCTCGGTGCCGGGATAGGGCGCGGCGAGGCTGACCTGCATGCTGAAGACGTCGAGTTCCTGCGCGAAGCGGATGGTTTCCTCGATGGTCTCCTTCGTCTCGACCGGCAGGCCGAGGATGAAAGTGCCGTGAACGACCACGCCGGCCTGGTGGCACGCTTTGGTAAAGCGGCGCATCTCCTCGATCGTCACGCCTTTCTTGATGTTCTTGAGAATCTGCTCGTTGCCGCTTTCGTAGCCGACCAGGAACAGCCGCAGCCCGGAATCCTGGAAGGACTTGATCGTGTCGTAGTCCAGGTTGGCGCGGCTGTTGCAGCTCCAATTCAGGCCCAGCGGCGCGAGCTTCCTGGCGATCTCGCGGGCGCGCGGGAGGTTGGCGGTGAAGGTGTCATCGTCGAAGAAGAACTCGCGCACCTGCGGGAATAGCTTCTTCATGTGGGCCATCTCGTCGGCGACATTCTGCGGTGAGCGGACGCGGTATTTATGCCCGCCGATGGTCTGCGGCCAGAGGCAGAAGGTGCATTGCGCAGGACATCCGCGGCCGGTGTACAAGCTCACATAAGGATGGAGCAGGTAGCCGATGAAGTACTTCTCGATCTGCAGGTCGCGCTTATAGACGTCGGCTACCCAGGGCAGCGCATCCATGTTGGCGATCATCTCGCGCTCGGGATTGTGCTTAATCTTGCCTTCCTTGTCGCGATAGCTGAGACCGGCAACGGTTTCGATCGGGCGGCCCTCAGCCACTTCTTTGCAGGTGAAATCGAATTCCTTCCGCCCAACCCAGTCAATGGCCGAAGACGCCTTGAGCGTTTCGGTCGGCAGCACGGCCGCGTGCGCGCCGACGAAGCCGATTTTGGTCTCCGGCCGGTTCTGCTTGATGGCTTCGGCCACTTTGCAATCGTTCTTCAACGACGGCGTGCTGGTGTGGATGATGACATGCTCGTAGCCCTTGGCCTCTGCGAGGCATCGCTTGATGTCGATGTCGTGCGGCGGGCAGTCCAGCAGCTTCGAATTGGGCACCAGCGCCGCCGGTTGCGCCAGCCAGGTCGGGTACCAGAAGCTGGTGACCTCGCGCCGCGCCTGATAGCGCGAGCCGGCGCCGCCGTCGAATCCGTCGAAACTGGGAGGAGAGAGGAAAAGCGTCTTCATTCAGTTCAAAATATCTGGGTCAGCGGAGCTGCGAAGGGGCCCCCAATTAACCTAAACCTTTTTCGCCGCGCGGACCTTGGCCAGCAGCTCGTCCCGCTGCGAGGCGTCGCCGCTGCCGCACGCGCCGTTGCCGTTGTTACCGTTGTTGCCGTTGCTCTGGAAGGCGGACTTCGCGCCCGCCAGCCCGTGGTTGATCACGGCCTTGGCTTCGGCGAGATGGCCTTTGCCGGCGGTAAACCCGTTGAAGGCATTGACCTGGCGGCCCGCAGCGGAAGGTTCCGGCTTGGCGGCAAAGTTATAGCGTATGTTCTTCCAAGTGTCGCCGCTCTGGTAGTTGGTGCCGAGGGCGCCGCTGGGATCATACCCGCAGTGAACCATGCAATTCTCGCAGCGCGGGTCGCGCGCGATACCGTTTACCACGCCGTATTTGTTCCAGTCCACCCGGTCCAGCATTTCCTGATAGCGCTCGTAATGGCCATCGGTGATGAGGTAGCAGGGGGCTTTCCAGCCTTTGACATTGCGCGTCGGGATGGCCCAGGCCGTGCAGGTCAGCTCCCGTTTTCCGGACAGGAATTCCTGGTAAACGGGCGTGCCGAAGATGGTGAAGCGCTCGCCCCACTCTTGAATCTTCGCGAACTTCTCGATCGTCATGGCGCGCGTGAGGAAGAAGTCTTCCGACTTCCGCGCCAGGCGCTTGGCCATATCCTTCTTGGCAGCGTCGTAATCGTAACCCGGGGAGATGGTGTGGCCGTCCACCTCGAGCGAGGAGAAGAACTCGAACATCTGCTCGATCTCCTTGACGTCGGTTTCCTTGTAAACCGTGGTATTCGTCGCCACCTGGTAGCCGAGGATCTTCGCCATGCGGACCGCCTCGACGCACTCCTTGAATACACCTTCGCGCTCGACGATCAGGTCGTGCGTGTATTCCAAGCCGTCGATATGGACATTCCAATACATCCACTTCGTCGGCCGGATGACCGGCCGGCCATCGTGCTTGCCGTGGCGGATGGTCTCGGCGTCCTGGTTGGAAATCAGCTTCTCGGCCAGCAATTGGGCAAGGGTGGGTTCCAGCCCCGGTGCGTAGATGCGGGCCAGGTAGTCCTTGAGTTTCTTCCGCATGAACATGCCGTTCGTGCAGATATAGACGATGCGGCCCTGGTCGAGCAGGCCGGCCACGAGTTCCTCAATCTTGGGATAGATCAGCGGCTCGCCGCCACAGATCGAAACCATCGGCGCCTCGCACTCCTGCGCGGAAGCCAGGCAATCCTCGAGGGTCATCATGTCCTTGAGGCTGGTGGAATACTCCCGGATGCGGCCGCAGCCAGTGCAGGTCAGATTGCAGGTATGCAGCGGTTCGAGCTGCAGCACCAGCGCAAACCGCGGTGTGCGCAGGATCTTGTGCTTGATGATGTGACGGGCGATCTTGACCGTCAACGCGAGCGGAAATCGCATAAATCCAGGCTCAGGATAGGGCGGCTTCGGTCGGAGGCTCTTGGGTAGGGGGGTGCAGATCCGGGTGCGCGGGCGGTGGGTCCGCCTGCAAAAGTCCAGGCAGGAAAAAACTGGCGGGCGACACGCTTGCTCCATTGTTGATGCCGCTGCATCCGGCACCCAACAACAACAAACTGCAGCCTGCTACCAGCCGCACAATTTTCCACTTTATTTTCACTACACACTAAGTATAAACTCAAGCATGGCGTTAGCAACTGCTATTTCCAGGGCCACGATCCTGCTCGCCGGCTGCCTGGGCATCTGCGCCGGCCTAAGTGAAGCCCTGGCGGCTCCTGCCGCCGTCGGAACGGGGCTCGCCGCCTACGCCATGAAGAGTTTCCAGAACGCCCAAGCGCGCTACCAGCAAGCGCCGGGCGAGGCGGCCGCTGCCTGGCAATTCGGCCGCGCGTGTTTCGACCTGGCCGAATTCGCCACCAACAACACCCAGCGCGCTTCGCTGGCAAACCTGGGTATTGCGGCTTGCCAGCGCGCCATGGCGCGTGAGTCCAACTCAGCCCCAGCCCATTACTACCTCGGTTTGAATCTCGGACAACTGGCCCGGACGGTAGCGCTGGGTGCGCTCAAGCTCGTGGACCAGATGGAGCGCGAGTTCATCCGGGCGCACGATCTGGACGAGCGGTTCGATTGCGCCGGGCCCGATCGCAGCCTGGGGCTGCTTTACCTCGATGCCCCTACCATCGTCAGCATTGGGAGCCGCACCCGGGCACGGGAGCATCTGAAGCGCGCCGTGGAACTGGCACCCCAGTATCCCGAAAACCGTCTGAGCCTTATTGAGGCTTATCTGAAATGGGGCGAGCGCACGAGCGCGAACCGCGAGCTTCAAGGCCTCGAAGCGGCCTGGCCTGCCGCCCGCACCAACTTCGTCGGGGAGGCCTGGGCCGCCAGTTGGGCTGACTGGGATCCGCGGCTGAAAAAGCTCAAGAAGAAGATCGAGGAGCCCCCGAAAGCGCTGGGCGCTCCGCGGGAGAAATAGTAAGCCCGCTCAGGCCAACACCGCCTCAGTCCAATTCCCGGCGCCGAACCTGGCTTTGAACTTGTCGGCCAACGCCAACGCCGCGTCCAATCCGTGGACTACGGCAAAGGTGGTCGAACCACTGCCGGACATGAGGGTTCCCGCCGCGCCGTTGGCCTGAAGGAATTCCTGGAACAACACCAGCAGTGGATACTTTTCCAGGGCCGGCGCTTCCAGCGAGTTGTAGAACTTCGCCCCGGCCGTTTTCAAGTCCGCGGTCCGCAGCCGGGACACGAGTTCCTGCGCCCGGCCCGGTTGGCCATTCAGCGCGGCCGGGAATCGCGCCAAGTGCTGGTAGGCCCAGGCGGTGGCAATGCCAAATCCCGGGTGAATCAGCAGGAACGCTGCGCCGTTGAGGGCCGGAAACGCGCCGAGGGATTGAATCTGCTCGCCCCGGCCGGTTGCCAATGCCGGCTGGTCTTGCAGGAAGAACGGCACATCGGAGCCGAGATCAGCGGCGATCCGCTGCAATTGGTCCGGCGCGAGCGGCCCGCCGAAGAGTTCGTTTAATCCGAGCAGCGTGGTCGCCGCGTTACCGCTGCCGCCACCCAGGCCGGCCGCCAGCGGAATATTCTTCTGAAGTTCCAACCGCACACCGTCCCGGATTCCCGCCGCCGACAGAAACATCGCGGCGGCGCGATAGACCAGGTTGCGCGAGTCCGTCGGCAGCCCGGGCAGGTTGCAGCGTAGTTGAATGCCCGGGCCGGTCCGCGCGAAGGTCAGCCGGTCGAACACGCGGATCGGATAGAACACCGTCTCCAGTTCGTGAAAGCCGTCGGCGCGCTTGCCGAGGATGTTCAGCAGCAGGTTAACCTTGCAGGGCGATAGTTTTTCCAGCGACACGCCAGTTGATTTGCCACCGAGGGGCGCTAATTGAAACAAAAAAGCGCCAACAGGGAATGTTGGCGCCACTTTAAATCGGGTTCAGGAGGAACGCTATTGAGTGTTAAATATCTTGAAGCGGCTACCCGGGATGTACGGAGCTACATCACCGCCGCTGAAGCCCATGTTGGTGTCCGTGGCGAAGAGCGAATCATCGAGGATGCCGGGCTTATAATTGTCCGGATACACGGGGTTGGGCGATAGGTAATCGGTGAAGATCGGATCGTAGGGCGGGAAGGGAGCGGTCACCACCTCATAAAAACCCACACCGGTCCGGGCGACGCTCTTGTTAAACCCTTGAATGACGCCGGTGGCGTAATGCCCGCCGGGCTGCCCGAACACAGTCGTCTGCTCAATGGATCGGCGCATTTCTCCGAGCCGGGCGAATTCAGCCATGTTGCTCATGCCGCGTCCGAGTTTCTTTGAGGAACTGGCGCAGCCAGACGAGAGCACCCCGGCGATCACCAGAGTGGCGAGTAAAGGAAAGATGTTACGCATATATCTTTGTTACTGGTTAGGAATTTAACCAACCGCAGGGGCTTGTAAAGGCCGAATTGAAGAAAATCGTGAAACGTGGGGCGTGAAACGTGAAACGTGAAACGTGAAGGGGCAGAGCCGATCGGAGCTCAATCGTTTCTCTCGCCTCGCGGTCCATTCATTCCGTTTCACGTTTCACGCCTCACGTTTCACGTTTCACGTTTCACGCTTCACGCCTCACGCCTCACGCTTCACGCCTCACGTTTCACGTTTCACGTTTCACGTTTCACGCCTCACGCCCCCCCCGCGTTCTTGGCCGCTTCGCGCTTCTTATCCTGCCGCTCCCAATACCAGGCGATCCAGATGCTGACCTCGTATAGTGTCTGCAGCGGGAAGAACATGATGAGCTGGGTGATGACTTCCGGCGTAGTCAAGACGGCACCCAGCACAAGATTGATGACGATCATGTACTTGCGACCCTTGGAGAGAATGCCGTAGTTCAGAACGCCAATCTTCACCAGGGTAAGAATGATCACTGGCATTTCAAACCCCAGCCCCATGCCGAGCATGAATTTGCAGACGAAGCTGATGTATTCATCGGCTTTCCATTGCGAAGCGGAGAAGCCGAGCCATTGGGAGTATTTTTGGGAAGCGGCGAGCGCAATGGGCATGAGGGCAAAATAGCAGAAGCTCACGCCCGCCAAGAATAGGGCCAAGCCGAAGCCAAGGCCGCGATAGACGTAGCGCCGCTCTTTCACCTTCAACGCCGGGAAGATAAAGAAAGCAACGAAGTAAAAGATAAAAGGCGAGGCCAGAACCATGCCGCCATAAAGGGCAACTTGGAAAGCGACAAAGAAACCGCTGGCCGGGCTGAGGTTCAGCAGATCAATCTTGAGCCGCTGCGCTTGCTGTGCGAGGGCGGGATTGGGGTCCACCTGCCACGAAAGCACATGATTAGTGCCGACGGTGGTAGGCTCGATGCGGACGGCGATAAAGCGGTTGCTGCCTAAGTCGAGCGCGGCCTGCTGTTCCGGTCTGAGGGGAAAGACGCCGAGGTGATTCGTGCCGAATAGGACGGTGACGACCTGGTTGGTACCAGGATACGCCATCTTCGCCTGATCCAGCGGGCGTTTAAGGATGGTGACAACGTAATCGCCGGCAATAAGGCAAATCAAGACGGCCACGCCCAGCGCAGCCGAGCTCTTGATCAGCACCCAACGAAGATCCTCGAGGTGCTCAAGAAACGACTTTACCGGCCCACCTTCCTCCTCTAGTTGTTCGTCAAGGCGCTCCGCTTCGGGTTCATCAGCCATAGCAGGAACCGCTTAGCGAATTAGGCCTTGGTGCCAGGAGTGGATTGGGGAATGGTTTGTTGTGCCTCAACGTGAATCGTGGGCTGCGGAGTGGTAGTCGGCAAAGATTTGGGCGGCGGGGACTGCGTTGTATCCATGGCCGTCGAGATTTCGTCGGTCACCTCGCGCGTCGCCTTCTTGAATTCCTTTATGCCCGAGCCCAGGCCCTTGGCCAGCTCCGGCAGCTTCTTGGCTCCAAATAATATCAGGACCACGGCCAATATCAGGACAATTTCCCAACCGCCGAGCATTGCTGCAAACATGACATTCATAAATTGGCGAACATTACACCAGCAAGCTAATCCACTGCCCTGGAAGAGTAAAGCCCCAAAAAGCCCAACCGAATAGGCGGGCGGACGCACGAGGCGCGCCAGTTTCGGGGTCGCATTCGCGAGTTGCTGGTACTTGGGCGGAGCTCCGGGCTTTTAGCCGGCTTAGCGCGCTCTGTCAATCGTAGCGGTCGCTCTGGTCTGCGATCTTCGGTTATCGCG
>SESF01007946.1_pt1 | contig 19991 bp, 15 predicted proteins | sample 3171521 | NCBI WGS metagenome assembly SESF01 (sample SAMN10866945, study PRJNA518727) | freshwater metagenome | biome: subpolar coniferous forest; feature: holomictic lake; material: water; isolation source: holomictic Lake 227, 6 m and 8 m depth | place: Canada: near Kenora, Ontario | collected...
AACATCCCCAGAACTGTTTGCTGGCGCTCGGTCCCTTGGATGCCGTTCGCAGCACCATCTCGCTCTCACACTTCGGGCAGAACTTGCGTGTGTCGCGCAGGAGATCGAGCGCTTCCGGGTCACAGTTGGCATCCGTCGATTCGATCATGCGCACCAACCCCATCTCGTCGATAATTTCGATCCCGTGCTTGTCGGCCAGTTGTTTGGCCTCGCCAGTGTAGCCGCACAGCGCTATGAAGATGCCCTTTTGAATTCCCGCGTCAGTCAGCGCCCCCAGGAATTCTCGCACGGCCTTCACGCCAACGGTCCATTTCTTCCACTGCTTGCACTGAATTGCCGAACGGTGGTCAGCGTTCTCGATTACGAGATCAATGCCGCCATCGGGGTTCGCGCCGCCGCGCCGGCTGACGTCGCAGCCCTGCTTGCCGTAAACGAGGGCGACCAACTGCTCGACCAGCCGATGGAGCGCATTTGGTCGATTAGTTGTTGAGTGGTGCTCGGCATTTCCGCCTGGCTGGCGTCGGTCGCCGGGAGGGTCGATGAAGGTGAGGAAACCCCAAACGCGAACGTCTGGTCTGTTCCACGACGGGCAAACAGCCTGTATGCGACAAGCCCCAGGACACTGACAACCCCGAGGACCAACAGGATGACGAACAAGGCTCCAACGCCTGCAACCACCTGGCGGAAGGGCGGATAAATGAACCCCATGAGCACGAAAAGCCCAACAATCTGGCCAGCCGGCCATATCCAGCCATCATTTCGTCTGCGTCTTGCCATCGGTAACTCTTTAGGGCGTGGCGTATTTGGAACGACCTGCCCGTAAAGGCCATTAAAGCAGCACTAAATGATCCAAATCTACACTACATGCTGCATTTTTCAGCCTCGCCAGCAGCCCCGAAAACCAAATCAGGTGCCAAGGCCACGAGAATCCAACCAGTGCAAACCCTCTTGTCGCCCCTGAACCGCAGCCCGAAGTGACAGAAGATCCGCTGCTGCCGATTCTGTCGCAATTTGTCGATTACCTTGCTCGCCTTGGCCCAGAAGGAGATACGGAGAACTAGCGAAATCTCGTTCATACTAGCAAGACGCTCGTCGTGGTCGTCGGTCAGCGGAAGGCTCTGGCGAAAGTGCGAACTGGCCGTAGCCTTTGCCTTGCGCGCCACATTCTCAGGCGCATCATGGATCTACTTCTCGTCCGGAGCGAGCAGGCGGATTTCCTGGAGGCACATGGCATAATCTGAACCTGGCGGATTCACCGTGCTGCAGCTCCACCCATGCGAGTAGCAGACCCAAAGAGTTCGACCATCGGTACTGATGAACTTCGACGGGACGTTTACAAAATACGCTTGGGCCCCGAACTCCTTCAGATACGTCACCCGCTTCCATGGCCCGGTCAACGTGTCCGATTCCAGGATGTACGTATCGTACGGGCCGGTACCGTTCAACTTGGACCCGCGTCCATCGGTTACACACATCAGGTATCTCCTGAGCCCCGGCACATACGTCGCCGTCACAATCCCCATGTGATCGTTCCATTCGAGAAGGGGTTTGATTCGGCCGAAGTCCCCACTCCAAACCGGCTTGCCGTTCGAGTCATGGCCGGCGAAAAACTCGTACGCCTTCGGGTCATTGACCGTTTCGGGACTCGGTTTGACGCGGATCAGGTAAACCTGGTCAGCGGCCGCCCAACTGTTGAGGGCGTTGGCCCGCACAGAGCCCTGTGCCACGAGGTACGCCTTTCCATCGGGCGAATGTTCCATATTCTTGCCGAAGTCCACGAAATGCGGCGCGCCAATCTTGACCTTGGCGCCGGGCGTTCCGCTCTTTCCACTCCACGCGGCATATTCCTGCGCCTTGTTCCACATCGTGACCGGCTTGCCGTCTTTGGCTGATTCTCCAAAGAGGGGCGCTCTCGCCGTACGGGTCTCACGTTCCCACGTCTGACCGAGATTGGTGGAAATGTTAAAACCCGGAAACGGACCCATTGTATCCCACGGATCCTTCTGCCAATCCAAACAGTACGTCCCGTAATACCAGACACCGTTGAGAACAATCGTTCCGCAGGGATACTGACCGCCATAGGGAAACGGCTCATGCGGCATCAAACCCGCCCGTGTGATTTTGAGGGCAAGCGGATCGCCACCCTCGATTACCGCAAATCCGGTAACAGGCGATTTCAATTGTTCAAAATTGTAGCCCGAGCCGGATTGCTCATCGTTAACCCGGCCATCGGTAAACGGCGAATACAACTTGTCGTCGGCGGCCCACGATGGGTACCAGGTGTCGGCACTGGCATATTTCGCATGCCGGCCCGTAAACCCCACCCCGCCGAACTGCGCGGATTTTGGGAACGGGCAATCTGTCGGCGCGCGGTCCGGCCATGCTCCGAACGCTTTCGCTGGCGCCTGAGGGGCCTCGACAAGGGATGCCGCCGCACAAGCTCCAGCCCCCTGCGTAAGCAAAGCGAGCAAGAGTCCCGCTGGCAATACTGATAGGAATTTGCTTTTCAAGCGCCCGCAGGTACTCGACGCTACGCGGGTGAGGGAGAATTGGTTTTTGGTCTCAGCAAGCATTGTCGGGTAGTGACAGAATGGGGCCGAGGTGTCAACCGACAATGTCTGCCGCGCTTCGTGCGGTTTTGGCTATGGGAGGCGGCGTTCCGGCGGAGGGCCGGCTGCCTTGGGCGCGGATTGGCGACCAGCCGGCGCAGGATGCACCAGACCCGGTTACAGGTCACTGGTCTGGGTGGATTCCTGTTAGCGACAAGCGGTCAGTAATTTGTCCACCGAAGTCAGACATAACACAATGCCGATGCTTTCTTAGATCAAAGATTGCACGATCCATCGGGTCCATAATCCAAAATCAAAGCCCTCATGAATAAACTCTCGCCGATACCACATTAATCCACCAATGCCTGATAAGTCAGCCTGGAACACTTGCCGAGGATCCCGTCCTGATCGTAAGGCAAGTGCTGGAAGAAAAACAGGAGCAGGCACTTTTCCTTGAAGTCCATATCAATACTGGTTGTTGCGTAACCACCCCAACCAAAGGTACCAATGGAACCGGGGGCGCTGGTTTTTACCAGATCGGTGACCACTGAACCACCGAGCCCGAATCCAAGCGGTTCAGGATTGATCAGGGGTGGGTTCAGATGAGAGAGGTGATTTAACCGCATTAATTCGATCGTTTTGCGCCCGAGGAATTGCTTTCCTTCGAAGCTTCCGTCATTCAGGAGCATTTGCCCCAAGCGCGCAAAATCGCCAATGCTTGAAAACATCCCCGCACCGCCTCTCGCCATGCTTTTCCCTGGCTGATAAGATCCAACTGACAATAAGTTCGTCGCAACCTCCATGTTTCCATCACCGACTCGTCGATAGATCTTAGCCAGCCGTGATTTCTTTCCGTCGGGAACATAAAAAGCCGTGTCTTTCATCCCCAGCGGCACAAAAATGCGTTGCTCCAAAAACTCCTCGAAAGTTTTACCGGAAACCACTTCAACGAGCCGACCGAGGACATCGACGGAATAGCCGTAGCTCCACTTCTCTCCGGGCTGATGCAGAAGCGGTAATTTTCCAAGTTTGCTGACAAACTCTTGAAGGGACACGGATTCGTCAAGGTTTGCCCTGGTGTAAAGTTGATCCGCAGGACTGTTCTCCCAGCCATACGTGATGCCAGATGTATGTGTCAGCAAATGCTTGACCGTGACCGGTCGGACAGAATCCACGACCTCTGGTTTCTCGACTGTTCCGCCCTTGAACACTTTCAGATTCTTCAGCTCAGGAATGTAGTCGCCAATGGGATCATCCAAACCGAAGTGACCCTCCTCGAAAAGCATCATGACGGCAACGCTGGTGATAATTTTTGACATCGAGTAAATCCGGACGATCGTGTCCTTCTCCATCGGTGAGTGTTCCGCGATGTCGCGATAGCCGAAGCTCCGCCAGTCAACGATCTTCCCGTTTCGCGCAATCAGCGTGATGGCACCCGAATACTTGCCGGTATCAACCTGCTTCTGAACAAACGCGCGCAAACGCCCCAGGCGTTCGGAGGAAAAGCCCACATCCTCCGGCGTGCCGAGCGGCATTGGTTGCGCAACAAGGCGGACGGCACAATCGTAGAACAAAACAGCCGCGAGCAGCAGCCGAACGGCAATTCGGGTCGGTTTCATTAAGGCGTATTTTGCATGCGGCTGGATATGCAGTCACGTCGAAATGGAACTGGTCGAGTGGAACTGACAAGGCAACCGACAAAGTCGGAACTGCGTCAAACGACCTGCGGCAACCCGCCCAGGCTCTGTATTTGGGGGGAGAGAATTGGGTAATTGATGGGTTGGTTTGGGTGGGAAATGTCTGATTTTGGAGGAGCAGGCAAAAGCCGTGCGCGCGCGCCACTGGGCACGTTGAACAGTCCTTGGGGAAAGTCGAGCCTCCCTTCAGGCGTTGGGAGGGACTGTTGAATCAGCGGATTGGGATTGCGGATATTCTTTCGTTGCCAGTTTGGCAGGGATTTCTTGGCATCGCGCTGGGGTCGCTGGTGTTCATAAAGAAACATTGCCGCCGAGCGCATGAGGGAAAGGTTGCGGGCGGCAACGGGGTGGCGCACCAAGCAATGATCTTCCCGCTGGGTGTGGTCACGACGGTAGTGCTGTTTGGTTTCGATGGCCCAGGATCCCCGCACGAGGTCCAATAATTTCTGCGGGTCGGCTTCGTCGGTCCAGATTTCAGGTGTGTTATGAGGTGTTCGTTCGCCTCTGGCGGCGCGCGCAGCCGACTCTACCGCACGTTTTGCTGCAATTTGCCTACTGTGCCCCAAAATTAGGATCGCAGAATTAAAATACTGGCTAAGCTTACCGGGACCCCACCTTCCCCGGCTCCTTCGTGTGAAATCTCATAAAGTTTATCACGCGCTTGAACCGTTCAGCATGGGCGGGATCTTTTAGCCCCCCATTTTCATAGTCAAAACAATGATCGGCATTCGTTACGGTGATTAAGTTGCATTCTACCTGATTCGCTCTAAGTGCATTGAACATATCCACCGACTTCTGATAAGGAACATCGCTATCACGATCACCGTGCAGTAACATCGTCGGTGGATAGCTCGGCGTTACACTGCGAGCCGGGCAGTACTTATCGAAATAGCGCGGCTCGGTAGCCGGGTCATGGCCCGTTATTTCTTTCGCAAAAAGCCCCTGCTGCTTAAGATAGAGGGCATAATCACTGCGTGGGTAAGCATCGCGAACAGTCCAAGAAAGAGTTGGGCCTTCAACTGCCTTGAGAGCTTGCTCCCTGGATATCAGAGGGATATTGGCGGCCAGAGCCTCTGGTCTTGGCTGGGAGAGCCATTCGCCATCGATATCACCGTAGCCATAGAAAGATATCACCGCCTTCGGAGCTGGACTGAGGCAAGTACCTGCCATAAGCGCTAGATAGCCTCCGGCCGATACTCCACTAACAATTACCCGATCTGGATCGATCTTACACGCACTGGGCCCTTCTGTTCGTATCCAGCGGTAGGCATCGGAAAGGTCCTCAATTATTCCGGGCAACTTAGTATTGGGAGCCAGGCGATAGTCGATCGATACCAGCACAAAGCCTGCATCAAGAAAGCCCTCCAACTGCCCAGGTGCAAAATCATCACGATTCCCAATGATCAACGCACCACCATGAATATGCATCACTACCGGACGAATCTCATCTCCTGGATTTCGATAGACTGTTAATCCAATCTCGCAGTTTTCAGCAACTTTGTACGTATGGCTTTGAACTGAGTATGCGACTGCTGGTAGCGCGTTGCTCGGGCTGTTTGAAGATAACGTTGTCGCCCCCTCAGTGCTCACCCCTTGCGATAGGAAGCTAGGAGAGTCGAATGCCAGATCAACAGAGCTTGCTTTAGCGGCAATAGTTGGGAGTATTTTACCGTCAATTACAAGGGTCGAAGTAGGCGGAGTTTTCAAAGAGCTGAGCGCGGTTACTGGCACCTCAGTTTCAGCGGCTGAAACCGTTAATAACCCAGCCAAAAAGCCTGACGTTAAACGGGCAAACCTCTTCAAATTTGGCAAGCCGTGGCTCAGCAGGGGGCTACTCCCTCTGGCTGCGAATGAAAGGAAATTGGTTTTTGGGCGCCCGCAGGTACTGGGCGCTGCGCGGGGGAGGGAGAATTGCTTTTTCATGGTCGCGCTGATTTTTCACCAATTTTCCCTACGCTTAGCGCACCGGCTCGCGGCTGTCAACCGCAGAATTGAGCAGAATTAAGAAAAAGTGGGGGCGGGGTGGCAACGGCGGGGCGCCGGCAGCCGGACCAGGGTGGGGCGTCGCATTTGGGGCTTGGGCGGGCGCGGGTGGCGGGCGAGGCAAGCATGGTTTCGGCGGCACCCCATCCGGCGGCATGGGCTTTCAATCCGTGAGCACGTTTTCGTAATCAGGCATCGGGTTCTGGCAAACGGGGCAGCGTAACCGGAGTGACGCCTTGTTCTTGCCCACCGTCGTGAGGGAGATGGTGCAGGGCCAGCGACATCAGGAAGGCCAGCAGATGAACCAAATCAACTCGGTACTGGAAAAATTGCAGACCACGAACACCTGAGACGGTCCATGATCTGCAGGAGGTTTTTGCGGGTCGTGCTTTGCTGGCAATTTTCCAGGCAAAAAAGGCTTGGCTGTTCGGGGCTGGGGCAGCGGAAAGGACGCCCGGAATTGGAGCGACTGGAGCAGGTGTATGACAACCATGAAGGAGAAGTGGAGGCATGAATATGCGCAATCCGGGAGTGCCCCTGTTCCGGACATCGGGGTGGAGGACTTCTAACGATTGCTTTCCAATGTCCCATTTGTGAGTCAGCATGTCCCAGCAGTGGATTGACTCCTGCCTTCAATCACCAATAATATAGGCATAAATCAAGTTGATTCGCATTATGAACAGGGGTTAAATGCCACAGATGCAATTGTATAAAATCGCCCGGCTGTGGCTGACGAGAGCGGCTGCCTGCGTGGTTTTGCTCATGGGGTATATCTTACTGGCAGGCGATTCTAAGAACCTGCCGGTTGCCTCCGCCCGTCTTTCATCGTCCCCAAACGTCGGGGGCACGTTGCGCTTGGCCTTGCCAAACGATCCTCAAACGCTGGATCCGGCTTTAGTCAGTTTGACCGCTGATTTTGAGCTGATGCCGCTGCTTTACCTCCCATTGTTGGACCTTACCAATGGCCTTGCACTGCTAAATTACGCGGCAGCCGACTGGCACTCGTCGCCAGATGCCCGCACCTTCACTTTTCATCTCAGGCCCGAGATTAGATTCTCCAACGGTCGGCCCGTGGTGGCAGCCGATTATGCCTACGCGCTGGAGCGGATTGCGGATCCACGTGTAGGTTCAGCCTCGCTCATCGGTCTAGCGGGTATCCGCCGCGCGACCGATCTGGCGACGAACCAGACAAATCGTCTCGCCGGTGTGCGTTGCGAGGGATTGCACACTCTGGTGGTCGAACTTGATCAACCCGACCCCATTTTTCAATATCTCATGGCCAACGCTGTAGGCGTGGCCGTGCCACCAGAGGAAGTGCAACGATTGGGGAGCGGTTTTGGTATCCGCCCGGTTGGGACTGGCCCGTATCAAGTCGAGGAATGGGTTCGCGGGGTTCGACTGGTCTTCAAGCCTAATCCATATTATAGCGGGCCGGAACGCCGCCGGTTCGAGCGCATAGAGATTATGATCGGAGGCGACGAGGCCACCCACCTGATGATGTTCGAGCGGGGCGCATTGGATATTGCCAGTATCTCCGGTATGGGCATTCCCATGCCGGATCAACGACGCCTCATGCAAGACCCCCGATGGAGCCCATTCATCGAGCGGTCATGGATACTCGGCACGTATTTCGTCGTATTGAATACGGAAATGCCTCCACTTGACAACCTAAAACTCCGCCAAGCCATCAGCTACGCCGTGGACAAATCGCGTCGGCTGCATATCACAAACGGTCGCTTTACTCCAGCCAAGGGATTCATTCCACCCGGTATGCCCGGTTACAACACGAACCTGGTTGGCCATCCCTACAATCCCACTCGGGCGAGGGAACTTCTCGCAGAATCGGGTGTTGCAGCTCCGATCAAGCTCTCCTTTTGGCACTCAACGGGGCAAGAGGATGTGACGCTCGCCCAAGGGATCCAGGCAGACCTGCAGGCAGTCGGAATCCAAACTGAACTCAAACAAGTGACCAGTGGCCAGTTGGTGAATGCATCGACCATCCGAAAGGAGGTCCAGATGACTCTGTTGTGTTGGACCGCAGCAAATCCGGATCCCAAAGAATTTGCATGTCTGTTTGATGGCCGCACCCTGACGAACACGCCCACGTCCAATGTGGCCTGGTACACTAACACCGTGGTGGACCAGTGGCTGGATAAGGCGGCGACTGCAGTGGATCTCGTGGATCGCTATAGGCTTTACGGGAAAATCGAAGAGATTGTGGTCGGCGAAGCCCCGTATGTATTCCTCGGTCATCCAAACTTGTTTGCCCTCCGTCAGCCCTGGCTCAAGGGCTCATTGATAGAACCTCTTTGTGTGTATCGTTTTGACCGGGTATGGATTGAGCGATGAACTTGTCCTTGACGTTGACCGGCAATGCTTTAACGCTCGAAGCGAGGATGCTCCTGCTTCGCGGCGGGTTGTGCATAGGGGTGAGGTTGCGTCGGATGCTTGGCGCGTTAGGTCACGTCTTCGCCGCGCTGCGGCAGGCACGAGTAGTTTTGTGCGGACTATTCTTCCTGAGCTTCAGCCTCGTAGCGGGCGATTCTATGAACCCGCACGGTGTCTTCACCGCTCTTTCATCGCCCCCAAAAGGTGGAGGAACATTGCGCCTGGCCCTGCGAAACGACCCCCAGACGCTGGATCCGGCCCTGGTCTTTCTACAAACAGATTTTGTGCTGGTCCCTCTTCTTTTCCTCCCATTGCTGGACGTTACCAACGGTCTCACCCTGGTGAATTATTCTACAACCGAATGGCGCGCATCTCCAGATGCCCGTATTTACACATTCCATCTCAGGCCCGAGATAGGATTCTCCAACGGTCGGCCCGTGGTGGCGTCCGATTACGCCTATGCGCTGGAACGGATTGCGGATCCACAGTTAGCTTCGTCCGGAAAAGCCTATCTAACGGGTATCCGCCGATCAACCGGTAATGAGACGAATCGGACAAATCGCCTTGCCGGTGTGCGTTGTGAGGGGTTACATACTTTGGTAGTCGAACTTGATCAACCCGATCCCACTTTTCCCTGTCTCATGGCCAGTATTTTCGGCATGGCTGTGCCACCCGAGGAAGTGCGACGATTGGGGAGCGGTTTTGGTATCCGCCCGGTTGGGACTGGCCCGTATCAAGTCGAGGAATGGATCCGCGGGGTGCGCTTGCTCTTCAAGCCTAATCCACATTATTGCGGGCCGGAGCGCCGCCGGTTCGACCGCATCGAGATCATGATCGGAGGCGACGAATCAACTCATCTGATGATGTTTGAGAGGGGTGAATTGGATATTGCGGATATCTCAGGTTTCGGTTTCCCCATGCCGGATCAACGACGGCTAGCAAAAGACCCTCGATGGAGCCCCTTCATCGAGCGGTCATGGATGCTCGGATCGGATTACGTCGTGTTGAATACCGAAATGCCTCCTCTCGATAACGTCAAAATCCGCCAAGCCATCAGCTACGCCGTGGACAAATCGCGTCGGCTGCATATCACAAACGGTCGCTTTACTCCAGCCAATGGAATCATTCCACCTGGCATGCCCGGTTTTAACACGAACCTGGTTGGCTATCCCTACAATCCCACTCGGGCGAGGGAACTTCTCACTGAGTCGGATGTTCCACTTCCCATTAAGCTCTCCTTTTGGCACTCAACCTCGCAAGAGCTGATGACGCTCGCACAAGGGATCCAGGCAGACCTAAACGCCGTGGGCATCGAAACTGAACTCAAAGCAGTGACCGGTGGCGCGAAGTATAGTGCTCTGAGCATCCGAAAGAATGTCCAGATGAGTCTCGCAGGTTGGGGTTCATTGTTGCCAGATCCAAAAGACATGTTAGGGGTACTGTTCGATGGCCGCACCCTTACGAACACGCCCACGTTCAATGTGGCCTGGTACAGCAATTCCGTCGTGGACCAGTTGCTGGATAAAGCGGCCATTTCAGTGAACCTTATGGAGCGATTCACGCTTTACCAGAAGGTCGAAGAGATTGTGGTCGGCGATGCGCCTTTTCTATTCCTCGGCCACGGAAACTGTTTCGCCCTCCGTCAACCGTGGCTCAAAGGTTCCTTGATCGATCCTCTCTGGATGTATCGGCTCGACCGGGTGTGGATTGAACGGTGAACAGATCTATTTTATGAGCGTGGTTAACAATACATTGGTAAAGGTTGGAGGAATCATCATCGGGTTGCTCGTGTTGCTCGCGTTGGCAGCGCCTCTGCTTACCCGCAACCACGTTTTGCACGAACCCGTGCAGCAAGACCAGAAAGGTCTCGATGAGGATGGCATGCCGCTGCCTCCGGGCGGCGCTTATTTGCTGGGGACGGACAACCTCGGGCGGGACGTACTTTCGAGGGTTGTCCATGGCGCCCGGGTGTCGTTGTCCGTGGGCATTGCCGCCATGCTAACGGCCACGGTGATCGGCGTCACGATTGGATTGCTCGCCGGATATTATGGCGGAAAGCTTGACCTTGGGTTGATGCGGTTCACCGAAATGGGCATGACCATTCCGGCCATACTGTTGGCCATCGCCTTTGCCGCTTTGATGGATGGCAAAACCGTCCATCTCCATCCGGCCTGGTTGCCGTGGCACTTCCTCGACATGGAACTCAAGCGAGGGATGGTGAGTATGTTTTTGATCATCGGCATCGTCTGTTGGCCAGGCATGGTGCGCGTGATTCGGGCCCAAGTGTTGGCCCTCAAGGAGCGGGAGTTTGTGTTGGCGGCGCGAGCGCTGGGCGCTTCGAATCGGCAAATAATCCTTTGGCACATCCTGCCCAACGTGCTGCCCAACATTATTGTGCTCACGGCGTTAAATACGGCCGCTACCATCATGCTAGAAGCGGGCTTGGGATATTTGGGCATAGGCGTTCCGCCACCGGCACCCACCTGGGGCAGCATGATTGCCGATGGGCAGCCTTATTTTATCGCGGCACCCCACATTGTGATCGTGCCTGGGTTGGCCATTGTGCTCACCGTGCTCGCGTTTAACCTGCTGGGCCAGGGTCTCCAGGAGGTGCTGGATCCCAAACAAAAGCGATGATCCGGCTCGACCGCGCATGGATGGAGCGATGAACATGAACCGAAGACCGCAGAGGGAACGAAGCCCCGAAGGGCGCTTGGTGTTCTTCGTTTCCTTCGGTGTGTGGTTTTTCGGCCTTTTGGTTGCCCTGTGGCTGGCTGGTACTGGCTTTGCCTCTCCGGCGCGTGGAGCGGAAACTCGAAAACAGGGCGGCATATTGAGACTGGCGCGCACGACGGATCCGAAAACCCTCGATCCACTGCTGATGGGAACCATGCAAGATTACCTGCTGATGCCTTTGATGCACTTGCCACTGCTCGATCTGGTTGGCGGAACCAATCTCGTGCCGTGCGGCGCGGAGGCGTGGAGCGCTTCACCCGACCAGCGCGTATTCACCGTTCATTTACGGCCTGGCGTGAAGTTTTCCAATGGCCGAGCAGTTGTGGCCGCGGACTACGTGTTCACACTGGAACGATTTCTTGATCCCGGCACCGCTTCGGGTGGAGCCTATTATCTGAGTGATATCCGCGGAGCCAAAGCCTTTACCTCAGGCAAAACCAACCACCTCGCCGGAGTCATCGCGCTTTCGCCACGGACATTTCGGGTCGAACTGGAGCATCCCGACGCGACCTTTCCCTACAATTTCTGGATCATGGCCATACCGGGGGAGGAGTTTGTGGGCCACGAATCGCGCTATGCGATTTGTCCCGTTGGCAGTGGGCCGTATATGGTCCAGGAGTGGGCTCGAGGCGCGTATTTAAAGCTCAAGCGTAATCCCCACTACCAAGGTCCAGAACCCCAGCATTTAGACGGCGTTGAAATCCTCATTGGCGGGGATGAAACCACCCATTTGATGATGTTCGAGCGCAGCGAATTGGATCTAGCCAATATTACGGGATCGGGAATTCCCCGAGCCAGTTTTCAACGCCTAACCCGTGATCCGCGCTGGCGTGGCTTGGTCGAGCGGGTCCCACTCTTCTTCACTGATTTTGTGAACCTCAACACCGAAATTCCTCCACTTACGAATGTTCTCGTGCGGCGGGCGATCAATCACGCCATCGATCGCGATCGCCGCATGGGGGTGGCGCTAGGATTCTATTCCCACGCCGAAGGCGTGATTCCGCCCATCATGCCGGGTTACAATCCTGAACTGCGCGGCTATCGGTATGATCCGGATAAGGCCCGCCAATTGCTCCGGGAAAGCGGCTTGCCGTTGCCGTGGCGCACGCAACTCTGGCATGAGCATTCCGACGAAAAACGCACCTTAGCTCAAGGCATTCAATGGGATCTCCAACAAATTGGCATAGAAGTCGAGCTTAAACCTGTCGCCATCACTGAACTTGCTGACGCCATCAGCACTCGCGGGAAGGTTCCCATGATTCTCCACTTTATTGCGCCAGTCCTTCCAGACCCAAAGGATATTCTCGGAAGCCTGTTCAATGGACGCGCCGCGACGAATAACTCAGGGCAGAATTGGGCTTTCTACAACAACCCCGAAGTGACCCGCCTCCTGGACGATGCGGCGATCGCAACTGAGGCGGTATGCCGATTCAGACTTTACCAGCGCGCCGAGGAAATCATCGTGCGCGACGCCCCGTGGGTATTTCTCGGCCATCCCAATTGCTTTGCACTGCGCCAACCGTGGCTGAAGGGCCGCCTGCTCGAACCCCAGTGGTGGTATCGTTTCGATCGAGTCTGGATTGAATAATGAACATCAACGAAAGACATCCAAGGAAACGAAGAAGGGATAAGCCCTTGGTTGGCTTCGTTTGCTTATGTAAAAAGCATTTCAGCATCCTCGGTTTCCTGCTGCTGCTTCTTCAAACACTGCCGGCAGTCGCGGCCGCCCCGATGACACCCAAACGGGGCGGCACGCTGCATTTTGCGACTGAGGCAGATCCGAACTCCCTGGATCCGGCCACAATAGTCTCTGGTGAAGAGGGGACTTTGGTATGCTGTGTATTTAACGGACTATATGATCTCGATTCGGATGGCAAGGTGCAACCGATGCTGGCGGAGGCATTGCCGGAAATCTCTGCTGACGCCTTGACCTATACAATTCATCTTCGTCCTGGAGTGGCCTTTTCCAATGGGCGGGAGTTGACTGCCGAAGATGTCATTTATTCCTTGGAACGTTTTTTTGATCCTGCCACAGCCACGCCTGAGATGTCGTATTTTCGAGGCGTTCGAGGAGGGGATGCCTTTGTTAACGCCCGGCTAAAAGAGGCTGCTTCAACCAACAAGCTGGCTGCCAATGCGGAGCGGTGGATTGAACCCAAGAGAGTTGCCGGCCTCCGCGCCTTGAATCAACGGACGGTCCAAATACAATTGGACCAACCGAATTTGGCGCTGACACAAATCCTGGCTGCGGTCTTTTCTGGCATCGTGCCCCGCGAAGCAGTGGCGCTATGGGGGAATCGAGTTGGGACCCATCCCATGGGCACCGGCCCCTTCATTCTGAAAGAATGGGTTCGGGGTGTGCGCCTTCGTTTCGAACGCAATCCGCATTATTTCCGTCCGGGAGAGCCCTATCTGGATGCCATTGAAGTATTGGTAAATGTGGACTGGACAACACAAGCCATGATGATCGAGCGAGGGGAACTGGATGTTGAATTTCTCATCACGGACCCGGACTTCCTGCGTTTCGGCAAAACCCAAACGAGCCAATTGATTCTGGAATCGGTCAAAGGCACTCTTCCGACCTATGCGACGCTCAATTGCGAATTGCCGCCTTTTACGAATCGCCTGGTTCGCATGGCAATAAACCATGCGGTGAACAAGGATGCCTTGGCGCGCAAAATGCGGAATCGGGCAGTCCCAGCACGCGGCCCGCTTCCCATGAACGTCAGCGGATTTAATCCCGATTTGCCGGAATACGCCTACGATCCCATCAGGGCTCGAAAACTCCTCGCCGAAGCGGGATATCCCACAGGTTTTGAGATAACCCTTTGGGCGGCTAATTCTGGTGTGTGGAAGAATATAGCCCAGATTGTCCAGCATGACCTAAAAGCGGTCGGTGTAGTCGCTCATATCAAGGAGGTTACATGGCCGACGCTTACTGATAATATGCAACGGCGGAATAATATCGCCATCGGACTCACGGATTGGGGTGCCGCTATCAACGATCCGAAGGATACTTTGGATTCCCTCTTAAATGGGGATGCTATTACCGATCAAGCGTGTCTTAATTGGGCCTTCTACTCGAACAAAACAGTTCAGGAGCTATTTCGAACCGCCGCGGTTGAAACTGATCCTGATCGCCGCATCCAGCAATATCAAAAGATCGAACAATTAATCGTTCAAGATGCGCCCTGGCTGTTTTTATGCCATCGAAATACTGACACCATTCGTCAGCAGTGGCTGAAGGGATTTCGACCTCGAGGATTTTGGCCCATCTTGCGTTTGGAAACGACATGGATCGACAAATGAGCATGAACCGAAGCCAACCAAGAGAACGAAGAGGGGATAATCGGACGCTTTGGCGCACAGGTTCCGACTCCGACGCGGTGTGTTATTCTCGAATGGGCGCTAACGGGCCGATGGCACGTTTCGAGAACTCATGGCTTGAACAATGAACTGGAAGATCCAACAATTCAGCAACGGTGGGCGGGTGTTCGCTCTCGCATGGGCCGTCTTGTTCGCTCCTGCCACTCTGGACCTTCGTGCTGCCGCTGCGCCGGCCATTGCCGTACCGCAACCAAGACGCGGTGGCACACTACGGTTTGCGACCGTGGCAGACCTTCGATCGTTGGATCCGGCCACTATTTTCATGGGTGACGAGGGAACCTTGACGCACTTCCTATTTAATGGTCTGCTCGACCTGGATGCGGATGGAAACGTGGTCCCGATGCTTGCGGAACAATTGCCGGACATTTCCCCAGACGCTTTAACTTATACTTTTCGACTCCGCTCGGGAGTGTTTTTCTCAAACGGGCGGGAACTGACCGCGGAAGATGTTGTCTTTACCTTGGAGCGATTTCTCGATCCAAAGACCGCTTCGCCCGAAACGGGCTATTTTAAGAATATTCGAGGGGGCGACGCTTTTGAGATGGCCAGGCAAAAAGAGGCTTTCACCAACTCTCCACCGGGTATCACTGGACGTTGGATTGAGCCTAAAACGGTTGCAGGTCTCCGCGCGCTGGATCGCCGGACGGTGCAAATACAATTGGACCAACCGAATGTTGCGTTAATGCAGATTCTCGCCGCCGTGTTTTCAGGCATTGTTCCGCGCGAAGAGGTCGAACACCGGGGCGAACGCTTTGTGACTCATCCCATAGGCACGGGCCCTTTTGTGCTCAAAGAATGGATACCCGGGGTGAGCCTTCACTTCGAGCGAAACACCCATTACTTTCGACCAGGCCAGCCTCTTCTGGATGCCATTGATGTTACCATCAATATAGATTTGACGACGCAAGCCATGATGCTTGAGCGTGGTGAAATTGATGTTCAGTCTGCGATTACCGACCCTGACTTCCTTCGTTTCAGAAAAGATCGCTCACGCCAACCCTATCTTGAAGTCATCCTCGGCACGTCGCCAATTTATGTTTCGCTCAATTGCGAATTGCCTCCATTCACTAATCGTTTGGTTCGGATAGCCATGAACCACGCCGTGGACAAAGAAGCCATAGTCAGGAAAATGTTGCACCGGGCGGTCCCTTTGCGGGGCGCCCTCCCCATGAATGTCCATGGCTTTAATCCGAACTTACCCGGATATGATTATAATCCCGTCAAGGCCAAGGCCCTTCTGGCTAAAGCTGGATTTAGCAACGGTTTTGAGACTACGCTTTGGGTGGGTACCGGTCCCATGTGGACCACACTGGGCCTTTGCATCCAGGATAACCTCAAAGCAGTTGGAGTGACTGTTAATCTCAAAGTGGCTAGCGCCATGGCCGGGTTTGAGGCGATTCAGCGACGCAAAACCGTGCCAATGGGACTTCAGGATTGTGGGGCAACCATTGACGATCCGAAAGACACTTTGGACAGCCTTTTAAATGGCGAGAACATAACCGAACAGGCTTGCATGAATACCGCCTTCTATTCGAATGAGCGTGTGCAGCAGCTATTCCGAGCCGCCTCGGTGGCGTCCGATGCCCAACATCGCATTCAACTTTATCAGAAGATCGAAGAATTAATCGTAGAGGACGCACCTTGGCTATTTCTGTGCCAAAGGAATACAGAGATGATTCGAAATCCCTGGCTAAAGGGATTCCGTCCATACGGTTTTTGGCCAGCTTTGCGTTTGGAAACCACCTGGATTGAGAGATGAAACTATGATAAATCGAATTGTATCCCGTCTGTTTTGGTCTGGAATCACGCTGCTGAGCACGGCGGTGCTGACCTTCCTGCTCGTCAATGTAATGCCTGGCGATGTGGCGCGGGTGATCGCCGGCTCGAAGGCTTCACCCGAGGTCATCCAGGCGATCCACGCCAAGTATCATCTCGATGATCCGGTCTGGAAACGCCTGGGTTATTACCTCGGCCAGCTTGCCCACGGCGACCTGGGCCGATCTTTCGTGACCGACCAGGAGGTGTCGGACGCCATTCTTACGCGGTTACCCGCCACCGCCGCGCTTTGCGCCACCGCCATCGTCATGTGGATGTTGGCCGCCGTGCCGCTGGGGGTCATGACCGCGAAATATCGGGGTTCCTGGTTCGACCGCACGGTGCTGGTGCTGGGCACCATCGGATTATCGCTGCCCGCGTTTTGGCTGGCGCGGATGCTCCAATATTGGCTTTCCTACAAATTGGGCTGGTTCCCCGTGGCCGGTTTCCGTGGTTTTACCCATCTGTTACTGCCCGCCATGGCCCTGGCGATCCTGGCCATCGGTTATTACGCGCGCCTGATCCATACCAATATGGTGGAAGTCCTGGATAGTCCTTCCATACGCACCGCGCGCGCCCGCGGGTTGCCGGAGTCGAGCGTTCTGTTCAAGCATGCGCTCCGCAACGCGTTAATCCCGGTGGTGACCGTCTTGGGTATGGACGTTGCCGCGCTGCTGGGCGGGGTGTTGTTTGTGGAGAATGTGTTTGCGCTGCCCGGCATCGGTACGCTGGCAGTGCAAAGTGTATTCAACCTGGACGTGCCCATGATCATGGGCACGGTGCTCTTTAGTGCGGTGGTCGTGGTGGGGGCCAACCTGGTGGTGGACGCCACATACCGCTGGATTGACCCACGCATTAAGACGGTGTGCTAATTATGAACCTACTCGATATTCGTAATCTTCGGATCGATTTTGGCCGTTGCGGCCAAACTCTGCGCGCAGTGGATGATGTGTCGCTCACCATGCAGGCCGGCGAAACCCTGGGCTTGGTGGGGGAGAGCGGTTCGGGCAAGAGCATAACGGCGCTTTCGATCGCGCGGCTGGTGCCCAGCCCCCCGGCCACTTATGCCGGCGGGGAAATTCTGCTGGAAGGCCGGAACGTATTTGAGATGTCGGCCAACGAACTGCGCGCCATTCGAGGCGGGGTGGTCAGTTATGTGTTTCAGGAACCGGGCGCGTCGCTGGATCCCGTATTTCGGATTGGTCACCAGATCAAGGAAACCCTCAAATTGCACCGGCCCGAAGCAGCAACCCAGGCGGAAATCATTCGTTTGCTCCAATTGGTGGGCATTCCTGCGCCGGAATCACGGATCAAAAACTATCCCCATGAACTCTCCGGTGGTATGCAGCAGCGGGTCGTCATTGCGCTGGCACTGGCAGCTCATCCTAAGCTGCTGGTTGCCGATGAACCGACCACGGCGCTCGATGTCACCATCCAGGCGCAGATCATTGAACTGTTGGCAGAGCTCAAACGGCGATTGGGTATGGCGATACTGCTCATCACCCATAACCTTGGTTTGGTCGGCGATCTGGCGGATCGCGTCGCGGTGATGTATGCCGGCCAAATCGTCGAATCGGCCCCAACCATCGAGCTTTTGCGGCACCCCTGGCATCCTTACACGCAAGCGTTGATGAAGTCGGTGCCGAACTTGGATGTCCAGGTGGTACGGCTGAGCGCTATTCCTGGCCAAGTGCCCCAGTTGGGGGCCTTTCCCGGTGGTTGCCGGTTCCACCCCCGCTGTCCACACGCGAAACCGGAATGCTCGCGCACAACCCCACAGTTGCTGGAAGTGGAATCCCAACGTTGGGTTCGGTGCCCCTTGTGGAAAGCCGCTGCCTCAACCCTTAATACACCCGTGGAGATCCCAACATGAGCCTTTTAGATGTCAGAAACCTCACCGTCCACTTCCCGGTAAAGCAGGGACTGTGGCGCCGTCATGAATTCGTGCGCGCGGTGGATGGGGTGAGTTTCACCCTAAACCCCGGCGAAACGATTGGTTTGGTGGGGGAAAGCGGTTGTGGCAAAACGACCCTGGGGCGGGCCGTGATCCGCTTAATCGAGCCCACTTCTGGCCAAGTGCTATTACACGACCAGGATATTACGCTCCTCAAAAGCACGGCCTTACGGTCCTGTCGGCGTAAATTTCAAATGATCTTCCAGGATCCCATTGGCTCACTGGATCCCCGCATGACGGTCGAAAACTGCATCGGCAAAGCGCTCGACATCCATCGGTTGACTCCGATGGCAACCGTCAGACGGCAACGGGTGGAAGAGTTGCTCCAGCAGGTTGGCCTGGAACCAGCCCATGCCCGGCGATATCCGCATGAGTTCAGTGGCGGCCAGCGCCAGCGGATCGGCATCGCCCGCGCGCTGGCGGTCGAGCCGGAAATGATCGTTTGCGACGAACCTGTTAGTGCGCTGGATGTATCCGTGCAGGCCCAGATCATTAATTTGCTGCAAGACCTGCAACGAGCGCGCGGCATCGCTTATCTCTTTGTGGCCCACGATTTGGCCGTGGTGCGCCACATCAGCCGCCGGATATTTGTGATGTATCTGGGACAAATCGTGGAGTCTGGTGAGGCGGGGACCCTCTGCAGCACCCCTAGACACCCATATACTCAGGCGCTCCTGTCAGCGGTACCGGTAGTGGATCCAAGCTCGAAGAGAAAGCGGATCATCCTGTCAGGCGATCCGCCTTCCCCCATCCATCCACCCAAGGGATGCCCCTTCCACCCACGCTGCCCTGTGGTTCAGCCCCGCTGCAAATCGGAGGTGCCGCCATTACGCACCGTGGCTCCCGAGCACTCTGCCGCCTGCCATTTTGCATAAGAACCCACTGCTGTTCGGTCATTGATAGGGCTACATCCAGCGCATCGTGCTGCGGGCTCAAGTACGCGTGAGAGGCGATCACAGGCGGAGCAAAAGCCCCATTAGTGGTGACCTGGGCCTGGGGGCGCTTCTGCGTGCGCTAGTAGCCGATTAGCAGGCCGACGCAGAATCTCATCAAATACCAATCCAACAGGCGCATTCGGTTTACTCCTTTCTCCAAACACTTTCCTTTGCGACACACGGAAAGGGCGCGTAGCGTCCAGGCAAGCGCAGCAAACGAGCAGTCCAGGCATCGCCCTCTTGGGCGGGTCCGGGGCGGCGCGGGACCTAGCGGGTTGTCTCCAATTGGAGACAGGTCCTGTTGCGCCAAACTGCACAGGTCGGGGGATGTGAGTCTCGACGTGTTGCGCGACGGGGGGCTGAAGGGAGCGCGAAAGCCGGCGAGTCTCGGCGACGGAGGGATTGCCCACTGGCACACGAAACGAAAAAGGGTTGAACCCTTGCGGGTCCAGCCCGCCGGCGCTATCAGCCCGAACAGCGCGTACCATTTGAACACGACCCGGGGCCAGTCGGCATTGGATTATGCCGGCACCGCCAGCGTCCGCCA
>SESF01028273.1_pt1 | contig 19985 bp, 1 predicted proteins | sample 3171521 | NCBI WGS metagenome assembly SESF01 (sample SAMN10866945, study PRJNA518727) | freshwater metagenome | biome: subpolar coniferous forest; feature: holomictic lake; material: water; isolation source: holomictic Lake 227, 6 m and 8 m depth | place: Canada: near Kenora, Ontario | collected...
CGCCAACGAGCCCGGCGGCAATAACCAATACCGCATCAACGGCGGTGCCTGGACCGACTACACGGCGCCCGTGCTCATCAACAACACCGCCAGCACCCTTGATGCGCGCACGCTGTTCGCGGGCAAGCTCACGTCCGCCACCAACAGCAGCGTCATCACCCTGAACATCGCGGCCATCACCGCCACACCGTCACCGACAATCAGCTACAACAGCATCGACGTCGCCCTGTCCACCACCACCGCCAATGCCACGCTTAACTACTCGACCAACGACGGCGGCGCCTACTACCCCGGCGCGAGCGTAGCCCTGAATGGCTTGAATGAAGGCAGCGGCGCCATTATGGCTGCCGCCACGCGCCCCGGTTACAATCCGGTCACCAACACCTTCTCGCCCTACGTATTTCAAGTTGCGCTCCCGACCTGGTCCACAAATTGGAACAGCGACCATACTGCAGCCACCCTGACCGCCACGACTAGCACCACCAACGCAGTCGTACACTACGCACCAACCATCAACGTCACAATCAACGACCCGATTACACCCCCAATCCTAGCCGCCAAAGGAACAAGCCACGCCGTGGGATTCAAAACCGGCTACCGACCGAGCGACGCCATAGGTGACAGCCTCGCAAACATAGAGCAAGCGGCGAAACCCAACCTATCGGTCGCAACTGGCACCTACTACAACAACCAGCTTGTGGGCATCACCACAACGGAACCCGGCGGCACCATTGAATACCAAATCAACAGCGCTGGCTGGGCAACCTACACCACCCCCATCCTGGTTAATGTCGATGGCACCATTATTAGCGCCCGCACCCTTGCGGACAACAAGCTTACCTCGGAAGTCCGGAACAACACCATCTATCTCACCGTCGCCGCGGTGACTGCCACGCCCGCTTCGGGCAGTTGGAGCAACGCTACCAGCATCGTCTTCACGGATATCACAACCAACACCGCATTCCACTACAGCACCAACGGCGGCAGCGACTGGGCCACCGGCGCCACGTGCAGTTTGGATGGCATCGGCACGGGGACCGGCAATCTCCAGGTATTCGGCACCACCGCCGACTACCGGGATTCGAGCACAACCACATACGGCAGCTACAACTTCTTTGTGGCCAACCTCGCCTGGGCTACCAATTGGAACAGCGACAACACGGCGGCAACGCTATATGCCACCACGTTAACCACCGACGCGGTCACCCACTACACAACGGACGCCAGCAATCCCACCGCTGCCAGCATGACCACCGCCCCCGTCCTGACCGCAACCACCGTCACCAAGGCGATCGGAACGAAAACCGGGTACAGCGACAGCACCCTCGCCAGCCTCACCCTCACGCAGCTGGCCCCCCCGGCCAATTCGCTGCCCAGCGGGACCTACAACAATGCGATTCTACCCGTGCTGAGCACCACGGCCGGCACCGTTGAATACCGCATCAACGGGGGTGCCTGGATCAATGCCGCGAGCCCCATCGGCGTGGCCATCGATGCGGGTCCCACGGTAACCCTGGAAGCCCGTAGCCGGCAAGCCGGCTATCTCACCTCCACCAACAGCACCAACACCTACACCTTCCGTGCGGCCGCCCCCAGCATCACCCCGAACGGCGGCAATTACAGCAATAGTATCAACATCGTGCTTAGCTCGGTTACCACCAGCAGCACCACGGTCTATAAGACCAATGGCAGCAGCAGCTGGACCAGCGGCAGCAGCTTTACGCTCGACGGAATTAACAGCGGTTCCGGCACCCTCAATGCCTATGCCATCCGCAACGATTACAATGCGAGCGCAACCAACACCTCGGCTGCGTTCACCTTCAACGTGGCCGACCTGACGTTTACCACTAATTGGAACAGCGACCACACCGCCGTCACCCTCAGCGCCACGACCCCCACCACCAATGCCACGGTTACCTACAGCAACGACGGCACCACCCCGGCCAGCAACAGCAGCACAAACCCCATCGTCGCCATCACCCCGACCACGATCAAATCCGGGGCCTTCAAAGATGGATACAACGACAGCCCCATCGTATCCGTCACCCTCCTCCAGGCGGCTGCGCCTACGCTATCGGTGGCCACAGGGACCTATTATAACGATCAGACGATCAATCTCACCGCCAACGAACCCGGCGGCAGCAACCAATACCGCATCAACGGCGGGGCATGGATCACCTACACGTCGCCGCTGGTCATCAGCAACACCGCCAGCACCATCGAGGCGCGCACGCTGCTCGCCAGCAAGCTCACCTCCGCCACCAACACCAGCGTCATCACCCTCAACATCGCCAGCCTCGCCGCCACACCGGCAACGGCAACCGTTTACAACAGCACCCAGGTCCTCCTGTCGACCCCCACCGCCAATGCCACCCTCAACTATTCGACCAACGATGGCAGCACCTACGACACCGGCAACAGCGTGGCGCTGGACGGCTTGAATACCGGCACCGGCACCATTATGGCTTACGCCACCCGCGCCGGTTACATTACGGCCAGCAACAGCTTTGCCCCCTACAACTTTTATGTCGCCCCTCCAACCTGGCTCACAAACTGGAATAGCGATAATACCCTGGTGACCTTAAGCGCCGCCACCCTCACCACCAACGCCACCCTCCGCTACACCACCGACGGCAGCACACCGACCGCCAGCAGCACCACCACCCCGCTCGCCGCCAGTACGACGACCACCTTCAAAAGCACGGGATTCAAAACGGGTTACAGCAATAGTGCTGTAGCAACCGTCACCCTTGCCCAATTAGCCGCTCCCAACAACAGCCTGGCCAGCGGGATCTACTTCAACAACATCGCGATCACGCTCACTACCGCCAATGGCACCGTGGAATACCGGATCAACGACGGCGCCTGGACGTACAGCGGGTTGACCACCGTAAATCTCCTGCTCACCAGCGGCCCGACGCTCACCCTCGAAGCGCGCAGCCGTCAGACCGGCTACCTGACCTCCGCCAGCATCACCAACCACTACGACTTCACCGTGGACGCCATCAGCGTCACCCCGGACGGCGGCAATTACACCAACAGCACCGCCATCACCCTCGGCACCACCACCACCAACGCCACAATCGCTTACGGCACCAACGGTACCAGCAACTGGGCCACCGGCACCGCATTTACTTTGAATGGCATCAATAACGGAACGGGCACCTTGCTCGCCTACGGCACCCGCAACGGTTTCCACACCAGCAGCACCAACACCACGGCGGCCTACCACTTTTACGTGGGCAACCTCACTCTGGCGACTAACTGGAACAGCGATAATACGGCCGTCACCCTCAGCGCCACCACCGCCACCACCAACGCCACGGTTACCTATACCACCGACGGCAGCACCCCCACCGCCACCGGCAGCACTAATCCCATCGTAATAATGGCCAGCACCACGATCAAGGTGGGCAGCTTCAAGGATGGCTATACGCCCAGCCCCATCATCAGCGAGCCCCTCACCCAACTGGGCGCTCCGGCCAACAACATCGCCAGCGGCATTTATTACAATGGCATCGCCCCCGTGCTGACGACCACCGACGGCACCGTGGAATACCGAATCAACGGCGGCACCTGGACCAACAGCGGGCTGGCCACCGTAACCATCCCGCTCGCCAGCGGCCCGGCCATCGCCCTCGAAGCCCGCAGCCGTCAGACCGGCTACCTGACCTCCGCCAGCATCACCAACAACTACGACTTCACCGTAAACGCCATCAGCGTCACTCCGGACGGCGGCAATTTCACCAACAGCACCACGATCGCCCTTGGCACCACCACCACCAACGCCACGATCGCGTATGGCACCAACGGCACGGGCAACTGGGCCACCGGCACCGCGTTCAGCCTGGACGGCATCAACAGCGGAACGGGCACCTTGCTTGCCTACGGCACCCGCAGCGGTTACCACACCAGCGCCACCAACACCACGGCGCCCTACAACTTTTACGTCAGCAACCTCACCCTGGTCACTAATTGGAACAGCGACAGCACCGCCGCCACCCTCAGCGCCACCACCACGACTACCAACGCGGTGATCACCTATACCGCCAACGGCAGCACCCCTACCGCCACCGGCAGCACCACCCCCATCCTCATCACCGCTACCACCACCACCAAAGCCGAAGGCTTTAAAGATGGTTACCACGCCAGCCCCATAGCCAGCACCACCATTACCTTGCTCACGGCACCGGCCAACAATGTGGCCAGTGGCACCTATTACAACGGCATCGCCCCGGTGCTCAGCACCGCCAACGGCACTGTGGAATACCGGATCAACGGCGGCGCCTGGACGGACAGCGGGCTGGCCACGGTAACCGTCCCGCTCGCCAGCGGTCCGACGCTCACCCTCGAAGCCCGCAGCCGTCAGACCGGCTACCTGACCTCCGCCACCATCACCAACCACTACGACTTCACCGTGGACGCCATCAGCGTCACCCCGGATGGCGGCAATTACACCAACAGCACCACCATCACCCTCGACACCACCACCACCAACGCCACAATCGCTTACAGCACCAACGGCACGGGCAACTGGACCACCGGCACCGCATTCACTTTAGATGGCATCAATAACGGAACGGGCGCTTTGCTCGCCTACGGCAGCCGCAACGGTTACCACACCAGCACCACCAACACCACAGCGGCCTACCACTTCTACGTGGGCAACCTCACCCTGGTCACTAACTGGAACAGCGATAATACGGCCGTCACCCTCAGCGCCACCACGGCCACCACCAACGCCGTGATCACTTATACCACCGACAACAGCACCCCCACCGCCACCGGCAGCACCGCCCCCGTCAGCCTCACAGCGACCACCACCGCCCAGGCCATCGGCTTCAAAGACGGCTACTTCCCAAGCGCCAGCCAAAACGTCACCATTTACCAGCTGACACCCCCGGCCAACAACCTGCCCGACGGCATTTACTACAATGTAATCGCCCCCAACCTCAGCACCGCCAACGGCACGGTCGAATACCGGATCAACGGCGGTGCCTGGACCAATGCCGGCAGCAGCGTGACCCCCACCATTACCGAAGGGCCAACCGTCACCATCGAAGCACGCAGCCGCCAGGCCGGCTACCTCACTTCGGCCAGCATCACCAACACGTACGGCTTCAAAGTGGCTACCCCGCTCACCACCCCGAATGGCGGCAACTTCTCCAACAGCCTGGCAGTGGCCTTCGCCACCCCCACTACGGATGCCACCATTTATTACAACATCGCCAACACAACCTGGCAGTCGGGCTCCGCGCTTACCCTCGACGGGATCGATAACGGCACGGGCAGCATCCAGACGTATGCCACCCGCAACCACTACCACACCAGCGAAACCAACACCTCCGAAACCTTCACCTTCCAGGTCGGAACCCTCCGCTTCACCACCAACTGGAACGGCGACAACACCAGCGCCACCCTCACGGCGGTCTCCGGCACCACCAACGCCGCCATCACCTATACCGCCGACGGCAGCACCCCCGCCCTCAACAGCAGCCCGCTCCCAATCATCGCCACGGGCACCACTACCATCAAAGCCGCCGGCTTTAAGACCAACTACCTGGCCAGCACCGTGGCCATCGCCCAAATCATCCAGTTGGCGCCGACCACCATCTCGGTACCCAGCGGCAACTATAACAACAGCCTCAACACCCTGGTCACTACCACCAACGGCACAGTGGAGTATCGCATCAACAACGGCGCCTGGATTAATAGCGGCACCAACCACATAATGCTAACCATCAACGAAGGTCCCAGCGTGACCCTCGACACCCGCAGCCGCCAGACCGACTACCTCGCTTCGGCCATCACCAGCAACACCTACACCTTCACCGTCGGCGACCTCACCATCACGCCCAACGGCGGCAACTTCACCAACCGCACCACCATCACCCTCGCCAGCGGCACCACCAATACCACGTTCGCTTACGGAACAAACAACAGCGGTTCCTGGGCCACGGGCAGCTCGTTCACGCTGGATGGCATCAACAGCGGGACCGGAACTATCGTCAGCTACGGCAGCCGCACCAATTACTACCTGAGCGGAACCAACACCAGCGCCGCCTTCCATTTCTACGCGGGCCCCGTCACCCTGACCACCAACTGGAATAGCGACCGCACCACCGCCACCATCAGCGGCAGCACCCCAACCACCAACGCCACCATCACCTACACCACCGACGGCAGCACCCCAACCGCCAACGGCAACACCACCCCGGTCGTAATATCCACCACCACCACCATCAAATCCGTAGCCTTCAAAGATGGCTACTACGACAGCCCAACAACTACGCTAACGCTCATCAAACTGGCTGTCCCGAGCAACAACCTCGCCAGCGGCGACTACGACAACGGAATTGCGCCGCAGCTCACCACCACTAACGGCACAGTGGAGTATCGCCTCAACAACGGTGCCTGGACCAACAGCGGCGCCAGCACCATCCGGCTGACAATTGAAAGCGGACCGCTCATCACCCTTGCCGCCCGCAGCCGCCTGACCGACTACCTCACCTCCGATACCATCACCAACCAATACCGGTTTATCGTTGCCACACCGGCCATCGACCCCAACGGCGGCAACAGCAGCAACGCGCTGCGGGTCAGCTTCGCCACCGCTACCACCAACGCCACACTCTATTACGCCACCAACGGCAGCAGCGCCTGGACCGCCGGCAACACGGTAAACCTGGACGGCATCAATAGCGGCACCGGCAGCCTGAGCACCTTCGCAACCCGCGCTGGTTACTACAACTCCACGACCAACACCTCGGCCGTGTTCACCTTCACCGTCGCCCCGCCGCAAATCACCACGGCGTGGAACAGCGACAACACCCAAATCACCCTCACCGCCACCACCGCCACTACCAACGCCATAATCCGTTACACCAGCGACGGCACCGAACCCACCGCCACCAGCACCACCACCCCACCCACCGTCAACACCACCAGCACGATCAAAGCGAGCGGGTTTAAGGATGGTTACCTCCCCAGCAGCACCACCCAAACCAACATCATCCAGCTGGCCGCACCCACCGCCAACTATACCAACGGCACCACCTTCAACAACGCCAGCAGCATCACCCTCAGCCACCCGGACAGCAACGCCACCCTCCTGTGGACCAACGCTGCCGGCCCGTGGAACACGTATACCCAGCCGCTAAACCTCGACGGCAACCAAACCCTGACAACCCGCGCCAGCCGCAGCGGTTACCTCACCAGCACCAATAACAGCTACACCTACAACTTCCTGGTGGCCCCCATCCAGCTGACCCCCACCTATAACAGCGACGGCACCACGGTCACCGTTGCGGGAACCAGCGTCACCACCAACACACTAATCTACTACACCAGCAACGGAACCAACCCAACCACCAACAGCCAAACGACACCGCCTACGCTGATGGCCGCCGGCATCGTTAAAGCCCAGGGCTACAAAACGGCGTACTCCAGCAGTGCGGTTGCCACCTTAACCATCAGCCGCGCGCAGACTCCGGACCTGGTACCGGCGACGGGCAGCTTCTTCAACAGCACGAACATCACCATCAGCACGGCCGACAGCGAGCCTTACCTCATCCAATACCAGACCAACGGTTCGGGCTGGCTCGCCTACAACGAACCCGTTGCCCTTGACGGCACCACCCTCCTGGCCGCCCGGGTCCAAAAACCGGACTGCCTGTCCAGCCCGATCACCAACACCACCTACACGTTCCACGTCGCCCCGCTCACCGTTTTCACCAACTGGAACAGCGACCGCACCGCCGCCACCCTCAGTGCGACTACCCTCACCACCAACAGCACCATCACCTACACGGTAAACCGCACCAACAGCAGCACCGACCTGCCGGTCATCCGCGAAACCAGCACGGTTACCATTGTCGCGCGCAAGCCCAACTACCAGGACAGCCCCACCCAAACGCTGAACATCGCGCAGCTTGCCACACCACGCTTCACCCTGGGCGCCACCAATAACCTGATCAACCAAACCAACGTCGCCATCTTCTCGACCAACACGCCAGCCGGCCAGATCGAATACCGGATCAACGGCAGCGCCTGGACCTCGTATCTGAACGCGCTTACGTTGGACGGCACCACCACCCTCCTGGCCCGCGTCCAGAACGACGGTTATATCACCAGCCTCACCGGAACCGCCAACTACCGCTTCTACGTGGGCGACCTGACGCTCACCAAAACGTTCAACAGCGATGCCACCGCCGTCACCGTCACCGCCGCCACCGCCACCACCAACGCCATCCTGCGCTACAGCACCGACGGCAGCAATCCAGCGGCCAGCGACAACACCATCGCGGCCTACCTCCAAACCCCCGCCACCGTTAAAGCCATCGGGGAAAAGACCAACTACGATAGCGCCACCGCTTCACTCTACGTCGGGCAGGCAGCCGCTCCCGCCATCACCCCCGCCCCCGGCACCTATTACAACAACCAGCAGCTGACCATTACCAGCAGCGAAAACCAAGCCACACTCGAATACCGCACCAACGGCTCCAGCTGGTACGCCTATTCCACTGCGGTCAGCATCAACGACGCCACCACCATTGAAGCCCGGACCAAACTGGCGGACAAGCTGACTTCCACCAACACCACCCAAACCTACACCTTCAAAGTGGCTACGCCCGCCTTCCAAATCAGTTGGAACAGTGACCACACCGCCGCCACCCTCAGCGGCCACACCATCACCACCAACGCCGCGCTGTATTACACCACCGACGGAACCACCCCGAGCTCCGACAGCCCAACCAATTACCCGCTCGTGACCGTCAGCACGACGCTCAAAACCTTCGGTCAAAAGCCGGGCTACCTCGACAGCGAAGTGGCGGTAACCAATATCAGCCAGGCCCTGCCGCCGCAGATCAGCGTCCAAAACGGCACCTACACCAACGACATCCTGGTGGCAATCACGGCCGCGGAAACCAACATGGTCATCGAATACAGCCTCAACGGCGGCAGCTGGAACACCTATTACAACCCGCTGCTGCTCAATGGAAACACCTCACCGCTCGGCCAGGTAACCCTCGTTGCCCGCGCCCGCCGCAATGATTTGCTCTCCAGTACGACCAGCGCCCGCAGCTACACCTTCAAAGTCGGTGACACCGTGACCACCCCCAACGAGGGAAGCTACCAGAACTCGATTATCCTAAATGTCCAAACCGGGACCACCAACGCCGTGCTCCAGATGACGGCCGACAACCTCGTCCTGCTCCAAGTCAACACGAACCGCACCACTTACCTCCTCGACGGCATCGCCGAGGGCACCGGCGCGCTCACCATCCGCGCTACCCGCTATGCGTACCTCAGCCAAACCAACATCAGCGGCACCTTCCAATTCAACGTCGCCAACATCACGCACACCCCGGACACCCAATTCACAAACACGTTGTCGGTAACCGCCGCCACCGCCACCACCAACGCGGTCATCCGCTATGAGGAAGCCGCCGACGCCAACACCCCGGCCGACGTCACCACCAACAGCGCGATCTGGACCACCCGCATCATCGGTGAAACCAAGAACTACAACTGGCGGGCGTTCAAGAACGGCTACAGCGCCAGCGATCAGGAATTCGCGCACCTGGCGCGCAAGCTCAACACGCCGACCATCAATATCAACGGCGGTAACTTTGTGAACCCGGTCAACCTCACCATCACCAGCCCGAACAACGGCATCCTGCATGTAAAATTCGGCAATGCCGACTGGGTCACCAGCAGTTCCGGTGTGCTCACAACCAACCTGGACGGCATCAACGATGGAACGGGCGTCATTCAAACCTACGTGACGCGCCCGGGCTGGCTCACCAGTGAAACACTCACCACGGCGCCCTTCACTTTCTACATCGGCGACACCGCCGCGCTTACCCTGAGCACCAACTGGGGTGGCTACAACACCAACGCCACCATCAGCGCCGCCACCATCACCACCGGAACCACCCTGGCTTACACCACCGACGGCAGCGAACCGACCACCGACGCCACCGCCAACGCCCCGCTGCTCACCCAAACCACCACGCTCAAAGTAAAAGCCTTTAAGACCGGCTATCTGTCCGCCGCCACGCTCACGGTCACCCTCACCAAACTCAATACCCCAACCATCAGCAAAGCCAGCGGACGGTATAACAACGATTTCCCGGTCAGCCTCACAGCCGCCAATCCGAACGACACGGGAATCGCGGTTGTCCTCGACAACACTGAACCCCGCGCTGCCACCAACAATACCACCCCCGCGGTCAACCTCACCATTACCGGCAACAGCCAAGGCCAACTGCGGACCGTAGCCAAAACCGACGGCTACCTTACCTCCGACGAAGCCAGCGCCACTTACACCTTCCAAGCCCTCCCACCAATCCCGCTGACCGATCGCATATTCAAAGGCAACCTGACAATCACCGTGGCACCCAGCGCCACCACCAACGCCGCCACGCACTACGAAATGGGCGACGCCTATGGCAACCCGCCGGCAACGACGCCCAATACCAATTCGGCACTTTGGCTCAGCGACACCAGCATAGCGGAAACCCGCAGCATCCAGTTTGTCGCCACCAAAGACGACTACGCCAACAGCGCGGTGGTAACCTCCTTCTTCCAAGCCAAAGTCTCCGACCTAAGCATCACCGCCGACCAAACGTACACCGAAACCCTTTCCCTCACCGCCAGCACCCCAACGCCCAACGCCATCATCCGCTTCACGGTTGGCGACGACAACGGCAGCACGCCCGAAGATCCAACCGAAAGCAGCGCCATCTGGGTCAACCAGGCCATCACCGCTGCCAAAACCATGAAATTCATCGGCTACCGCACCAGCTTCCTGCCCAGCGACATGGTGACTGGCAAATACGTGCGCCAAGTCAGCGCGCCCAGCCTGAGCATCAACGGTGGCAACTTCAGCAACAGCCTCACGCTTACCCTCACCTCAGGCACCGCCTCCAACCTCACCTACCAGATCGCCGACCGGTCGCCGATCACCAGCAGCGGCACTACCACCACGTTTGAGCTCGACGGCATCCCCACCGGGACGGGACAAATCAAAACCTACGCCACCCGACCGGGCTGGGCCAACAGCCCCACCACCACCAGCGACACCTTTGTTTTCCAGGTTGCCACGCCAGCCGTCGAACCGGAGGACGCCATATTCACCAACAGCTTCTATGCCACCGCAGCCACCACCACCACCAACGCCACCCTCCGGTTCAACGCGGGCGCCCGCGGCGGCGGCGAAGCCCCCACAGTGACGGCCACCAGCACTCCCTTCGACCAGCCGTTCCTGGTGGAGAGCAGCCGGCAAATAAGCGTGTGCGGCTACAAAGCCAATTACCTCGCCAGCGACGTAATCATCCGCACGTATCGCAAACGACTCAGCGCGCCGGTCATTTTCCCGAGGAACGCCACCCTCAACGAACCGATTCACGGCATCGCCACCGTCGCCCAGCTGAACACCGACGCCGGAGACAACGGCACCCTCTATGTCAACGGCCCACTGGCACCGCAGCAAATCACCTTCGACAACGGCAAAATCAGCAACCCGGTCTTTTTCGGCGGCCCCGGCACCTATGCCTTCACCCTGAAACGCAATTGGTGGGCGGATTCGGAAACCATCACCAGCACCTACCAATTTACGCTCGCCGACCTCAACGTCACCCCCAGCCAAACTTTCAACGAGCAGCTGACCATCATTGCCAACAGCAAGGCTCCCTACATCACGCCCGCCTTGAGCGTCTACTACCGCACCGACGGAACCAAGCCTTCCACCAACGACACGCTCTTCCCGACTGGCGGCATCACGATCAACAACAACGCCATCATCAGCTTTGGCGGCTTCCGCACCGGCTACCTGCCGCAATTCATCACCAACTCCTACCAAAGAATCAGCGGCATGACCATCACCCCCAGCCAGGTCTTCCAAAACAACCTCACCGTAACCGCCGAAAGCTACCCGCCCGGAAGCCCAATTACCTACGCCATCGGCGACGAATTCGGCAACCCCCCGACTGGCAACCCCACCACCCCCTGGGTCAATTCCCTGATCCTTGACCGCAGCGCCAACATTACCTTCCGCCTCAGCATCGCCGGCCAGGCGGTCGTCAACATTTCCCGCATTTACACCGCCACGGTCGCCACGCCCACCATCGCCCCCGATCCGGGTGGCATCCGGGACAACAGCGGTTACACCACCATCGCAACCGCGACCAAGAACGCATATCTGACCGTAATCGACGGCGTTCAATCGAGCAACTACAACACGAACAACTACCAATACGGCCCCATTCTCGGTCCGGGGCACCTCACCATCGTTGCGCGCAAAAACGGATGGCAAAGCAGCACTAACACCAGCCAAACCATCTACACGAGCGACATCGCGTTACCCACCATCACCCCCGATGGCACCAACGACTTCCAAAGCCCGCTCACCGTTACGATCACCAACAGCAGCGCTTTAAACCAGCTCTGGTACCGGATCGACAAAGATAACATCAGCGGCTCGAGCCCATGGATCCAGGCAACCAGCAACAACCGGGCCCAATGCACCATCAACTACGCCGCCACGGTCTCCGCCTTCGCTACCAACGCGCTCACCCAACAAGCCAGTCTCACCGTTCAATCCATCTTCAATCGCGCCATGCCGGTGCCCACCATCATCAACCAAGCCGGCGTGGTCACCATCTCTGTAAACAGCGAGGCGGCCAACCCTTACATCTGGGTCAACGGGGATGCCAACCTGGGCAGCAACACCGTCCGCCGCTACGACCAAACCACTGCGCTTAGCGTCAAAGCCACCGCTTTGGGCTGGCTAGACAGCGCCACCGCCAATTACACGGTCCACATCAAAGAGCTCACCGCTACCCCCAGCCAAACGTTCACCAACTCACTGGTAATCGCGGCCGAAGCCGCGGAAAACAGCACGCTCGCCATCACGATGGGCAATGACAACGGCCAACTGACCGACGCCCACACCTCCATCGACACCAGAACCAACAACTGGGCTACCACCATCGCCACCAGCCGCAAAGTCATCGTCACCATGAACCGCTACGGCACCACCACAAGCCTCACCAACACCTACACCGCCACGGTGTTGCCGCCCGCCCTCATACTGCCAACCGCCCTGGTCGAAGGCCGCATCGTAATCATCAACCCGACCACCGACCAAACGATCAACCAAATCCAGATTGACAGCCAACCGCTGATCACCCTCACCAACGATCAGTTCGCCCTGCGCGCCGGGCCCCATACCTACAGCATCACCGCCCACCGCACTGGCTGGCAGAGCAGCCTGCCCGTGGTTACCAACATTACCGCTACGGTCTCCACCACGTACCTTACCAACACCGTCGCCGACTACTGGACGCTACCTGCCACCCTCGACAACGTGAGCGTCTACGCCACCAACACCCACCTTACCGCCACCGCCGACACCCTCTACTTCCACCATGCCTGGCTAACGGACACCACCCCGCCCGAAACCAACTACCTCGGCCACGTGCCGTTTGTCACCAACGCCACCGGCAATTACACCATCGACCACCGGGTCATTATGTTCCGCAACGGAGAAATCACGGTCGGTCCCACCCGGAGCACCGCCATCACGATCGGCCGGGCCGACTTTACGATCGACGACCCCACCCCCGGCGAGATTTTCCACACCAACGTCGTCCATTTCCGGGTGCTCAAAATCAAACCCAACCCCACCCTGCGCATTACCCAGCTGCAGCTCCTCGATCCCGAGCACCACCGGGCCTATAACCTCGACTCCAAGCTCACCAACGGCACCTACACCATCCTGGGCAACCAGGCCGGAAAAGACCGTGTCTTAGTCCGCTACCAGCGCAACAACGAATGGGTCTACAGCTACCTCCGCTTCCAAACGCTGGCTCCGGAAATTAAAGGCCGCAACGACCAGGACCTGAACAAGCTGGTCATCTTGCCCGCGCTCCCCTACCGGACCGGCCAGGATCCCGTCACCGTCAACGTGCAGGAAGGGCAAAGCGGCTCCGTCAACCTGCCCAGCGGAGATTGGCCAGCCAACAATCCGTATACCACCGGCGGCGTTTCGTTGGTCGACCCGACCAAAAACCTCTGGTACGAAAGCCGCTACCAACTCTACCCGCGTTACGCGGACGATTGGGATAACCTAAACGCGGACAACTACGATCCGAGCAATTAACCAAGTTCACCGCAACGCGCAAACCAGCTACAATCAAGTGACTCCCAACATGAAGCTTCGCCTCCCACCAAATACCATCGCCACCTGGCTGCCAAGGGGCCTGGCCTGCTTTGCGCTAACGTTGTGCCTGGCCACCACCAAAGCCGAAACCCTGTTCGACATCCCGATCAACGGGTCGATCCAGGATGTGGCCCACGCGGGGACCATTACTACCGACGGCGACTACAGCACCAACCGCTTTGGCCAACAACTGAGCAGTCGCAGCATGCAAAGCGAGCAGGATACCATCAGCCTCAGTATCCCAGGCGTTAGTGGGAGCAGCCCACCCCGCACCAAGCTGACCGTTGCTTTCTGGCTCCGCATCAATCCGCTGGGCAGCACCCACAATGTGCTCAAGGCCAGTTCGGACAGAACCACCGTGCCTATCATCAACGTCAACAGCAGTGGCGACGCAACGTTCACCTCCTACACCGGCACCGCCTACACCACAATGTCCGCCGCCGCAATAAACAACTGGCTGCACATCGGCTTAGTGTGGACCCCCGGCACCATCGCCATCTACACCGACGGAAGATTGCTGACAACCGCAAGCACCACAGAGCTCCCCCCCACCTCGCTCACCTTCGGCAGTCCCAACACCGGAGACCAATTCGACGAAATTCTCGTGCTAAGCCACGCCGAGCCCAACCTCACGGCCTTGATCAACAACACCGCCCCCACCATCATTGCGCCACCGATCATCACCCCGGATGCCGGCAGCTACGCGGGCGGAATCAGCGTTCAAATCACCGGCTCTGGTATCTGCTACTACAAAACGACCGACGATTACGGCAACCCGCCCTCCGACAACAACACCCTCGATCAATGGATTCAGTACACCGGCCCTTTCACGGTCTACCCGCCCTGCGAAGTGCGTGCCAAAGCCAGCAACACGACCGGCGACACCAGCGGCGAAACCATAGCGGTTTACCAAAACAGCGCCGGTAGCACCGCCCCACTGCCCCTACCACCGGCCAGCGGTATTTACCCTAGCGGCCTCTTTGCGGTAGCCTATCCCCATGAAGGCACTCTTCCCTCCGGCAGCTTCGTTGTCACCAGCAGCGGGTCCCCACTAAGCTTCGGCGCTCAGCCAAACCGGCTCTATTTTCGCGCCCGCCGGGAAAGCGAAACCTTCTCCCCCTGGATCAACCTGGCTACCGGCTTTATCATGTCGACCAACACCACCGGCGACTCACTCTACGGCACCGACTCCACCACCGCTGCGGGAGAATACTGCATCAACAACTCCAGCTCCATCGGCTGGAACCAGGGAATGGTGCTGCCCGGACAAACCTTTCGGAATATCAGCGGCAACCCCACGCTGGGACCCAACGACCAATTCGAAGTCGAGTGGCAAATACGCGTCGACAACAAGAAACCATCCCCCATTGTCAAACGGCTGTACTACGGCTCCGCAATCAGCCGCCAAATAACGGTCACCGCCCAACTGTCCGACGCCACCGCCGGCTCCGTCCGACTCGTAGCATTGGGCGCCTCTGCCTCCACCTATTCCGCCTGGGGCACTTACGTCACCTTAAGCATGCCGGCCACCCCAGTTGCAACAAACATTATACAATTTCAGCCTAACGGCAGCACCACCATAACCTCCATCCAAAAAATACAAGGAAACGCCAACGCCACTACCATCCACGCCCCCACCTTCCCCTACACCGACGCGAACTACCTCGACACATTCTACACACTCATTACCACCTCTCCCGCCACCGCGCAAGGCGTGGCCACCTACTACCTGCCGCAAGGCCTCGGCTTCTTCCAGCAAAGCGGAACCGAAACCCTTTCGGTGCCAACCGCATGCGGCAAAAGCATCAGCATCCCGGCCTACACCCTAAACGACCCCGCCACTTACGGCCTCCAAGGATGGATCGTAAAACGGTCCAGCAGCTCCGCACAATATTACAGAACGCTGCCCAACATACCAATGACAACCAGCGCTATCCAACTTTTTGGGGTGCTGCAAAGCACCAACACAATCGATACCACCAGAACCTTCTTTGTGCAAAACAGCAACGTATGCGGGGCCAACCCCATGCCCGCTAAAACCACGCAATACGATGTCTGGAATGGCCGGGATGACACGTACGCAAAAACCCATACGCTCATGCTGAGCGGTATCCAAAACAGCTACGCCACCAACACCGGCCAGGCTTGGGCCCTGGTGACCACGGTACCGGATACAGCGCCCAGCACAAGCCTGGGCGGCTTCCAACCTATCAGCGACACCTGGGACCTCCTACAACTCATCGTCATCCGCAACACTAGCAACCTAAACCCCACCGACAACTCACAGCCAGAGACAAGCGTCATCACCACTGCGGCCGACCTCGCGTTCACAACGTACTACAGCTGCAGTGGCACCGCCTGCGACGGCGCCACGGTGGTGACTAAAAACCAAACGGTGCATATCAGCACGCTCATCCAACAACAAACCAGCGAAGCGGTGGTCTTCAGCTACCCCGATGGGAGCCCCGCCTGGTATTCCAACGACCGCTACTGGAAAATCGTTGCCAACGGCCGCGGCCAAACCTATCTAACCTCGGGATTGACGCCCACCTTCGACGCCCAAACGACCGTGAACGGCGAAAGCACCACCTTTACGGGCGCCACCGGCATTAACGGCCTGCTGCTGCCCACTTACCAAACCGCCGCCGTCGGCACCAACTGCTACAGAACCAACTTCACCTATGTCAGCGACAACAACGCCATCGTTACGGGGCTCGGACTAACCAGCGACGCCAGCGACTGCAGCTCCGGCCCCTTCAACCACCTCCTGACCTGGACGACCACCGGCACCAGCGCCCAACTCCAAATCGGCAACCTCACCCCCACCGACCTCCCGGCCAGCGGATCGGTCAACTTTCCCAGCGCCCCGGCCACCTTCACCATCACTGCGGTTGGCCCCAACTACACCGGCCAATCGCAATCCGCCACCACCACCACCCCGGTAACCAGCAAACCCAAGAGCGCCGTCACCAACGCCAGAATCACCAAATCCGCCGCTGGCCCCGACCAGGTAAGAATCACGCTCAATGCCACCCTGGAAAACATCGACAGCAGTTTCTCGAAAATCACGATCCTGACCAACGGCCATGCCGTACAAGTTTCTCCCGCCGAAAACCCGCTCAACGCCTACATCATCCTGGACAGCCCTTCCCAAGTAAGCTTTAACCTCAACAACCTGACCGATACGCGGGTCTGCGGCATCGATTGGACCACCAACGCCAGCATTTTCCAACTGGACGCCCCCACCATCGGCCGTGCCATGCTCGACGGAACCGCCCTCGCGAGCGACGCGCATTTGGGCGCCGTCGTATACACCATCACCAACAATGCCGGGGCCACCACCCACGTCACCTACAACAACGGAACGGTCACCAACACCGTCAGCTTCATCACCCCAACGTACACCCTCACCAGCTACGACCCGGTTTTCACCCTCGAAGCCTACACCGATAACACAATGGACATCGCCAGTAATACCAATAGCAGCCAGCACGCCATCTTCTCCACCAATTTCAAACTGGCCGCCTTGCCCACTTACACCTACAACGCCATTCCGCTGAAAATCGAATACCTGCCTGCAACCTACGGCTGGACGGGCGCCGAACAACTGACGGCTACCTTCGACCCCGCCATCAATAACCTGACCCAGATGGATTTCAACAACGGCCCCCCCACCATCATCATCGATGGCAACAACCTAACCAACAACGGTTCCGGCGCCTTCCAAACCGCCTTATCGCTGCGGTCCACCCCGGACACCTGGCCGCCAGCCAGCGCCACCATCAACGACATAGCCACCCAGGACAACGGCACGAACAGCCTCAGCACCCGCTTCGATGTGGGTCCACTCAACGTCATGCCTACCACCAACGCCGACCAAACCGTGGACCTCCTCATCAACAGCGCCACCGTCAACTCTCTCAAATCGGCCTGGCAACAAGTGGGCAACATCTGGACCAACATCGCCCAAAGCGTCGGCGCCACGCTGGTGATCCGGGGGCTGGACCCAGGCTACCTCACCGAATTCCGCGGCAACAAAGCCAACTACAACGGCACCACCAACAAATGGCAGGCCCGGATTACCGTCCTGGTCAGCGTCGACAGCTGCAGCCAACTCGTAACGATCCACGCCAACCAAAACGCCCAACAACTCACCGTAACCCACGATGGCAGCACGCAGACCATCGCCAGCGGCACCGCCGCCCAACAAACCATCCACACCAATATGCCGGACGGCACGTACACCATTACCGCCACGGGTTCTGCCGGCACCGCCAGCCAAACCATCACCGTCAACAACGCCGACGCCTTTACCACCACCTTCCGCTACAACAGCCAAACACTCGAAAACGGCGACCGAATTCAAACCACCAAAAACCAAAACAAGATCGACATCGATATCACCCACAACGATACCGCGGGGATCATCATCAACAACATCAATTACCGCCCCTACACCACCAGCGTAACGGGCCGCACCACCACAATCTCCCTCGACATCGCCGGCATCACCAGCGACACAGTACAACCGCTCGATATCCGTGTCACCGGCATCGACAAGGCTAACTGCGGAGAACGCCGTTTCCTGCTCACGCTGGTCATTCAACGCACCGAAAGCAGCACCAAATTCCTGGCCGAAATACCGCCCTCGGATCCCGGGGTTGCCGAATGTATGCGGGTGGATGCCAACGGGTTTCTGGTGCCCTGGAATATGTTCAGCGGCAGCAATCTCACGCCGTCCAATTAAAGGATCAGTGCCATGACGAAAACTTTCCTAACCCAACGCGCGGCCCCCCCGGCCACCCCCCACGCCAACCGAATCACGGCCCACCTGCATCGCTGCCGCGGCTCCGCCATCGCGTTCGCCGTGCTCGTCGCGGTTTCCGTGGTCACCCTGGTAACCCTCGGGCTCATGGGTATCCAGGGCATGACCGACCGCACCGCCACCCAAACGCAACTGACCCTCGCGCAAACGGTCATGGATTCCACCATCAACACCATTATTTACGACCTCGATCAAACGCTGCGCATCTCCGAAGACATAACGCCCGACGACATAACCGCCCACCTGCAACCGCGCGGACTAATCACCAACAACGCTTACTACCTCAATGTGACCAACGACGTGGTGCTCACCAATCTCAACTTAAACTATCTGCAACTGGCCGCCAGTCCCCTCGAACCGACCAAAGACAAAGTATGGGGCGGCATGGCGGCCCACGCCACCAACCTGCTGGTCTACCTCACCGCCCATCCCTACGACACGACCGAACCCACCTATTATGCCCGGTACAAACTTAGGCTGCGCGGCATTCCCATAACCCAATGTGCCATCTTCAGCCAAGCGCCCATCACCAGCATCCAAACCGTATCCGACCTCGAAGCCAACCGCACCAACGTCGTCGTGTTCGCCCCTTACAGCAGCGCCAACAACCTCATCGCCGGCAACCTCCCGCTGAAACTCCTGATGACCGACAACGCGGTCGGCGAAAACAACCGCTACCTGCGCATCAATAGCAAACTCGAAAACCCGCAGACCGAGCTCCGGCGCACGCTCAACCTGGGCGGCACCGACCTGAACACCCGCAATATCAACAAAAACAATACCACCAGCATTCTGGCCAACAAACAAACCTTTGAAACCTACAGCAGCGGCATGGCCATCCCGCCCGCCTCCAGCTTCGACACGGCCAACACCAACCGTCCCGAAAGCTACAAAAATATCATGCCCTTCCGCTACGAGAACAAGTACACCTAC
>SESF01024488.1_pt1 | contig 19981 bp, 27 predicted proteins | sample 3171521 | NCBI WGS metagenome assembly SESF01 (sample SAMN10866945, study PRJNA518727) | freshwater metagenome | biome: subpolar coniferous forest; feature: holomictic lake; material: water; isolation source: holomictic Lake 227, 6 m and 8 m depth | place: Canada: near Kenora, Ontario | collected...
ACGGTGAACTCCCAGAATATAAGTGTGAGTGGCAAGGGGAATGATGAATCTGTAGATCAGGTCTCCAAAATGGAGTGGAGGGAAGACGTCATTGGTGGCCGAGAACTTGAAAATAATGATATCCACCAGGCAGGAAATTATCTGAACATAGATGTTCATGACATATCTGTAAGTGCCATAAACACCATGCAAGGAGGAAATGCGGTGGCCACTTCCAATATCATCATTGAGCCGGTGCAGATCATCGTCTGCCCCCCTGAGGTTGGTGTGAAGCTGAAATGATCAGCTCTCTTTTGTAGACCAAGGGGGTGATCTGCGGGACTGGTCGCCGCTCGTGGGCTCGTGCGCGCGTGTGCGTGCATGCGGGTCCGGGCCCGCCTGGACGAGCGTGGCTGCCCGTGCGCATGGGAGTGCCGCCGGAGCCAGCTTCGTTCGACATTTTTCGGGTTCCTCGTTGTTTCGCGTGGGTAATGGAATAATCGAGTCCTCTGTGAGTCCTCCCTCGTGCTCTGTGTCTGCGGTGGTGGTAGTCCGTAAACCATTGGTTATAACCAGTGGCTAACGACTATTCCACCACAGAGACACCACAGTTCACAGAGAACGCACAGAGCGACTAACTAACAACTGGAAAACCATAGTAACCAGAGGTTAGACACGGAAAATAGCGAAGAGCCGTTTTTTGCTCACCAATATTCCGAGGCAAAGCCATCGCCAACCTGCGCCTTGACTGACCCTAGCCGCGGGGCTGGCGCCTGGGCTGTGGGGCCGGGGACTCGCGCGCCCTCGGCCATCCCTCTTCTGCCGCGCACCACCGAGGCGATCCGCGGGGCCGCGCCATGCGCGTGCGTGGCGGCGCGAGTGCGGGCGGGTGCAGGCGAGTGCGCCTCTCGCCCGCATGTAGGCTGAGCTGGTCTGCCGAGGTGGGCTGAAAAGGTGGGCAGGAGAAGGAAAAACGTAATATAAATGTTATTTTTTAAAACAATTGAATTTTTATTTGTTTTTTGTCTTCTCCTGATATAGGGCCGACCTTTCTAAAGATACTAACAGAAAAAATTAAATAAGACATTCGTATTACTGATCAGTACCAAAAATACGAACTAATTCCAGGCGGACACAATATATGCCAATAGAATCTTATTTAGGACGCACCAATCCGAATGAACATAAACGCATTGCCGATAAAACACATTATATATCTAAAATATGTTATGAAAATAAAACAACCCAGTCACTTTATATTATACTAGCATTTTTTATATTATCTTATACGATTTTCTTGCCGGCCGCTGCCTCATCTCTGAACCTCTTTGCCCCCTCCGAGGTAGATGTCTCTGGAGAAGGCGTTTACGAAATGAATTTCATTTCCAGCGATGATGCTCGAAGTCTGTCTGCACAGCTCCAGGTTCCTCTGGGATTCAGCTATACAAGAAACGCAAATATCATTTTGCACGGCACAAAGTCATCTTGTGAGCCTTACCAAAGCGGTCAGTCTCTACAGTGGGACATTTCTAGTGCACTAAAATCCAATCGACACATCATAATAAACGAATGGGAGCAAAATCCAGAAGGCTCAGACACTTTAAAGGAATGGATTGAGCTATACAATCCAACTTCCCAGGCAGTCAATATCGGTGGGTGGAAGCTCGTCGACAGCTACTATAAGAAGTCGGTTTCTTTTTCCCCTGGCACAGTTATCGTGCCTGATGGCTATCAACTCCTCACCTGGACCAATGGCTCCTTGGTCAACTCTTACCCAAGCAGCATTTCCCTTTTGGATTCTGCTGGGAGAGAGGTTGACCGCACATCCCTGGTCAAGGATGATAAGAACAATAATATCTGCTGGGCGCGTTATCCCAATGGCAAAGACCTGGACAGCGATCTGGATTGGAAATTTCAGGCGGCAACTTCAGGAAGTTCTAATGGCGGAAGCTCTGCAGATATTTATGCAGGTGAATCTATGCGTTTGCAGTTCAATCTCACAGCCGGATGCAGCGCACAAAGCCAGGCCCAATTGTCGGCGGAGATTATCTCTTCTGCCGGCAAAACTCTCGCGCCGAAACTTCCTTTAAACATCAGAAGGGCAAACTTGAGCCTTTCCGCCTCGCCGGATCGATTCGATATCGCTAAGGGAGATGAGATCGCCTGGACCATTCTGCTGGGAAACGATGGAGATGGGACTGCCTACGGCGTCGTTGTCAATATCACACTTGATCCGGGCTTGCAGCCTGTAGAGATTGATTCACTTAACCGGAGCTATGCATCCCTTGCCCCAGGCCAGACAGAGCAGATCATACTCAAAGCCAGAGCGGTATCCGCCCAGAGCAGCTACTCCAGCACCTTTCAAGCCTGCTGGGGGCCTGCCCCCTGCCAGGAGATCAGCCAGCTCTCCGTGCTCGGAGCAAGAACCGCCCTTAAAAAGATGCCAGACCAGCCTCGCCGCCTGACCGTGGGTGAAACCGTCGGCTATGAAATCTCTGCCGACCTGCCCCGCGGCGCGCACGGCCTGTGGATCAACGATACCATTGCAAAGGGCCTGATCTACAACAAGAGCAGCCTATTCGTGCAGGGCACGGGCTTGCAGCGCGAGCTGGTTACCGAAAATTCAATCGGCTGGTTCTTTGGAGACGCCGGTCCCGCAGAGACCATTGCGATCACTTACAACTGCCTGCTGGCAAACAAGCCCGAGAATCAGGATGGCGCTGTCCTGGCAGGGACGATAGCCCGCATGAGCTGGCAAGATGGCCTGGCTCAGAAAGCGGATGCCGACGAGGCCGGCTCCCTGACTGTGGTCGAGCCCGAGCTGGTGCTGGAGATGCAGGCTTCCCGGCCCTTTGCCGCCCCGGAAGAGCGCGTCTCCTTCACCCTTCTCCTCTACCACTCCGACAAGAGTAGCGTGCCTGCGTTTGATGTGGATCTGCAGCCCCTTTTGCCCGCGGGGCTGGCCTACGATCCAGGCTCGGCAGAGGTCCTGGCAGGTCCAGCCGCCGCTTTTGATGGCGAGTCCCTCAGATGGCATCTGGACGCCCTCGACCTGGATTGGAACGCCAGCCAAAAGGCCCTTTTCCGCTTCAATGCCACGGCTCGCGCCGCCGCGGGCGATCTGGTGGAGGGCCGCGCCCTTATGACCTGGACCAGCCGTCCCGGCGCAGACGCAGAGGAGCGCACGGGCGCAGGAGGGGTGAACGACTATCTTCGAGAGGCCTCTGCCCGCGTGAACATCGCGAGCCTCACAATAAGCAAAACCGCAGATCCCAATCCCGTCCAGGTGGGCGAGATTCTCACCTACATCCTCACCTATGAATATCAGGGCATTGGAGCCGCCCACAATGTCAACATTACGGACGATCTGGATCCTGGCACCACCTTCCTCTCCGCCGACCCGGTCCCATCCTGGAACAACACCAGGAACATCGCCTGGACCGTTCCCAGCCTTGATCCGGACGGCCCGCACACCTTTCGCCTGCAAGTGCACGTGGGGGACACTCTGTCCGACGGCGCCCTGCTGCTAAATCACTTCACCATCAATTGCAGTGAGCTGGAGCCGAAATCGGGCAGCATTTACACACAAGTTCAGAATGGAACTCTTCTATCCGTCAACAAGACGGCGCTACAAAAGGCAGTGCGCCGGGGCGAGGAGGTGAGCTACATCATTACAGTCTGCAACAACGGAGGAGAGAGCGCCACCAACGTCACCGTGCGCGATGTCTTCGCCTCCGCCGTAGAGTTCGTCTCCGTCTGGCCGGAGACGGCGCAGGATGGAGTCTGGCATTTCCCAGCTCTTGCGCCCGGCCAGTGCGTGCAGATGGGCCTGACGGTGCGCCTTCCCAGAACGGACGTCCTGTACCAGAGCCAACAGAGTGTCACCGGCCAGGGCTTCGTCCGATCCTACCGCGACTACAGCACCCGCCGCCCGGCCGGCCTTCTCACCAACCGTGTCTACGTATCCTCCGACCAGATGCAGCTCTCTGCAACCGCAAATGTGAAAATCTTGGCTGAAGAGGGGACAGAGCTATGCCTGCGTGAGCACGGCAGCGGGGATTACGTGAATCAGGAAGATCTGCGCTTTCTCACCACCAACAAATCCATCCGGCTGGAGAGAAGCGTGAAGGCAAGCTATCATCCCACAACTCTTCTTCTACCGGGAAACGGCTTGCAGAACGTCTCCTGCCTCTGGCACGAGGATGCTCGTGCCAAGAACGGCATCACCAACACTTCCTTTGAAGAATCGTATCGATATTCCGCCAACCTGGAGAGCGAGAGCCTCTTTGATCTGGATGAAAACGGATCGTTGATGCAGATAACGTCCGATTTCCAAGGATTGGCCCACCTGGGGACGCTGAAACGACCGGCGACGGGGCGCGAAGAAGATATCTTTTCGGTAGAAGACTATGCGGGATATTTTCAGCTTGAGGGGAGCGTCCGCGATCTGGGCCAGGGCCTGATGATGGACCGCTCCGCCTCCGGCCGGGGATACGTGTCCAAAGATGCGCGAGCCCGGGGGCAGAGGAGCTACGAGTCCGGCACAGGAGCCTATCGGGCTGTCGAACAAAGTGACACATTTTCCGGCTTTATGGCCAAGGATCTGGATGCGTCTTACGATAGCTTAAGTTATAAAGTCACGCCTCGCACTTTTCTGAACATATCTCAAAAGTGGTCGGAGGGGATGCGGCTCCATAGCCCATCAAGCCTCATCGCCGAGGAATTTTCCAGCACCATCCGGCTGAAAAAGAAGGCAACGGCGGCCAGCTCCAGGGAGCTTGTGAGCGAGGCCAACTTTTCCGGGACGGCAAAGCTGCGGACCGCTGTGGGCAAGAACGGAACCCTTGTGGTGGACAGGGATGAGATCTTCATGGGCGACTACGAAGTGAAGCGAAGGATCATCCTCTCCGGCGCTGCCAATTACGACCGACCGCACCTTTATCTTCGCAAAGACGGGCAACAGGTCAAGGACGTGGCCGCTTATACTATCACCATCACCAATGACGGCAACGCCTCCATTGGGCCGCTCTTCCTGCAAGACCTTTTCCCGTCCGGGGCCCGGTTCCTTAACGCTACGTTGCGGCCCAACCAGATCGGCCAGAACGGCTCCAACTGGACACTGCTGCATCTTTCCATCGGTGATACTTTGAGAATCGGCATCAACCTGGATGTGGAAAAGTGCCAGGGCGATATCATCAACCGGGCTCGTGTCGAGGGCAACTGCAGCTATGGCCAGGTTTTCGCGCAAAACCTGTCGGTCATCAGCCGGGGATATCTGGGATGCTGCCCGCCCGCAAAGAGGAACGCAGGGACAGAAGCGGCGAACGTTCCGGGAATAAGCTGCGCCTGCTGGGAGCAGGAAACGGCCAACGAGACCGACTATTTGGATGCAACACAGATGAAAATGCAGTGGGATAATGCGGGCGAAGATGGGGGGTCCTGCCCACTGGGGTGTCCGGAAGTAGAGAAGGCTCATGCTCCTGTGAAGATCTGAAAATATCCTAAAATTCAATAGGAAGTTAGAAGTAGAAGCAGGACACAACTATAATCATCAATGAGGTGAGATTTGTATGGAACCCAGGATTCTGAAGATCGGCGAGAAGGTAACCGGAAGATACAGGGACATGGAGATGGGCAAGAGCCGGAAATTCTTCCGCGTCAAACTGGACAATGAGGAGTTCTATCTGCCCAAAGATGTGGGCAACTCCCTGCTCGTGAGCCACCAGAAGGGCAACGATATATTCACCATCCAGCGCCAGTTGGATGTCTATGAGATCAGGCCACTCCTGCCGGAGACGGACTAGATATGGCACGCTTACTGGTAAGTGAATAGTTCAAGAACTCAATGCCAATCTTGGCGAAGAAGGCAAACCTGCCGTCGATCAAAGAGACCTATTCAAAAAACGATAAGCGCCGAGGGTGGGATATTCACTCTATTTTACAGGTAAGCTTTAAATACCTTCGAAGCCTTTTCCTTATCAGGTGAGCATGTGGTAAAACCTGATAGATCGCGATACATTTGGGTCTATGCCAATTCTAAAGCCCAAAAAGACAGATGGCAAGCCCTGGCGGAAAAGGCAGAGACCCCATTATCTACGTGGTGCGTATCGATTATCGAGGAGCGGTTGGCAGTAGAAGAAGGCCTTGTCCCGCGGCATGAGATCGCGAAGGAGCTGGAGCAAACGAAGGCGGAAAACAAGACCCTTCGCGACGATCTCAGGCAGAAAGAGGTTGTTTTGCAGAGATATGAGGGCGAGTTGCGGCGCTACAGAGCTGAGCCATTTCAGGCCGATCAATTCCAAGGCGTGCGGCCCTATTCCCGCGAATTGGTGGACATCCTAAAGCGTGCTGGCCACGTGGGAAGCTATCAGATCCTTGAGCTGTTGGGGATCGGGCCGGGCGAATCCGAGGCCATCAAAGCAGTGTCGCGACAGTTGGAAGAGCTGGAAAAGTTCAACCTCATCAAGGCGGATGGCAAGGGCTGGCAATGGATCGCTTGATAAACGATTTTCTGCAAGACCTTGAACTGAGTGGCAAGACAAAGATAACCGCTCTGCATTATGGTTACTGCTTGAAGAATTTTTGCGCCTTCCTAGACGGCAAAGATATTTCCAGTGTGGATAAAGAAGCACTCCGAGGATTCATTGGCTACCTGAAAGGGCAAGGCAAGACAACGAAGACCATTGAGAATTATTTCAGTGTTCTATCCAGCTTTTACGAATATCTGACTTATGAAGAGGTTGTGGACAAGAACCCCGTGCTGGCCGTCAGAAAGCGATACTTGAAGCGCTACAAAGATAATGACGATGGCCAGGCCCGTAAGCTCATTTCTGTGGAAGATATGGCCAATCTGATCAATTGCACCATGGATATCAGAGATAAGGCGGTTATCGCACTCCTGGCAAAGACCGGCATAAGGCGGCATGAACTGGTAGAGCTGGATGTCTCCGATGTGGACTTGATCGAAAATAAGGCCAGGTTGAAGCCAACCGCGAAGAGGACCAACCGAACGGTATTCTTTGACGATGAGGCGGCCTATCTCCTCAGGCGCTGGTTGAAGATTCGGGAAGGCATGAACCCGAAGGGCAACGCGGCGCTGTTCTTGAATCATGAAGGAGAGCGGCTTAACAGATCAGGAGTCTATAACCTGGTAGTGGAAGCGGCCAGGCGCACCGGCCTACATAATCCTGAGTCCGAGCGGCTTGAGGACCATTTCGGCCCGCACTGTTGCCGGCATTGGTTCTGTACTCACCTCTTCCGGGCAGGGATGAGGCGAGAGTACATCAAGGAGCTGAGGGGCGATAGTCGGAAAGAGGCATTTGATCTGTACAACCACATAGACCTTAAGGAGCTGAAAGAGGCTTATTTGGCGTGCATTCCACAGTTGGGGATTTAGACTCAGTTGATCCGGCTGCCCTCCGCATAATATCCGAGAATAGACTTTCCTTTAATTCGTAAAATGTGCTGCTTGTATAAGCATAGAATTCTAGGGATGTTTCTATTTTGTCTATTTTGAGATCCCACGATTCGGGATCAAAATCGACATCATCCGCATGGTTTTGTGCCTCTTTATGGATTTCTATATTTTTTATCTCATATTCCTTCTCTTTCATTAAAGCAAATGTAGCAATTTCGAATATTGTTGATATGTCTCTTGTTATTTTCAGAATCTCTTTTGGCCTTCCGGGGCGATAATTTCCAGATGATTTTTCAATTGTTATCCACTTTTTTTCCAGCAACGGTTTAAGAATATCCCTTGAGAATCTTGGTTTATCCATTTTTAATCGGGAACTATCGAGCATTTTCACTAATTCAGTTGAAGAATATCCCATCTCATTTATTGCAAGATAGCAAAGTGTTGTCAGTTGGGGATCAGTTAGGATTCGTGGCACCTTTTTTCAATTGGCCGCTATGGTTGATAAAATTTTCGCTACGCATCGAATTTGTTGTACTTTTTGCACACAAAATCCAACAATTAATATATATTCTAGCTTATCATTAGGGTGAGCATGGGTCTGGCTCTTGGATCACGAAAAATCCAGCGCATCAACAACTGCAGTTTTGTTAATCTGCCGTTGGTCTGGACGAAATCAAAACGAATTGAAAAAGGCGATAAAGTGTCTATAGAAATGCTAGATGATGGCTCTCTGAAGATCTCGCCAATTCAGGGAGGAGCATGAAAAACGATATGCCAAGAGGCCACGGGCATGGCCTCAGGGCGAACGGCTCTCCGATTGCGACCACAGGAGTTACCTGTAATGTTTTACGATTGCTTAGAATTTAAGACTTTCCTCGACCAACGAAAAGCACCCGAAGTATCTGAAAACCGCGCGTTCTGTGGCGTGTGCATGAAGCCACGCCGGATGCTCGGCGACGATGATCTTTCAGATATCTTTGCCAGGTCCGATTTTTGCCGGTGCGGCAGAAGGCGGCGAACATGAGCGATCATCCTACCGGCTCCGAACCGCGCCGGCTATCGGAGCTGGAAGAGGCCCGCGACGTTCTGCTTACCGTTTTTCTCAGGGATGGATTCGCCATTGCCGGGTTCAAGTTCGGCGCCGTGGCTTTCCCGGAAGAGCTGGAGCCGAAGCTCCGCGAAATGATCGGGCGGGAAGTGGCTTGCCTACGGCTGGATGGTAAATATCATGTGCGTGAGGTTTCTTAATGTCCAATGGCGGCCCCCTTCCCGCACCCCTTCCCCCTGAGCTGGCGAACCTACCTCAGTTTTGTATAAGGTGCGGAAAGCAGCCTTACATAAGAGACGGCAACCGCGCAAACTCTTTCACCTCTTCCGGCTGGCCCCTGCACCGGGAAGACTGGATGACTTTAGCCGAGGCAGAAGAAGCCTTGCAGAGAGGTGCTAAAGTCTGGAGCGATGGCAAGATGCAACCGGCAACGGGAATAGGCTTCCTGGTTGCCAGGAGCAGCCCCGAAGTTAAGAGACCGTTGGGCGGTGATCTTGATTGCTGTCGAAATCCCGACACCGGCACAATCTCGGCATGGGCGGCGGCTTTCTTGCAAGATATCTTGCCCTTTTATACTGAAATAAGTCCTTCCGGTGCCGGTCTAAGGTTTTTCTGTTGGGGACACCTGCCCAACGAACTTGATAATGTCTTTGGCCACGGTTGCCAGGACGATCTAACCGAGGCAGATAAAGAAGCGATACTAACCGCAAAGCCGGATGCCCACAAGAAAATAGCGAAAGGACAGCCTGCCTTCAATGGGCTGGAGCTCTACGAAGCAAACCGGCACCTCAGCATAACCGGCATGAAGCTGGAAGAGCTCAGCTTTCCGATCAGGGACAGCGACAGCACCGCCGCGCTATCCGTTGCCCTAAAGGATTTTGTGACGGATCCTGATAAAAACCGGGCCGGGAAGTCTAAGCACACAGAAAAATCAAAAAATGCAGAAGGCAAGGGCCGGTTTCCAGCACTTGATATACTGGATGTGATAGATACCAGGGGATTTATCGAAAGCGGCGGGCAGCTTTCTGGGCCTCATCCCACGGAAGGCAGCACAACCGGCAAAAACCTGGTAGTGAATCCAGCAAAAAATAATTATTGCTGGATGCACAACGGCATTAACGCGGGCGGCGATCCGTGGGTATGGCTTGCATGTGAGTGCGGCGCTGTACCGTGGGCGCGGGCCGGTGCCGGCGTGCTGAAGGATTCGCAGACAGTAAGGGCAACGCTGGAGCACGCCGTAAAAAGGGGCCTGGTCTCTGAGGAGATACTAGAATCAAGGTCTGGATGCCCGACCGCGGCGAGCATGGACGTAGGCGAAGCGCTGCTTTTAGTCACTGATCTCAGAGACCAAATGAAGTTAAGCCCTGACCCAGGCTTACCATTTGAGGCCAAATATATCGAGGCCCTGGCAATCGTCAAAAGGCAGAATCAGCCCGAGTATGAACGCATAAGGGCGATCCTGAAGGGCCTGGTATCTCTCCGAGATCTTAACAAGAAAGTAGACGGCAAGGCCCGCGAACTAAGCGAACTAGCGGCAAACGAGGCGGCAAAGGAGCTGGAAGAAGTCTCGCCGGATGTCCTCGCCGAGGCAAACAAGATACTTGATGAAGGCAGGGGTTTTGAGTATGCATACCAGGTCTGGCAGAAGCGACACCACGGCGATGAAAACTTAGGAAAAGGTCTATTCTTATCGATAGGTGCACAATCTTGCATCTCATCAAAGGGTGTGCATATTCATGCATGTGGCCCGCGAGGGTCCGGGAAGAGTGACGGCGCTGAGAAGGCATCTGAGGCCATACCCGGAAGTCACTTACTGGTAGGCAGTGCAAGCCCCAAAGCACTGTACTACTTGGGCGAGAGGTTGCCCGCCGGCGCGGTGGTCTATCTGGATGATATTGGCTGGAATGATCAAGCTGCCCAAATGTTCAAGACGTGCACCACGTTTTACCGGGAAGGGGCAACGCATACCGTTGTTGTAGACCACGAAATTAAGCAGTTCAAGACGGCACCAAGAATCATCTTTTGGCTGACCACGGCCGATGATCAAACCGACGAACAGATTCGTGATAGATTGCTCAGGATTGACACCACGGAAACCGCGAAACATACCAGAGAAGTCATCGATTTCATCTTCCTGCAACGGAAGAGCGGCGCGGCGGCATTCGATTCTAGGGAGCTGGAAGTCTGTCAGGCGATAATATCCATACTTAAAAAAGTATTGTTTGATGTGGTAATTCCATTTTCTGATAACATTGAGTTCGCAGGTGATCCGAGAGGAGCAACCATATTTGCGGACCTGGTCTCCTCATTTGCAATCTGGAGACATCGCATAAGGGCGCGTGATAGTGCCGGTGCTGTGGTTGCATCCTATGAAGATTATAAAGATGCTGAAATCTTTTTCAATGCCATACGAGGCCACGGTGACACCAAGTACACGCCCGGCGAACTTAGGGTACTGCAGGCCATAAAGGACCTCGACGGAGAGGCTACACGCGAAATGGTGATGACAAAGACCGGCATATCCAAGGGTGGGTTAGCTGACATCTTCAATGGCCGAAGCCGAGATGGGCAGGCGAAATACGGGTTGCTGCACAAGTGCCCGGCTCTGACCGAGGAAGACGAAAGCACCCAAAAGCGAATCGATGAAGACACCCGGCAAACGAAGCGCCGGAAAGTCTACCGATTACCAGAAGACTATGACATCCTGGCGGCTTATGGCAAGGCCGTATATCTCTCTGACGAAACCACTATCAAGCGAGATTGTTCGTCAGGTTCGTATGAGTTCGCGGGAAGTTCGCAGGTCAAAAACGAGTCTGGTAGAGAGATAGTTCGTAAGTTCGTAGAATATAAGGATATGAGAGAGGACATATTATGCGAACCCTCTCCCTTGGATGAAAATAATATTCTCTCTCTCACGTGGGCGAAATCTGGCGAACTTGCGAACTTACTACCACTAGATAGCGATTTGCCCCCGCGAACTTTGTGCCGAACCGATGCGGACTTTGTGCGAACTAAACCGCTAGATACTGGTTGTACCGCCGCGAACTTGCCGAAGCCTCCCTTGGTATGTGCCAAATGTGGGCAGGATCTCACCGGCAAAGGGACCGTCGAGAAGAGCGGTAAAATCTATTGTGCCGTGGTTGGCTGTGGCTATCCGGCCCGATGAGAGGAGAAGGCATGATAGAGCCCGAAGGCTCCTCTCCTCTTCTTAAATTGAGGAAGCATTTAATTGAAACAATTGTATATGCATCAGATGAAATCAGGAAGATAGATAATATCCTAAATGGCAAGCGACCAGGAGCCGGATCAGCATGAGTGACAAAGACGATAACAGTAGCCGCGATTCTTTGCGGGAAATGATGTACCCGAACCGAAAGCCAACTGATTATGAGACTTACCGAAATAGCCCAAAGAGAAACCAGGAGCAAGAGAGGCCATGAGCCGAGGAAAGAGCCGAAACCGGAAGGCAAGAAACGACATCATGCGAAGCAATGCCAGCAATGCCAGGCGAAAGGCCCGAGAGCAGGCCAGGGCGAAGGGATACGACCGCACCAAGTACGACAAACCGCAATTGGCGGACCCCTCCCCAACTTAGAAATTATAAAAAGGTGATTATCATTACTAAGAGATTGAAATTGAGTAATCCCGGCGATGTCCGAAACCTCATTAAAAATTGGCTTCGTGACGTTGCCGAGACGGGCAAATTGCCCTTTGAGAAGGACGGCGGAACGATTGTGCAAATGCTCAATGTGTGGCTCAAAGCCTATGAGGTTGAAAAAATCGAGGATATAGAAAAGAGATTGTCGGAGCTGGAGCGTGAGAAAAAATGAGATTTGATCTGTTAAAAAAGAGGTTGGAAGCCATCGAAGCGGCAACCTTTCAGGAAGCGATTGTTTTGGAAGACGGTTCAAAGTGGATCCCAAAAGTGCCGTTGCTGGATATGTTTGTTGATTTGCTGGAGTTCTGTACGGCACTGCAGTTGGGGCAAACCCCCGAGCCCCTTTCACAGGAAGTTCTGACAGATGTAACCATGTGGGCAAAACGTAAACCGCTACCAACCGAGCATGGGATTTTGTTCACAAGTATTTCCAGCATGTCTAAGGAGATTGTCGAAAATGAGGCGATTAGAGTATCTCCTTAAGCGCATAGCGAAAATGGAGCCAGAAGGCTGCCCGTACTGTCAGGCATGGGCGGCTATACCAGAAGCGGAGAAGAAGGAAAGGTTGGGCGCGTGCGTTGATGCGCTGGTAGCAGGCAAGCCGCGCGTTGCCTTGTGGACGCTGCCCGAACCAAGCCCTACATGCCCCGAGTGTGGGCAGGTTGCGGCGATGAACCCGGTCGAGCTGGATGCCCGGCTCTCTCGCCTCATAGGCAGACTCCGAGAACGTAGAGAGGCAGCCGGGCCTATCCCGGCACATCATAAAGCCGGTTAAGGGTTCCTCCCTTCCGGTGTGATGTCAAAGAGGTTATACAAATGCCAAACCCACAAATTGAGGCGCTGGATGCTGAAATATCCGGCTTGGAAAAGCAGATTTCCGATAACATGAACATGGATGAGATGATTCGCATACAGGAGCGGGTAATCTCCTTGAAAATGAAGAAGCAAAGGCTTCTTAGTGTGGATGCGATGACTGCCCCGGCTAACCTCCGAGAGCAGATAGAGGCCATAGATGAGCAGATAGCCACAACAGAGCAGGCAGTCCATGAAGCAACGACCCGGCTAACCAACCCTGACCCTCTCTACCAGAGGCTTACCAGCTTGAAGGTGAGAAAGAGTGACCTTCTCGCAAAATCCCCAATCGAGGTGAGCTTATGAGCGCCGCCAAAGTGCAAGAGGTCTCCAGCGGTCCCACGCCCGGCGCTGTGATGCCCATTGAGCAGTTGCCCTTCGTGGCGGCCCGCCTCTCCCTTCTTAGGGCAGATCCACACGACGCACACGCGAGACACCACGCACAAGACCGCACGTTCGTTCTGGTGCATCGCTGGAAGGTGCTGGTTGATCAGTTGCCGATGATCCGAAGTTCGACAATGGGATGCCTTGAAGCGGTCGAAGGCAAGAACGGCATAACTTTCAGGATCGCTAACCGCGAGAAGTACGACACTATCCAAACCACTATCAGGGAGCATAGCGAGCAGATCACCCGCCTTGAAATAGCGATGCGTGAGCTTGATTCGGTTGGCTGTGGATGGCTGGACGAGATGAGAAGCCAGAGGGATAGCCTCGCGGGAGCAGAGAGGCAAGCGCGGTCAGTGCTCTCCAGTTGGGCAAGTGCTGCTATCCAAAAGAATTTTGGGAAAAGCAAATCAGCTGAAGAATCCCTAGCAGAAGATCCAATTTACCAGGCCAAAAAGGCAGGAGCCGAAGCCCGGATTGCCAAAGCAAAGGCGGAGCTTGCCGATTTAGTGCCGAGGCTGGAGAGAATCGAGGACATCCTGAGCGGCGTGGGATGCTGATAACATGGTCGAAAAGAAACGCGACTATGCGAAGGAATACCGCGATTTTCACGGCAAGCCTGCCCAAGTAGCGGCTCGCTCACAGCGAAACGCTGCACGGGCGAAGTTAGGGCTTGCAGTTGGTGATAAGAGAGAATGCGACCACAAGAACCCGATTAGCAACGGCGGAAGCAATCGAAAAGACAATCTCCGAGCCGTTGCCAGGAGCACGAACCGAAAGAAGGCGGCGAAATGATAGATATTTCCGGATCCATTCTTTTTTAGAAGGAATTAATTTTGGATAAAAGAACGCGGCAATTTTGGGCAGGATCGGATATGGAGCTCTGGCCGGTGCTGGAGCAGGACACGACCAGGCCCGAACTTATGAGGATCTCAGGCCATGCCAGGGAGGGAGACGGTGAGCACTGAGACGGCACTAACCCTGGTGGGTATTGTGGGCGCGGTGCTGTTGCTCCTCTCCCTCTTTCTTACCTAACACGCCCATAAGAATCTGTTAGGTAAGGAACCGATATGATAAGGCCAATTATTTGAATACTCAGGGGGCTTAAACAAACCATGCAGATTCAACTAACTAAAGACAAAATAGCTGAAATCGATGAGTGTGATGGAGACCTGGCAAAATCGAGCTGGTTCGCTGTTGAAAACAAACGGGGATATCAATTCTATGCAAGAAGACGAATAGAAGGAAATAAACAAATCGGTATGCATAGGCTGATATTTGAGCGAATCGTGGGCAGGCCACTGCAAAGAAACGAGCTTGTGGATCACATAGACGGTAATGGATTAAACGACAAGCGAACGAATCTTAGGATTATAGACCATCGCATGAACATGAAAAACATGCATGGAAGGCACCACGGCATGATGAGATCTAAACAACTGTCCCTTTTCTGAAAGACCAGCATGACAAGAAGATGAAAGCGCGCGGTGAGATCTCTGATTAATCTATTCTATTTTTATAATTTCTGCAATCGATTTTAAGAGGCTTTTTTCTCCCTCAATGAATCCCTAGGTCTAGCGGGCGATCTTCCCGGCGCTGTGGGATGACACGAGAAGGCGGCGAAAATAGCAGGCAGGCATGATACCTACCAAACCTACCGGATTAAGCTACCGACCTACCGACCTTGCAATTTCTGGAAATTCCTGGAAGATTCTGGAAGTCTGGAAATGGGCCGCAATCCGTATCGAGATCAGAAGGCCATTGATGGATCGCTTTTGTATCATCATTGTATCATTGTATCTTGCAACCCTGCCCGAGAGGAGAAGGCCATTGATGGTCTTCCGATCGATCGAAGACAAAAAACGCTACAGACCTTGCAACCCTGCCCGAGAGGAGAAGGCCATTGATGGTCTTCCGATCGATCGAAGACAAAAAACGCTACAGACCTTGCAACCCTGCCCGAGAGGAGAAGGCCATTGATGGATGTACAAAACGGCCAAAAAGGAGCTCCTGCAGATGGCTTAATTTGTCCCTTTTGTACTGTTGCACCTGGCAACAGTCTGGAGAGTACATCTATCCAGCCAAAGAAATAATATTCAAGTGCTATTATAATAGAAACGAAACCGAAACGGTATTAGCAGGTAAACTAAAGCAAGCAGTAAACGGTTATTATCCTTCTCGGATTTATGAAATTTAATTGTATTTTATTCGACCATATTAATTAGAAATGCCTATACGCTTAGGCTTACATCCTTCCCGGAACGTTGCCTAAGGTTACAGTAACCGAACTCTGGAGCAATCCCTAGATCCTTTCGTTCTATGGTGAGCCTCATAGTCTGGCGGCCATCGTTAGGCCTGTGGCCACACTTTAGGGAAGGCCAAAGGGCTTCGGCTCGTTTCATGGCTCTGATAGTGTCGCGACGGCTTACCGGTTCCTCACCAGCACCTGAGAATAGTAATCTTGCTTGCTGCGAATCTAGTCCTACGTCTCTCTTTGTGCCTTTCGGATCGTCTTCTCCATAGGTCTTGATGTACTCAATGATCTGTACGGCCCTTGCCATAATTTTTGTAACCACCTGTACCACCTTCCCGCCTTCCTGTGGGCGGCTCTTCAGTGCTTGCCTTATCTTTGCCAATAGCTGTTTTAGGTATGCGAAAACGAGCATAAGCTTCTCTGTGGGCGAACGTGTGGCCTTGAGGCTATCCGAGGCCCTGGTGAGCATCCGGGCAAGCTCTCTCCCTCGGAGTATGCCGGCGTCTCTGACAAGTTCGGCAGCCTGATTGAAGAGGCCAACCGCTTCATTCAAAACGAGCTGCATTTCGGAGGCAGGAATTTCAAGAATAGCATCCGCTAAGCTAGATGGCTCTATCATTTTCTTGAGCCTCCCTAAAAAAGATTGGCCCATATCCGGGCCTGCCTAAATCTTCTCGCGATCTCGCGTTGCTGAGCGGCTACACGGCGGGCCCTCTTCCATTTCATTGAGTGCATTGCCGGGCCTCCTCTACCTTCTGGAGCACTGCTTTTGCTTCGGCCAGGAGAGGTGCACGCATACCCTCGTTGCCCTGCAGAATGGGCGCGCGTTCGCACCTGTCAACCAGAGCGGCCAGGGTGTCTATCAGTGTGGGCAGGAGAGCGCAGAGCTGGCCGTTCTGCAGGTCTTCCTCTCCACCAAGTCCACCCGGAAAAATGGGGAAGCTGGCAAGGGCGTTACCGTCCTTATCTCGGAGCTGGCCTTTGTCGAAGCTCCATGGCCCGTTTAGCTTCATTGCCGGCCCTCACACAACTGAGGAGACGCGAGGCCATAGACCCGATGTGCTACCAGGATAAAGAGCCCACAATGCAGACAGAAGGCACCCCATCCGAGCCGGTGAGGTGTCCACCCCCCGAGGAGATGGCCGTTGGCGCGGGCCTCTTCTGTGGCTTCCTGCCTGAGATCGGCCATCTACTCCACCCCCTTTCCGTCTCTGACATCACACGGCTCGATGCACTCACCACAGAGGCCCTTATCTGCCTGATCCTGGCATGATAGAGCCTCAGGATCTCCTTCCAGCCCTTCCATGAATTTATTTAGAGTATGGCAATATTTGCTATCTAGCGACTCAATTACATCCTCTTCTAGCTGGAGACATGGCAACCTTTCCAGAATGAATTTGCTGGTAGCCAATACGAAAAACCGAAGCTCCTTCTCTGACTGAAGATCATTTCTTCCTCGGATTTGCCCGAGTCGGTAGAGACCCTTTTGGGCCTCATCACAAACCTTTCTGAGTGAGTCGTTGGTCTCATCAAAAGTAGGGGATCGGCTCATTCTATGATCCCCCCTTCGAATTCTGCTAGATCATCGGGCAAGTCGTGCTCGTTCTGGAGTAGCCACGTAACGGCGGCTTCTGGTGGGATCTCTTCGGCACTATCCTGAGAACCTTGCCATTGTGAGCTGTGGACTACGTAGTATCTGCCCTTACTGGATTTGTATAAGGTCTCGTGCAAGAATTGATTGCCGGTTGCTTTAGAGACCAGGTTACGACCATCATGAAATGTGGCCTCATCCCACTGTTTAACGGCTCTGTCGGTGTCCACAATGGCCCCGTCTTCCAGCTTGAAGCGGCTCATTGCCCTTCCTCCGAGTCAGCACCACAGATTATGCAGCCCTTCGCCTCATATTCCTCTGAGGCCATGGTAGCGCCACACACGGCGCACGTGTGGACGGCTACCGGCTCTTCCCCGCCCCGAGGGACCACGCCGGCGCCGGGCTTTACAGTCACATAAGAGGCGCATACTTCGCAGATATAGGAGTCCACCTTTTCCGGTACGCTGGAGATGTCCACCCTCCGCCCACACTCGGAGCACGTGGGAAACTCTTCTCTGAGTAGGCATGTATCCTCAGTATTATTCAGGATGCAACTATCACCTGGCCGGGCCTCTGGATGATGGCAATTACCATGAAATCCATCGGCCTGGTCTTTCCAGTGCTTGCAGCCTGACATTCAAACCACCTCGGGGAAGAGCTCGGCCACAAGGGAAGCGGTCTCTCTGCGAAGGCCTTGCAGAAGGTCTATGGCCTGATCCATCTTACCCAGGCGTTCATGGAGAGCGGCGGCCATGGAGTCGCTAGAAAGAGCTGAGGCGGCCATTTATGCCACCCCCTTCTCGCCGGGCAGGGTGTCAAATGGCTTGAATCCACCGCGCTGCACAAGTGGCTCGCCCGCGGTGGTTGCTGCCTTTGCGACAGAGAAGTATTTCCGGCTATGCTTGCATGGCTGCCCCGGTTGGTAGGTTGCCGCCGTACAGGAGCACGTTGTGGGCGTGGTGACATAATAGGCATCTTTCTTGTTATTGAGGACCAGCACCATTTCACCCGTGAGCCTGTAAAAATTAGGCATCTCCTGAGGCTCTACACCGTGGTTATGATAGGCAATCAACTGCTTTACGGCTTCCCGGCCTTGAGTGACCGGGCTTGCTGCTAATGTTCTTCCATTCACGTGTCTCACCGATATGCTACTTGGTCACACCACTATATAAGAGAATCGGTGATACTTAGTAGGAAAAAGTATTTAAAAGCATAAAACGGATAACATAACATGCCGGTGAAGAAATTTAGCATAAGTGTGAGCCCCGAGACCTATAAAGCCGTTGAAGAAGCGGTAGCCGCGGGCGAATTTAGAAGTATCTCCCATCTCTTTGAGGATGGTGCAAAAATCGTATTGCGTAAAAGACTATCAGAGGAAAGCGAAAACCCTTGTGAGGCCTTCGCTTAACTCTGAATCATCCCGGTTGGTGAGACACGCGAATGACTATGATCTGTTTTTGAGCTTAAATCGCTTTGCTTCGGCGTTATTTACAGGTAAGAAAGCGCCGAGGGTGGGATTCGAACCCACGATCTCCGGAGGAGAACAGGTTTAGCAAACCTGCGCCTTACCAGGCTAGGCAACCTCGACATGCCTTGGATGGTTTATATGCTCTATGCATTTGCCTTTTCCGGCTTAGACTGGTTAGGATAGCTGGTATAAATGTCTTTTGGGGCATGGTTTGCTAACCTGTTGACGGGTCCCCTTTTTTTCGCGGAAGAAAACCAGTTTCTTCTGGTTTAGCAAACCTGCGCATTATCAGGCTATGCAACCTCTAACTTACCACAGGGACCTGACCGTTAGGCTATGTGAACTCCTCCCACGCCCTGAAGGACGGGGCTTCCCTGCTGCTTCTTCGTTTTTACGCCGTCATTGCCCTCTGGCATCGGGGCGCGTTTTGCGGGAATTTTCGGTTTCCGTTTCATTGGCCCGAACTTACATCAGATTCGCAATGCAGAGATTCAGATCTCATCGGACAGGTTCGGAGTGTTCCCTCCCTACTCTATGGAATCGTCTAGCGAATCCAAAATCTCCCCGAGGGAGAAGTGATCGATCATCCAAGTAGCACTTGAAGCCTGCATGGAATCATTTCTTAGCAGAAGTGGAGATGCAATGAAATATATAGTTAATCTGTGCAGGGGGCGAAAGTAATCATGGCAAAGGACTCCGCTTTCATCCCGACCCAGAAGGAGATGAACTTCCCGCTCCGCCCTTCGCAATCCCGCAAGTTAAATTCTGCGTTTGCCGCCCGGCAGAATTAACGAATTCTTTTTTCCAGCAGCATCATTCTACGCATAAAAGCAAGTCCTTGCTGGTGATAATCCCTACCAGTGCCCCGTCCTTCATCACCGGCAGCCTTCTGATGTTGTGCTCTCGCATGCATCAATCTAGCTGCCTCACAGGTGGGGGCATCAAGGCCAATGGTGACCAGGGAGCTTGCCGTCATGATCTCGCTGACAGCAATCGCTGCCGGGTCCCGGCCTTCGGAAAATATCTTGAGAAAGATCCGGCTGGTGGTGACAATGCCCAGGCACTCCTTGAGGCGTTTTGCTCTATCGCGATTTCAGAGCGTTGCTCCTTCTACCTCCGTGAGCATCTTCGTGTTATTGAGATAAATAGATTCTTGATACCACAGCGACAAACTTGCATCAAAATACGCGATAAAAAATTAGGAAGTTCTTCTCCTTTTCATTTACGTCGGAGTTGAATGCAATTTCTGTCCATGTCATATCTTATCTCAATTCTGGCACAATGCGTATGATATATATATATTCTAAAACGTGAGGATTCCTATAAACCT
>SESF01012261.1_pt1 | contig 19966 bp, 14 predicted proteins | sample 3171521 | NCBI WGS metagenome assembly SESF01 (sample SAMN10866945, study PRJNA518727) | freshwater metagenome | biome: subpolar coniferous forest; feature: holomictic lake; material: water; isolation source: holomictic Lake 227, 6 m and 8 m depth | place: Canada: near Kenora, Ontario | collected...
GCGCCGCAGAGGGAAGTTCGGACTAATGGGGCACATCGCGCCTACACATTAGTTAATAATTTGATAATACCGACAATAGCGGCTGATGCCAATCACAATTTTAGTATTGCGCTGCACAATGACCGCAGCCCGATCGGTATAACTCTTCGAAAATTAAATGTGACTTGCGCCCTGCCGCGAGGAGCGGCTGCCATACGTCAGTTTACGGCTTCTTGACCGTGTCGATATACTTTTTGGCCATGGAAAGACCTGAACGAAATCGAAGGTAGACCTCAAAGATCGCCTTCATCCGTTCCGGAAAATCTTCGGAGTGGGACATGGCGATTTGGAGCCTTCCGGTCTCGGACTGGATAACCTCATAATATTCACCGAACATCGCATCGAATACGTCGCAGAACTCCTCCTCGGACATCCGATAGGAGGTCTCGGAAACGGCATTGCTGATGATCTTGATGAACTCCTGGCGCCGGGTCGTGAAGGATTTAAAGCGCAGGAACAGCGTAATGAAGATCCGCTCGCACAGTTGCTTCATGGTTTCGTTGGTTTCAAAATGAGCCGCCAGGGTCGCGTCGTCATCACCGCCGATGTATTCGAAGATGAAGCGGGCGTGATCGTTGAGAATCCGCCATTCCCGGTTGGTCAGCAGAATTGAGATCATGGTCTGGAGCCCCGGGGCGATCACCCGGGGAAACTTGGTGCCGCTGGCGGTCGCCCGGTCGGGTACCCTCATGAAGATTCTGGAGCAGACCAGACGGGTGATGAAATCCTTGCGCCGTTCATCCTGGGCAAACCAGGGCGCCTCCATGCATTGAACACACGTATTGCCGAACATGGTTTCAAACTGGGGCCACGACGCCTCTATTCCAGCCTTGACGGCTGCAACTTCCCGCCCGCTCAGGACAACACGCTCACCAAACCCTTTGTAGATCGAATCAAAGACGGTGTTGAAGAACGACCTTGAGATGTCAAGGTTCTTCTTGACCTTCGTGCCCTTGATCTGCGCTTCCGTGATTTTCCGCGGAGCCATGTCAGCGCACCCGGGTCCGGAGAGACTTTGTCCGCTGAGCGATCACCCCTTCCTTGAAGCGGAAATGGGCGTCAAAGATGATCTTTATCTTCTCCGGAACGTCCTCGGCGTGATACAAGGCAAGCTTCATCCGGCCATCCTCAGTCTGAACCATGTCATGGTACTCACGAAACAGGGTTTCGAACATGGCGCAAAAATCGATATCACTCATCTTGTAGTTTGATTCCCGGACGGCATTATTGACAATCCTGACAAACTCCTGCCTCCTGACGTTGAAGCCCTTGAACCTGAGCAGCAGGGTGATGAATATCCGCTGGCACAGCATCTGGACCGCGGCATTCATCCGGTAATGCCTGGTAATCAGGTCGTCGTGGTCGCTGCCGATGTATTCGAAGACGAAGCGGGAAAAGTCATTGAGCACTTTCCATTCCCGCGCCGTCAGCATGATTGCGATCATGGTCTGAAGACCGGGAACGATCACCCGGGGAAACGACGCCCCGGCATCGGTGCTGCGCTCGGGCACACCCATGATCAACCGGGCGTAGACCAGACGGGTAATCGCGTCCTTACGCCGTTCGTCGCGAACATACCAGTGCGTCTCCATGCACTGGGAACAGGTATTATCAAACAAAGATTCGATGTGAAACCAGGATTCATTGATCTTTTTTTCGATCCGCTTGACTTCCTCGATCGTCACCACGTCGGATGCCCTTAAATCCTCGTCGATCGAATCGAAGATGATGTTAAAAAGTGCTCGAGAAATGCTCAGGTTCTTTTGAACCCGCTTCCCCCTGATTTCGTCCTCGCCGATCTTCTGGACGGCCGCCATGCCGCTCGCTCTCCCTGAAGGCGACGGTCCGACATCACCCCGAACCCTAAGCGCCCGGACGCACACCGCGCCGTACCGGCGAGATCGCCGGCCACCGGGATAATTTCTTCCCTTTTGCTGAAGAAATCACTAATATCGTCAGCGAAGGTCGCGTTTCGACCCTAATTTATTTCAGGGACGACAGCAACGACTCCCTTCGTTCGCTTACGATCTCCCGCCCCAGCCGCACCACGGTCTGACCGCGCAGCACCGTGCGGGCGGGCATGATCAGAATGCAGTCATCGTGGGGTGTGCGCACCGGCCGTCCCTGGTCGTGACCGATGATGGTCCCGGCCCGGGGCACCGTCTCCATGCCAGTGTAGTCGGCGACGAAGACGAAGCCGTCGCCTTCGGCGGTCACGACGTCGGTGACCTCGACCAACCGCACGGGCTGCGTTGGCGCCTCCAGGACCGGCATCAGCGGCGCGGCGCACGCGGGCGCGATCAGGCCGGTGTGGAGCAGCAACCGCAGGCTGACCGCGAACGCGACCTCGGCCGCCGCCGCCTCCCAGTGCTGACCGCACTCGATCAGCAGCGCGACCTTGCCGCCGGGACCGGCCTCGGCGTCGGAACGGGCGAAGGCGCCGAACTCGATCAGCCGGCGGCCGGCGGCATGACCGGAGTCGGCGATCACCCAGCGGGGAAAGCCGAGCGCCAGCGCCAGCGCCCGGGCCCGCCCGGTGCGGCCGCACAGGGCCAGCGGTTCGCCGGGATTGGTCATCGAGTGCAGATCGAGCAGAATGTCGGCCCGCTCATAGAGCGGACGCAGGGTCCGCGCGCGGCGCAACTCGACGCTGTCGCGACCGCCGCCCAGCACCTCCTCGGACCACAGCCGGTTGAAGTCCTCGGCGACGCACCGCGAGGCCAGCGGCCGCGCCGGATCAAAATGGAGAAAGGCGGCGACGTTGGCGAGACAGAGCGTCAACCGCCCGCGCAGCGGCCGGAGGCCATGGGCGATCAGGCGCTCGACCGCCAGCGCGCCACAGAGTTCGTTGCCATGGCACAAGGCGTTGATCAGGACGTGCGGCCCCGGCCGGCCGCTGTCGAAGGCAGTGACATAGTCGATGCCGCTGTTGCCGGCGCAACACACCCCGAGGTCGGGCGCCCGGAGTTCGACCACAGGCCGGCGGACGGTCACGGGTGCGCCCTCCCGTCCTTCTTGCGGTAGAGCACCGCCGAGGCGCCCCACAGCGGCTGAAACAGCTCGGGCTGACGCACCACATCGGTCGGCCCGAGCACCAGGGCGCCATCGCGGGCCAGCGCACGGTGAAACAGCGCCTGGGCATGGCGCCGGGCGCGATCGCCGAGATAGATCAGCACGTTGCGGCAGACGATCAGGCTGGCGTCGAGGGTCGGCGGGTCGGCCGCGGTCAGATTATGGGGCAGAAAGTGGGCCAGCGCCCGGATTTCGGGCCGCACCATCCGGTCGGCCGGCCCGGGACCAAAGGCGGGAACCGGCTCGAAATAGCCCGCCCACGCCCCGGGCAAAGAGCGGAACGGCCCCATGGGAAAGTCGGCATAGCGCCCGGTCTGGGCCTGGCGCAGCACGCCGCGGTCAATGTCGGTCCCGAGCACCGAGAGACGCCAGCGCGGCGAAATCAGGATGCGGCCATCGCCGCGCAATTCGGCCTCGCCGGCCTCGCGCAGCGCCTCGACGATCAGCATGGCCAGGGTGTAGACCTCCTCGCCGCTGGAACAGCCGGCGCACCAGACGCTGAGTCGGGCCGGTTGCTCGTCCCGGCGGGCGGCGATCAGTGCCGGCAGCACCGAACGGCTGAGAAAGGTCAGCTGGTCGGCATCGCGAAAGAAATAGGTCTCGTGGACGGTCAGCAGGGCAATCAGAGACTCCCAGCCCGGCCCGTCTGCCGGCTCCAGTTCCAGCGCCGTGAGCCAGGCCGGAACCGCCGCCGGCGGCATGGCGGACAGCACCCGGTCGGCGCGCTCGGCGGCGGCGCTGCCGAGATCAAGGCCGGTGCGCTGCTCGACCAGGGCCAGGAAGCGTGCCCGCAGCTCCAAGCCGGACCCGGCTTCGGCCGCCGGCTCGGCGGCGTCGCAGCCGAACTGGCCGAGGGCGAAGCTGCGCCGGAACGCCTGATCATCCCGCCGCAGCTGGGCGGAGAGCGCGGTGAGGTCGGGAGCCGTGGGAACATCGGTCATGAAGACGGTCTCGGCCCGGCGCACTCGGATACGGTCTGACCATGGTCCCGCCAGAGGCCGAGCATGACCCGGGGGCGGGCGTCGAGCCAGAGTATGCCGCGCCCATCGGCGGGGTCCAGAAATATTCGGGAGAATAACCGTGCCAGCTCCGGAACCTGTGCGGGCAGAGACTGGAGACAGCCCACCTCGGGCGTCCGCAGCCCCAGCACCCGGTCGACCGCGAAGGCCACCAGAGCCTCCGCCCCGCCATCGCCTTCGTCATCGTCGCCATAAATGATGTCGACCGCCGCCGGTCCGGCCGGTTCCAGCCCGAGCAGTGACGCGAGGCCGATCTCGGGCACCAGCCGGCCGCGCCAGCACAGGTGGCCGCCGCCCCGGACCGGCGCGGCGCCGCCGCGTCCCAGCACCTCGCGCACCCGCGCCGCGCCGGCCATCAGCCGGTAGGGGCCAAGCGTGAAGACCAGGGCCCGGGTCACGCCACCAGCTCCGGCACCGGCCCAGAGAGAGCGACGACGGCACCGGCGCGGGCCTCGGCGAGCTGGAAGAGATCGCCGCCGTCGATGATCAGCACCACGGTGCCGTCGCCGAGCAGCGCGGCGCCGCCGACGCCGGGAATCGCCGCGACCCGGGGATGGATGTCGCGCACGAACAGCTCCTGGCGCCGCACCACCCGGTCGACCTGCAAGCCGAGCCGGCGCCGGCCGTCACCGAGCACCACGATCGGCAGCTCGCCCTCGGGAAGCGGACCGGAACTGCCATCGAGCAGCCGGGTCAGACGGAACACCGGCAGCAGGGCGCCATGGAGCAGCATCACGGCCTGACCGTGAACGATCTGACTCTGGCCGGCGCGGGCCCGGGTCAGCTCCAGAAGGTGACGCACCGGAATCGCGTGCCGCCGGCCATCGACATCGACCAGCAGTACGTCCTGGATCGCCGCCGAGAGCGGCAGGCGCAGGGTGAAGGTCGCGCCTTGCCCGGCCTCCGAGCGGATCTCGATGCTGCCGCCGAGCCGGTGCACGCTGGTGTGAACGACATCCATGCCCACGCCCCGCCCCGAGGTTTCGGTCACGGTGCCGGCGGTCGAGAAGCCGGGGACCAGGATCAGGCGGAACAGCTCGGCATCGCCGAGCAGCCGGCTGTCGGCATCGCCGATCAGTCCACCCTCGACCGCACGACGGCGAATGGCGTCGGCGTCGAGACCGCGGCCATCGTCGGTGACCTCGATCACCACCCGGTTGTCGCGCTGGCCGGCCCTGATGCTCAGGCTGGCCACCGCCGGCTTGCCCGCGGCCAGACGCCGGGCCGGGCTCTCGATGCCGTGGTCGATGGCATTGCGCACCATATGGATCAGCGGATCCAGCAGCTGATCGACCATCCCCTTGTCGATGCGCACGCCCCGGCCGTCGACCTCGACCCGGACCTGCTTGCCCTGACTGGCGGCGAGATCACGGGCGAGCCGCGGCAGACGGGCGAACACCGTCGCCACCGGCACCACCCGCAGCTCCAGCGCCGCCTCCTGGAGACGTCCGAGGGTGGCGGTCAGGCGCTCGCGGGCTTTGCGGAGGGTGAGGTTGCGCTGGTCCTGGGCGGCGGCGATGCGGGCAAGCTGGTCGAGATGGCCGGGATCGGCGCCGCCCAGGGCGCGCATCTCCTTGACCAGACGGCGGAGATCCTGGGGCAGACGCGACCGCTGGTCCTCACCCCACACCGCCTCGTCGAGCAGGCTGCCAACCATCACCATCTCGCCGATCACAGCCAGAAAATGGTCGACCACCTCGCCCGGCACCCGCAGGACGGTGCCGGTGGCGCTGTCCGGCGATGCCGCGGGCGGCGCGATCTCGAGCGCTGCGGGCGGCCGGGCCGGCGCCGGGTCGCACACCGGCACGGACTCGGCAACCTCAGGGGCGCCGAACCGCCGGGCCGAGAGCATCCGCCCCTCGGGATCGATGGCGGCCATGGCGGCGCGCACCGCCCGGTCGTCCTCGGCGGTCAGGACCAGAAACTGGAAGCTCAGCGCGCCGCCGCCCGGAGTGGCGCGGCTGGTCAGCGCCCGGCCGTGACTCTCCAGCCAGTCCGCGAAGCGCTCGGCCTTGTCCTCGGCGTCTTCCAGGGCGGCGTCGATCTGCCACAGCCGCAGCTCGCCACCGGCCACCCGGTCGGCCGCTTCGCCGAGCTGGTGGTCGCTGAGACGATCGAGCAGATCGGGAATCACCCCCAGCTCGGCCAGATACTGGCGGCCGGCGACGGCGCTCTCACTGTCCTCGCCGAACGCGGCGGGGCCGGCCAGAGCCTCGGCCTCGCGCACCGCCGGCTCAAACGCGGCCAGCACTTCGGCCGCGCGGGCGGCATCGAGGTCGCGCAGCGGCTTGCCCGGCGCCGGCGCCAGTGCGGCCAGGGTCTGACGCACGAGGCCGATCAGCACCGGCGTCAGCACCAGGTCGCCGCGGGCGGCATGGCCGAGTACGTCCTCGATCATCAGCAGCAGCCGGCCGGCGTGGGCATGATAGAGGAACGAGAAGTGATTATAGATGTCGCCGGCCAGCTCGGCGGCGCGGATGGCTCCGGCGCCGCCGGTGCCGAAGGCGGCCGGCTCGCGGTCGTGGCGGGACAGCACCTCGAGCAGCGCCCGGCGCCGGGCACTGAAATCCAGGGCCAACGCCATGTTCAACGCCTCGTCGAGACCTTTGCCGCCGCCATCGATGCCGGTTGCCGCCTCCAGGGTGGCCATCTCCCGGCGCAGCGCCGCAAGGCCGTCGATCGCCTGCTCTCGGGCATAATAATCGAGACAACCCTCCGCGGGAATCAACGCCGCCAGCGCCTCGGCGGTCCGCGCCACCTGCGGAAAATCCAGCGCGCGGGCGCCCTCCCGGACCGTCTCCAGCGCCCGCCGGACCGAGGCCCGGGTCGCCGGGTCTTCCAGGACGCCGCCCACCATCCGCGCCAGCTCGGGAAGGTGCGGCCGCACCGACTCGACATAGCGGCGCAGCGCGGCATGGTCGGGATGAACCGGCCGTGCCGCCCGGGCCACCGTCAGCGCCGCCTCGATCCCGGAGGCGAGCCCCGGCTCGACCGACACCCGCTCCTTCAGCCCCTCGAGACGGCCGCGCGCGGTTTCCAGCCGCGCCATCACAGCGTCCGAGGCCGGAACATCGGCGCGGTCGCGCACCGAGAGCGTGCGCAGGCGCTTGAGTTCGTCCACCGCCTCCAGCAGCAGCCCGGCCATCGGGGCGTCAAGGGCGCAACGGCCGTCGCGCACCTGCCCCAGCAGATGCTCGGCGTGATGCGAGACCCGCTCCATGCCGCGCAGCGACAGCGCCGCCGCCATACCCTTGATCGAATGCATGCCCCGAAAGAGGGTCGCCACCAAGGAGGTGTCCACGCCACCGGCCGGCGGATCGGCCTCGATCGCCACCAGCATCGGCTCCAGGCGGTCGAGATGCTCGCCGGATTCGAGGGCGAACTCCTGCCACAGGCTCTGGTAGATATCGACGGCCATACCCCGAGCCTCTTCAACGCCTTACCGACCCAAGCCCCCAGCCAGGGACACGGGAAAGCCTGAAAGAGCGCTCAGGCGGCGCCCGCGAGACCGGCGGCGCGACGGCAGGCTTCGAGGATTTCGTGGCCGCGCTTGTCGCGCAGATCGAGGCTGACCGTGCCCGACGGCTTGGAGATCACCGCAAAGGCGCCCTCGCGCCGGGCCTCCAGCGCCGTGTGCGAACCGGCCTGAGCCGAGGACGAGACCACGATCACCTTGGCATGGCTGATCAGGCGCAAATGCTTGAGCGCTTCCAGCCCGCCCATCAGCGGCATTTCGATGTCGAGCAGGACGATGTCGCAATCGCTGGCCCGCAGCTTGTCGAGCGCCTCGCAGCCATTGCCGGCACGCTCCACGACGTCCAGCTCGGGGTCGGCACCGAGAATGGCCGCGATCATCGATCGCATCATGACCGAGTCATCGACAATCATCACACGGGCCATCGTCCCCTCCCCCCGTTCAGTGCCGGACACGGGCTCGCCCCGGCGACCGCTGACCCTTCCCGAATTCAAGACAATTTTAATTAAACAAGAGAAATCTTTTAATAACGGCCGCCCCAGGCGGGATCGTGAAGATACCAGACGGCGAGAAAAGGACTCATCCTGATGCTGATTAGTGGAATGCTAACGGACACCTTGGGCGTTGTCCACTGTTTCCTTAAGACTTGGGTAACCACAGGCCCCGAGGGGCCTCAAACCCCGTCGATCGACGGCAGCCGGCCGGAAAGGCGCGCGAGTTCGGCGCCGATGTCTCCGACGTCCAGCACCTGACTGGCGCAACCGCCGTCGATGACCGCCGAGGGCATGCCCCAGACCACAGCGGTGGCCGGGGTCTGGGCAAACACCGGCAACTGGCGGGCGGCGAAGGCCCGGGCGCCAAGAGCACCGTCGCTGCCGATGCCGGTCAGCACCACCGCCGCCGGCAGTCGGGCGACCCGGGCCGCGCTCTCGAACAGGAGGTCGCCCGAGGGATGCAGGCCGGCGTCGCCGACCCGGCGCTGACGCAGAGAAAACCCCAGGCCCCGGCGCATCACCTCGCCGTCACAGCCACCGGCGATGATCACGATCCGGCCGGGCGGCAGCGTCATGGCGTCCTCGCCCTCGACGACGTCGAGGCCCGAGGTCAGGGCGAGGTGCTCGGCGAAGCCGCCGGTAAAGAGGCCGGGCATGTGCTGGGCCACCACCATCGGGCAGCGCAGCGGCCCGCCCATCCCCTTCAGCAGCAGCGGCAGGGTGTTGGGACCGCCGGTCGATACCGCCACCACCACCAGATCGCAGCCGCTGGCGCGCGGCACCGCCCGCACCGTCGGACCCGCCAGCCCGGGCGCCGGCGTCGCAGGGAACGGCAGCGACTCCGGCTCGGCCGGCAGCCCGGACGGCGGTGGCACCGCCCCCCAGGGGGCGCCGTGGGGCCGCCGCGCCCAGTGGTGAATCTTGTCGAGCAGCGCGCGGTCGAGGCCGCGGATGTCCATGGTTTCGAGGACGCCGGGCTTTTCCAGAAAATCGACGGCGCCGCAGCCCAGGGCCTGAAAGGTGGTCCAGACCCCGGCGCGGGTATGGTGGGACAGCACCAGGATCGGCGTCGGCCGCTCGGCCATGATGCCGCGGATCGCCGCCAGGCCGTCAACCTCGGGCATCTCCAGGTCCATGGTGATGACGTCGGGGCGCAGCGCCCGGGCCAGCGCGATGGCGTCGGCGCCGTCGCGGGCCTCGCCGACCACCTCGATCTCGGGGTCGGCATCGACGATCGCCCGCAGCGCCATGCGGACGAAGCGCGAATCATCGACGATCAGCAGGCGGATAGGCCGGGACAGCACCATGACGGTCAGGGCCTTCCGAGCAAGAGGCTGAGATCGAGCAGGGAAATCAGGCGGTCGCCGATCCGGGTGATCGCGACGGCGAGCGGATGGGCCGGATCGGCCACCGTCTCCAGCGCCCGCTCGGGCACCGTCACCAGCCGGTCGATGCGGTCGACCACCAGCACCCAGCCGCCAGCGCCGTGGCTGACCACGACCAGGGCGGTGTTGTCCTCGATCGGCGCCGGCACGGCCATCGCGGTGCGCAGATCCACCACCGGCAGCACATCGGCGCCGATCTCGACCAACCCGGCAAGATCGCCGGAACCGGCCGGCACCGGCAGCAGCGGCCGCCAGCCGGTGAGGCGCCGCACCGCCGCCGCCTCGAGCGCGCACCACTCGCCGCCGACCCGCACCACCAGGAGGCTGCGCGCGGGCGCCGGCGCTTCGCGCACCGCAAGAGCGGTCTCGGCCGGCGACAGCAGGCCGCGCCAGGCCGGGCTTACCAGCCGGTCGGCATCAAGCAGGCCGATCACCCGCTCGGCGGCGTCGATCAGATAGCCGGCCCGACCCTCGGCGCCGCTCCCGGCATGAATGCGCGACAGGGCAAAGCGCTGAACCCCGATCACGGCATCAACCCGCAGCGCAAAACGCCCGGCCCCGGCGCAGATCACCATCAGCACGCCCGGCACCGCCCCCGGCCCGGCGCCGCCGCCCCCGGCCAGCGCCGCCGGCGCCAGCACCGGCATTGGCCGCCCGCGCAGTTGCATCAGCCCCAGCAGCTCGGGCGGCGCCCCCGGCACCGGCGTCAGCGCCGCCGCCGGCACCACCTCGGCGACCTGCTCGACCGGCAGGGCGTAGAGCCCCGGCCCGGCCCGGGCCACGACGAAGATCTGCAACGGCTCGACCGCCGCCGCCGCCGGCACCAGGGCGCCGATGGCGCCGCCCCGGCGCTCGCCGGCCACCATGAGAGCAGTGGCGCGCCCGGCCGGCTCGGGCAGACCGACCCGCTCGGGACGGAGCAGCAGCACGGTGCGGCCGCGCCAGGGAAATTCACCGGCGACCATCGCCGCCGAGGCGTGGTCGAGCGTCAGCCCCGCCGGCGCACCCGCAACCTCGAAGCCCTGAACGGTGTCGCCCTCGAGAGTGGCAAGGCTGATCACATGATCGACCCTGAGAGCGTAATCGCCGGCGGCGGCGAGCATCACCATGATCTCGCCCCCGGCACGGTCCGGGCCGGGAAGGGCAAGGCGGCGGCACAGGTCGATCTGGGGCAGGATGGCGCCGCCGAGCCCGACCAGCCCGTCGACGAAATCCGGCACCAGCGGCAGCGGCGTCACCGGCAACGGCGGCGTCACCCGCTCGACCAGCCGTGACGGCACCGCGAACGCAATCCCGGCCGCCTCGACGATCACCACCGTGATCGCCGCTGGCAGCACCGCGCCGGGTTCGGCGTCGAGCACGATCATGGCGGCGCCCCCCGGGCGGCGGCCCTACATCATCGCCTTGAAGGTCTCGGCGCCGCTGCGGGCGCTGTCGGCGATCTTGACCAGCTCGTTCATGGTCGCGAGAATTTCCTCGGAGGCGGTGGCGTTGCTCTCGCTGATCTGGGCCAGCGACTGCACGGTGGCGTCGATCTCCTTGGTGCTGGCCTGCTGCTGGGTGGTGGCACTGGCGATCACCGAGGCCATGCGCTCGATCTGACGGAAGACGTCGCCGATCCGGCCCATGTCGGTACCGACCGCATGGCTGACCGTGACCCCGCGTTCGGCCTCGGTGTTGGCGGTTTCGACGATCTCGGCGATCTCCTGGGCCGAATTGGCCACCTCTTCGGCCAGCTTGCGCACCTCATCGGCAACCACGGCGAAGCCCCGGCCATGCTCGCCCGCCCGCGCCGCCTCGATGGCGGCGTTGAGCGACAGCATGTTGGTCTGGTTGGCGATGCGGGTGATCACGGCGGTGATGCGGCTGATGTTGCGGCTGTTTTCAGAAATGGTCTTCACCAGCCGGTCGAGATTGGCCACGTTATGCAGGGCGTTGTCGACCATGCCGACCGCGTCCTTGGTAAAGGTGTAGGTCTGGCCCGAACTGCCGGCGACATCCTCGATGGCGTTGGCCGACTGTTTGATGGCCATGCCGATCTGCCTGACCGCGTTCATCTGGGTGCGGGCGCCCTCCGAGACCTGACCGATGGCCACACTGGCCTGATTGGAGCCGGTGGCCACCTGGCGGGCGGCGTCGTTGAGGGTATCCAGGGCCTGGCCGAGGGTGCGCAGCACGCTGCGCCCGATCAGCAGTGCCAGCGCAAGACCGAGCAGCAGGGCGGCGATGCCGGTCGCGGCGTTGAAGCGCTGGGCCTCCTGGATGCCCTGCTGGGCGGTGGCCTCGGTGTCGCCGGCGTGCTGCTGGGCACGGCCGTGAAAGGCTTCGAGCGCGGCGTCGAAACGGGTGGCGATCTCGGGCAGCACCTCGGTCAGCGCGCGTTGATTCTGCAGCATCACCGGCAACAGCTCGGCGGCCTTGTCGGCATAGCGCCCGGTCAGACTCAGCACCTCGGTCGCGGCCTGCTTGGTCCGGGGGTCGGGCTCCTGGGCGATGAACGCCTTCAGCCCGCGGTCGGCGTCACCCAGCCTTTGACGCGCCTGCTCGGCGCCCTTTTCGTCGGGATCGGCAATGAAGCGGGCGATCGAGAGCCGCGCCCCCATCCAGGTATCCTCGATCCGGGCCAGGGCCGCCGCCGCCGGCAGATCCCGACGGGCGGCCGCGGCTTCGAACAGCTCCAGCAGCTTGGCCCGCGCCTGGGGGCCCAGCATGGCGAATTCCTCACGCAGCGCCCGCTCGCGCTTCTGACGGCCGCCGATCACCGGGGCCAGTTCGGCCCGGAAGCGGTCGAGCAGATCCGTGAAGGTCAGGAGATCGCGGCCGGCGTCTCCCGTCGCCTTGGCGTGGCCGAGCCGGGCCAGAATCTGCTGCAGCCGCTCGATATCGGCTCTGACCGCCGCCAGCGCGCCATCACCGGCGCTGGTGGCGAAAACCTGGGTGTCGTAGCGCAGCCGCACCAGTTCGACCTGGGCTTCGGAGGCCGCGAGCGCGACCGCGCCGGCGCGGTTGACCTCGGCCAGTTCCGAGGCCACCGTCGTCAGCGCGACATACCCGGCGACGAACAGCACGGCCATCAGCACCAGAACGGTGACATACCCCGCGGCGATACGCGCGCCGATGCGCAGGCTCTTCAAGAGGCCCATGACGCTCCCCCCCCCAAAACAGATACGCCATTCAGGATAGCATCGGCGCCGAACTTTCCCAACACGCTTCGATCCCGGTGCGCCAGGGCATCGAAGGACCAGCGGCAACACCGGTAAAATCATTCGTGGCGAAGAACCATTCGGCAGTTGCCACGGCTGATGGAATACTCTTAACGTTATCGGTCATTTCCTGGATATCCGGCATCAGGCCATGCCGTACGGTGACCTCGAGCGCACGCGGACCGGAAGCCGGCTGATCGCCTTCAGCCTGCTGCTGCTGCTTGGCATCAACGGCTTCTTCGGCATCACGCTGTGGGTGGGCTGGCAGGACCGGCTGGTCCAGGCCCGGCGGCATGCCGAAAGTCTGACCGAGAGCCTGGCCGCCGAGACCAATGCCACCGTGTCCGGCACCGACCGCCTGCTCTCGTCCAGCGCCGAAGTGCTGTACGAGCGCATGGGCCACCACTACAACGGCCAGCTGTTACCCGGGGACGCCGAGGTCGCGGCGTTGCTGCGCCGCCGGACGCCGCTCAGCCCCTACGTCCGGGCCATGACCATCATCGGCCCTGACGGCACCGTCCTTAACGATTCGCGGGCCACCGAGTATCAGCCCTACAATCTTTCCGACCGGCGCTATTTCACCTTTCACCGTGACGGCGGGCCGGACCAGCTGTTCATCGACGTGCCGGCGATCAGCCGGATCGACAGCCGCTGGTTCATCGGCATGAGCCGCCGGCTGAGAAGCCTCGACGGCCACTTCGCCGGCGTGATCAACGCCGTGGTCGACCCCGACCATTTCGCGCGCTTCTTCACCTCGCTCGGAGTCGAGCGCCAGGGCATCGCGATGCTGTTCGACCGCACCGGCATGATCTATGCCCGGCAGCCGGATTTTGCCGCCTTCGTCGGCCAGCGCCTCGCCGCCTCATCGCGCTTCGCCGCCCACCTTGGCGCCGCCGCCGCCGGCAGCTACGAGGAGCGCAACGCCGCCGGCGAGCCGGTGATCGTCAGCTACCACGCGCTCGCCGACTATCCCCTGGTGGTGATGACCGTGCTCTGGCGCGATCAGGTGCTGGCGCCCTGGTACCAGCAATTGCTCTATCAGCTGTTGGCGGCGGCGCTGGCCAATCTCTCGGTGATCGGCTTCACCCGGGTGCTGCTGCGCCAGGTCAAACGCCTGGAGAGCGCCACCCGCGAGCTGACGGTCAGCGAAAGCAAGGCCACCGCCGCCCGGGCCCAGCTGATCGACGCCATCGAAAGCATGACCGAGGGTTTCGTGCTGTTCGACGCCGCCGAGCGCATCGTTCTCTTCAACGGCCGCTATCGCAGAATGTGCGGGCCGGTCGGGCCGCTGCTGCGCCTGGGCCTCAGCTATGAGGACCTGCTGCGTTTGGTGGCAAACGCCGGCTTCGTCACCGGCATCGGCGACGATCCCGAAGCCTGGATCCGGAGCCGGCTGGAGCAGCACCGCACGCCCTCGGGTGCCGCCGCCGAGCAGGAAACCGCCACCGGCGAATGGGTGCTGGCCTGGATCTATCCCACCCGGGACGGCGGCCGGGCCCACATCCGCACCGACATCACCTATCTCAAACAAAAGCAGCTCCAGGTCGCCCATCAGGAGATGATGCTGCGCACCACGGTCGAGAACATCGTCCAGGGGCTTTGCGTCTTCGATGCCGAGGGCCGGCTGGCGCTCTGGAACCGCAACTGGATTAACCAGCTGGACCTGCCCGCCCGGTTCGCCCGCGTCGGCACGCCGCTGGCCGAAATCGTGCGGTGGCGGGCGGCCCGCGGCGATTACGGCCCGGGCGCGCCCGAGCAGATTCTGGCCCGGCGGCTGACCGCGCTCTCTGCCCTCGACGATCATGTCAGCGAACGGGCGCTGCCTGACGGCCGGGTGGTCGAGGTGATGGGAGTACCGATGCCCAGCGGCGGCCGTCTCACCACCTACACCGACATCACGGCGCGCAAGCGCCACGAGGACGAGCTGCGGACGGCCAAGACCACCGCCGAGCGGGCCAGCGAAGTCAAGTCGCTGTTCTTGGCCAAGATGAGCCATGAGTTGCGCACGCCCTTCAACGCCATCATCGGCTTCGCCGACATGATCGCCACCCGCTCTCTCGGCGACGCCCGCGACGCCATCGACGCCTATGTCGGCTTCGCCGCCGAAATCCGCGACAGCGGCCAGCATCTGCTCGATCTGCTCAACAATATTCTCGACATCTCGAAGATCGAATCGGGGCGGATGGCGGTGCAGATCGACCGCTTCGACCTGCGCCAGACCCTGGCCTCCGCCCTCGGCCTGATGCGTGATCCCGCCCGCAGCCGGGGCGTGACCCTGACCCTGCTGGCCTCCGAGCCGCTGCCCGACACCCGCGCCGACGAACGGGCGGTCAAACAGATCGTCAGCAACCTGCTGTCCAACGCCCTGAAATTCACCCCCGAGGGCGGCCGGATCACTCTCGAGGCCGCCGCCGCCGGGGGCGGCTTTGAGATCCGGGTCGCCGACACCGGCGTCGGCATCGCCGCCGACCAGATCGAGCGCCTGCTGCTGCCCTTCGAGCAGGGCGACGACCGCTATTCCCGCACCATGGGCGGCACCGGCCTCGGGCTGGCCCTGGTCAAGGGACTGGTCGAACTGCACGGCGGCCGGGTCCGGATCGAAAGCGAGCCCGGCCAGGGCACCACCGTCACGGCCATCTTCCCGCCGCCGCCCGAGGCCGGCGCCGCCGGCAAAGCGTGAAATCGGTCGGCGGTTTGTCGCTTCGAGAGAGACTCTGTGCCGCCGCTGGGCTAGGGTGCTCCCCTTATTTGCGTCGACACCGACCTGAGCCCGGCTCCGGAGACCCCCCATGCTGTCGAGACCGTCCGCCACCGCAGCCCTCGCCACCGCCGGACGCGCGGCGGGTCGGGGCGAAACCGGCGTGCCGGCGGTGCCCGAACTCGGCCATGGCGAGCGCGCGCCCTTTCTGCTGCCGCCCCTGCCCTATGCCGCACGCAGCCTGGGGCCGGTGATTTCGACGCGGACGGTGCAGTTCCATTACCGCCGCCATCATGCCGGTTATCTTGCCACCCTCAACCGTCTGCTGGCCGGCCAGCCCCTGGCCGGGGAGCCGCTGATCGCAATCATCCGCCAGTCCCATGGCGGCACCGAACCCGGCCGGCTGTTCAACAGCGCCGCCCAGCTCTGGAACCACAGCTTTTACTGGCGCTGCCTGACGCCCGGCGGCGGAGCGCCGCCCGGGGGCCGGCTCGCCGCCGCCATCGGCCGCGACTTCGGCGGCTTTCCGGCCCTCCGCGACCGGCTGATCACCACCGCCACCGGCCAGTTCGGCAGCGGCTGGGCCTGGCTGTGCGCCGAGGATGGCCGACTCAGCGTCCGCCGCACCGCCAACGCCGACACCCCGGTCCGGCATCCCGGGCTGACACCGCTGCTGACCATCGACGTCTGGGAGCACGCCTATTACCTCGACTACCAGAACCGACGCACCGAGCATGTGGCGCAGCTGATCGACCGCTTGCTCAACTGGCGCTTCGCCGCCGCGATCTTCGAGGCCCATCTGGAGCGCCTCGGCAGCGAGCCGGCCGCGCCGGCACCGGCGCGACCGGAAGTCGCAGCCCTGCCGGCCGCCGCGGCGCCGCTCCGGGCCGCCGCTCCCGCGGTTCCGGCGCTCGCGGTGCGGCCGGCCGACAGCCGCGCCGCCGCCTTCTCCCGGCTGGCCCGGGGCCGTTAACGATTAATGTCTTGGCCTCGGCCCCGGTTGGGCCTATGATCCTCCTCATCCAAGCTCACTCCATCCGGGCTTCTTGCGGCCTCCCACCGGTAACGGCGGGGGGCCGTTCCTTTTTGGGCGCCCGGACCGCCGACGAAAAACCCCGCCGGCAGGGCCGGCGGGGTTGTCGCAGCGCAGGGAATTAAGGCGTCAGGGCCGATCAGGGATAATAGCCGACGGCACAGACCTGATCGCCGGCCTTGGCGACGATCGCGACCTTCTTCTGGGGCTCGGTGGAGCCGGGCTGCGGCCACTGGTAGGTCACTTCGCCACCGCCGGCGGCCGCGACCTTGTAAAAATCCTCGCCGACGGCGTAGGGGGTGGCGCCCTTGTCCATCAGGCCCTTCATGGTCTTGCCGACCAGCGACGGATGAGCGGAGAAGTTGCCGTCCGCACCGCCGCAATAGACGTAAAGGTCCTTGCTGAAGAATTCGCCGTCCTTGGCCTTGGCATCGGCGGTGAACTGGGCGAGCGCCTTGGCCGGATCGGCCTTCACGGCGGCAACCGCCTTGTCCAGCATCGCCTTGGCCTCGGCGGCGGTGCCGCGGTCGGCGGCATTGACCATGCCCGCCGCAGTCAGCAGCACGAAGGGCAGCACCAGCGCGGCCATAAATTTCATAAACTTCATGGGGTTCCTCCAGTTTTGCGTCTGAACGGGCCTGTCCGGTCCCGCGTATTGGGTTTGATCCCAGGATTGGGGTGGTGTGGCAGCCCGAAAAAGAGCCCGCCTTCCGACCCGGTAACACTGATAACAAACGCCTTGGGTGCCCGTCAACATTGATCCGTGCCGGCTTTTCGCCCGCAATTTCCGCTCAGCGGGCCGGAATCACCTGCCAGCCCATCGGGCAGGCCGGCAGATAGGGATAATAGCCGGACGGCGACGGGCAATAGTAATAGACCGCGCCCGGCGGCATCGGCGCCGCGCCCATCGGCGGCAGGTAGGGATCGGGATAGGGATTGACCGGCTGGGGATAGAAGTACCACCCGTCGCCGACGATCCACCACCAACCGATCCGCCCCTCGTGATGGCCCTGGAACCACCGGCCGCTTTGCCAGACCTCCCGGTCATGCTCGTGAAAGCGCCGGATGTCCCGGTCGCGCCAGTGATCGCCGGCGGACGTGCGGGACTCTTCGTGACGATACCCGGGGCCCCGCCGGTCGTGCCGGTCGTGGTCGCGCCAGTCCTCGGCACGGCCGGGACCGGTCAGGGCCAATCCCAGCGCCAGGGCGAGGCCCAGCCGACACCATACCCGTTTCATGATGAAATCCTCTCGGCGACAGTGCCAACAAGACCATGAACAGCCGCCCGGCCGCTTTTATGCCCGGGACTCCCGCCGCAACGCCACAAGCCTGCCATGCCCCAGGCGACGGTGCCGCCCGCCCCCGCCACCCGATTTACAGCGGCCCGAGACTTCTGTAACCTAGCTGTTGCCGTGACTGTGGTCAGGGTGCCTTTTTTTGGGCCATTTCGCCCGCACCGGAGGCAATCCCGCTCCGGGATGACAAGGAGTGCGGCACGTGTTCGACCTCTCACAATGGCCGATCCGCAGGCAGGTTCTCGCCGCGATCCTGGTCTCGATCACCGCCCTGACCGGCGTCTCGGGAACATTGGTGCTGGAACGCTGGCACGTGATGCGCCTGAACGCCGAAATGATCGATCTCGCCGCCGCGGTGACCAAGGTCAGCGCCCTCGCCCACGAACTCCAGAAGGAGCGCGGCGTCTCTGCCCTCTTTCTCGGCAGCCGGGGCCGGCAGTTCGAGGGCGAACTCTCGGCCCAGCGCGAGCGCACCGATGCCGCCGCCCGGGATTTCACCCTGACTCTGGCCGGACTCGGCCGCCAGCCGCAGTTCGCCGGCTTTCTCGGCCGGATCGGCGGTGCCGTGACCGGGCTAGAGCAGATCCGCGAAACCCGGCGCAACATTTCCGCGCTCTCTCTCACCGGCCTGCAGTCGTTCCACTATTTCACCGGCCTGATCCTCGGCATGCTTGACGCCACCTATGAGATCGCCCGCACCACCGACGATGCCGAGACCAAAGGCACGATCTTCGGCTACATCGCCCTGATGGAAGGCAAGGAGCGCGCCGGTCAGGAGCGGGCCAGCGGCTCGGCCGGCTTCGCCCTCGGCCGCTTCGACCAGGAACTCTATCAGCGCTTCATCGGCCTCGGGGTCGCCCAGGAGACCTTCTTCTCGCTGTTCCGCGCCATTGCCTCGCCCGGGGCGGTGCGGCAACTGGCCGCCGGCCCCGAAGGCGCCGCCGCCGGTCCGGTGGCGGCGCTGCGGCGCATTGCCTACGACGCCGGTATCGGCGGCGATCTCAAGGGCGTCAAGGCCACCGACTGGTTCAAGGCCACCACCGAACGGATCAACGCCCTCAAGACCGTCGAGGACGGCATCGCCGCCGAACTCACCGCCCTGGCCCACAGCGCCGCCGCCACCGCCCGGTTGCAGTTCCTGACCGTGCTCGCCGTGGCGGTGCTGGCCTCGCTGGCGGCGCTGGTGCTCGGACTGCTGGTGATGCGGCTGATCGCGCGCACCCTCGGCGGCCTCAGGGAGGCGACCAACCGCATCGCCGCCGGGGATGTCTCGATGGAGATTCCCGGCGCCGAGCGCTCCGACGAGATCGGCGAACTGGCCCGGGCGATCACCGCGATTCATGAGGCCGGAGTCTCGGCGACCCGGATCAAGACCGCGCTCGACACCGTTTCCGCCAACACCATGATGGCCGACCCCGAAGGCCGGATCATCTACCTCAACGGCGCGGTGCTGGCGATGTTCGCCGCCGCCGAGGCCGATATCCGCCGCGAGATGCCCGGTTTCGCCGCGGAGGCGCTGCTGGGCGCCAACATCGACGTCTTCCACAAGGACCCGGCGCGCATCCGCGCCATGCTGGCCACCCTCACCGAGCCCTACCGCACCCAGATCCGGGCCGGCGTCCGCCATTTCTCGCTGGTGGCCACCCCGGTGATCAACGGCCGGGGCGAGCGGCTGGGCACGGTGGTAGAGTGGCGCGACATCACCCAGGAGTTGCAGATTCGGAACGAGGTCTCGGGGCTGGTCGATGCCGCGGTCGGAGGCGATCTCAGCCGGCGGATCGATCTCAGAGACAAAGAGGGCTTCATGCTCCGCCTCGCCGAGGGCGTCAACGCCCTGACCGCCACCGTCGCGCGCTCGCTCGACGAGATCGCCGATTTCCTCCGCGCCCTGGCCGAGGGCGATCTCCGGCGCCGCATCCGCGGCGATTTCCAGGGCAAGTTCGGCCAGATCCGCGACGACGCCAACCACACGGCGGAGAACCTGGCCGGCGTGGTCGGCCGCATCATCCGTGCCGCCGGCGAGATCAGCGCCGCCTCCCAGGAAATCTCGTCCGGCTCAACCGATCTCGCCGAGCGCACCGAACAGCAGGCGGCCAGCCTGGAACAGACCGCGGCGGCCATGGAGCAACTTTCGGCCACCGTCCACGCCAACGCCGGCACCGCCATCGACGCCCGCGGCGTCGCGGTCACCGCCCAGCGTGCCGCCGAGCAGGGCGGCAGCATCGCCGGTTCGGCGATCGCCGCGATGCAGCG
>SESF01022068.1_pt1 | contig 19920 bp, 18 predicted proteins | sample 3171521 | NCBI WGS metagenome assembly SESF01 (sample SAMN10866945, study PRJNA518727) | freshwater metagenome | biome: subpolar coniferous forest; feature: holomictic lake; material: water; isolation source: holomictic Lake 227, 6 m and 8 m depth | place: Canada: near Kenora, Ontario | collected...
ACATTTATTGAATCATCTGAATTTTTTATTGGTATAAAATTTGAATTTGAAAATGTTATCAAATTATCTATTTTAAATTTATCAATATATAATCTAATTAATTCTTTTGTTGAATTTTTAAATTTTAAATCATATTTGAAAAGTGTTTTTATTACTTTCCATAATTGATTTCTATCAAATAATGTTATTTTTGAATAAGTTGTACTTGTATTATTTGAAAAATCAAATAATTCTATTAAAAAATTTTGAATTTCTTCAGGAGTTCTATTTCCTTCATTCAAATGAGAAGCTATTTTTGTTTTATCTTTAAAATAAAATGCTGTTTTTGTTTCAACTTTTTCACCTGCTGGATTTTCAGTTATTTCTTGTATAATTTCAAAAAAATTCTCTTTTAAATATAATGATTGATTTGTTAATACAGTAAATTCTTTATTATCATAATCAACTGTTTTTAATAAATCACCAAAAAATGTATTATTTTGAATGTCGATAAAAGTTAAATCAGCTTTATTTACTTCAAATATTTCAACTAAATTTGTTTCTTCATTATATTTTTGTAATTGTATTTTTTCTTCATTAAAAAGATTTATTTTTATATCAGAACACCATAAATATGTTTCATTTACAACTTGAATATTTAATGGAATTATTTCCATCGCTATATAATCATATTGTATTCCATTATATATAGCTTTTCCATATACATAAAATGGTTGGTCAACATCTATTGCTGTAAAAATTAAACGTAAATCATTTATATTATTTTCTAAAATTAAATTTAATCTTAAAGCAACAAAATAATTTTCATCATCTGGTGTATAATACCATTTTCTTATTTCTTGTCCTTCAAAATAAATTGATTCATCAGTTTCTTTAAAATCTTCACAAAATTTTATTGAACATGTTTTGAAATCTAAAACATATTCTGAATTTGAATTAAATGAATTATTTATTGAATAGAAAAAACTTAAATCAAGTAATGGTTGATTATTATTATCTCCTCCTTTTATTAAATCAACAAAATCAAGATATTTATTAACTGATAAATATAATGTTTTTTCTGAATTATTTACTTCAAATTTATAAGTTATATCTTTATATGTTTGATTATTAAAATCCAAATAAACAGCAAATTGATAATCAGCATATTTTATTGGTAATTTGTATTTAACTCCAAGAAAAATAGTTTCACAAAAATCATTATTTATTTTGAAAATTGTTGAAGTTATTTTTGGATATAATTCATCATTAATACCACCAAAATATCTTAATTTATTTATTGTATTTTTCAAATAATTTGGACAATTACCTTTTATCAAAAACCAATTATATTTTATATAATCATTAGGATTTTGAGAATCAATATTTCCATTTTGAATGTAAAATTTTTTATCAATATTTAATATATTTGGTGTTAAATAAGCTGTTTGTCCAACAGAATTAAATAACATATTCATACAGATTTCTGTATTATAATCTTCAATTTCAATTTTTTCAATATCATCAATAATTTTTAAATCATATCTATTATATTGATAAATACCATTTTCAATTATTTTATTAAATTTATCAATATCTGATTGATAATCATTAGAATTACCAAATAATGTTAATAAATTATCAGTATATTTATTTTGATTAAATTGAATATCTGATTTTAATTTTGAATTAAAATTCAAAAAAGAAATTGGTTGAAATTTTATTAATTTTTCTGTTTTATTTTCAAAAATTTTACATTGAGTTAATTGATTTATATTTGGATTATTATTTAGTCTGGTAATTGTTTTATCATTATATTTAAAAATTTCAACTATATCATAATTAATATTATTTATTGAAATTGTATCAACATTATGAAGATTTAATTGTCCACCTAATAAAATATCATTTTCTTTTATACCTCTAAATTTATTTATATTTGTTTGATTTGAAAATCTATCAAGAATTGTATAATAAAATGGTAATTCAATTGTAAATAAATCATTATTTATATTTGGATAATTTTTAATTATTTTTACTTCACATGATTGATTTGATAATTCAATAACAGAAAATATATATTTGTTTTTTGATTGTTTTGTAGCTAATTTACAAATATTGGTTAATGATGCATAAAGTGAATTTGAATTAATATCTGAATCTTTAACAATATACTTAAAATCTATATTTCCTATATTATTTTTAATTATGAGCGTATCATTAATTGATAATCTTGATGTAAAAAAACGAATTTGTTCTTTTTGAATAATTGTTTCTTGTATTGAACCACTACCAACTATTTTTTTATAATTATTTAAAATTATTGGATTATTAATATTATTTGAAACTTTTTGTTGTTTCCAAATAATTTTATCAGTATAATCTTGTAATTTTATATTAAAATTATCATTTGATATTTGATTTATTTGTATTTCTTCTCCATTTGATAAATACCCATAAAAATTATTGAAAAATACATTATTATCTGAATATTCAAATTCAAATTCAATATTTATGAATCTTGGATAAATTATTTTTTCTGATACAAAAGTGTTTAAAATTTTATTGTTGAAAACTTCAAAATATGATTGATTTGCAAGAGATTTTGTTATATCAAATTTATAATTTAATGGTACTTCTTTTGTAAGTGAATAACCAAATAATAAAATATTTGATTCTTCAAAATTAAAGTATAATGGATAATTATAATAATCTTCTAACAATATTTGTTCAAATATATAACTTAATCCAATTTTATCTAAATCAATAACTTGTTGAATTTCACCATCATTATATAAAATATTTGGTTCAACAATTGTATCATTAACAACTTTACTTAAAATATAATATTTTGGTAATTTTGGATTTTTTATTGAACCTAAATATAATGGAATATGATATGATTTTTTATTTGAATTTTGAAAAGCTCCATATCTTAATACTTTATTATCTGGTATATTTGTTTCAGTTTTTAAAAAATTTGAAACTTGATTTAAAAAATTCAAATTTTTATCAACCATACTACGTCTACCAGTATAATCATCCAAATACAGATTACCATCAAGACTTACAACTATTTTGTATTGTCCTGAAATCTTGATTGGTGCTATATTAGTAACACCAATACAAGTTTCAAAAATATTTGTTGAAAATATATTTGATTGATTATCGTATTTTTTTATAGACATATTTTATTAATTAAGTGTCTGTTGAGCTTCTCCTGCGAAATTAGCTGTTACTGAAGATATATTTAATGAATCAGCTTGTTTAATTTTTGATTTTAATTTTGAAGATACATTTATATCAAATTTGAAAATCTGATTATTTATAAACATATCAATACCAATTTTTTTACTATATTCTAAATCTATATTTGAATTTTGTGATAATAAACCATCAATATTTCCCAATCTATCTGTCATACGATATTCATATACAAAAGGAATAAGTAATTCTGATTCTTTTTGCATTATCAATGTTGATGTTGTTATATCACCTGTTACTGAAATTGAATTTGAATTATTTATAATTGGATATAAAAATGCACCACAAGTATTTTTACCAATAGAATAAAAATCATTATCATCAAAACCAATTAATTGAACAGTATCATATATCAAATTTCCATTATCAATATTATATTGTAATTCTGATTGAACTTGTTGTTTTTTATTTATTGGACTATATAATTTCAATCTTGAAAATTCATTAATAAAACCTGTTTTGTTATAAAGTGGATGTTCTTTCGTATATGCTACAAATCCAGTATTATAATTTGGATTCAATTTACAAGTTGTAATAATTCCATTTTCACTAAGATAAACCACATTTCTTTCATTTTCAGCAACTTGAGAAATATCATCATTATTTGGAAATGTATTTGAAAATGAACTTATTGTTTCAATAAGTTTAAAAGCATCAGTTGTTTGATTTGTTAAATCAATATTTCTAAAATATATTATTTGTTTTACTTTTTGATTTGTTATAAGTTCATTTTTTAATGGAACATTATAATAAGTTGGAGCAATTTGAGAATTAAATATATTTCCAGGAATTAAAGTTTTTAATTCAATTGGAACTGAATTATTATTAGTTATTTTTATATAACCTTTTTTACGAATAATTGAACCCCAATTATTTTGATTTAAAATATCAACAGTATCTGTATAATTTCCACCAAATAATTCAATTGTTGAATTATTTTTCACAATAAATGTTTCATTATGAAAATCAGTTACGGAAACAATAACATTATTTAGTGTATTTACAGATTTTAAATTATTTATTTCTTTCAATAATGTGATAATCATTGTATCTAATGGTATATTTTTTTGTTCAGGTGTATATTGACCTGAAGCAATATCTTTAGATGAATGTAAAAATGTTTTTTCTCCTTCTTTGATTGTTCCAGATATATGTGTTAATAAACCATAAGATTGAAGAATATTATCAAATTCAGCCTTATTCAAATCAATACTATTTTGTGATATTGTTGAAGATATATTTGATTTTTTAATATCTTCAGGAAAATCAATTCTTAAAATTTCAGACCAATTAGATTTTATTGGTGATATTGGATAACCAGCTTCAGAAACTGCACGAATTTTTAATTCAACAGATTCACCATCATTAATACTAATTGCTAATTGATTAATATTTATTTCTTCAACACTATCAAGTATTTGTGTTTCCCAAACTAATTTACCTTCAAAATTAACAATTTTATTTCTTATTTTTGTTGTTAAATCATTCCAAGGTGAAAATACAACAGATACTTTTTCACCTAAATTATTAATCATATTATATGAAGTATTTTCAATTGTATCAACATTTTTTGATAAATATCTATAAACTACTTCATATTTTATAATATTTTGTGGTTGTGTTAATGGTGAATAAATAGCATTTTGAATATCCCAAAAACCAATAATTTTATATTTTGGAGTTAAATTTTTCAAACCATTTTTTTCTGCATTTACATCAATATTTTTTGAAACATTTAATAAATTTGTTTTTAAAACATTTATTTGTTGTTTCAAAGATGTAATTTCAGTTAATTTATAATTTTTCTCTTCAATTGATTTAAACTTTTGAGTATCAATTTCAAGTTGAGATTTATCAATTGTTTTTTGTTTAAAATCAATATCATTTAATAAAATTTGTTTTTGTTTATTGAGTTTGTTTATTTCAGAAATAGTTAAACTATCATCCAAATGTTTATTAATTTGAATAACTTTAAAATTTGAAGCATTCAATACAGGTTTTAATGGAATTATACCTAAATTTGCTGGTATAGCTGTTTCATTCATTAAACCTATTAAATATTCTGAAAAATTTGTTACAAAATTTATGAAAAATTCATCAAGTGTATATGTAGTATCTTTATAAATTACTTCATAATTTGTTGTATCAATTTTTATTCCAATACTTGGGAAAGAAATATTTTTGAAATTTTCTGTTGATAAGAATATAACAATATTTTGTGCTGGTTTTACAGGTATACCAACAATATTTTGATTTTCTGTTATAATTTCATTGAAATATAAATTTTCAATACCTATTGTTAAAATTTCTGAACCAGATATTCTTGTTAATTTACAAATTTTTGTGAATTTGTCAATTTCATTAATTATATATTTTGATGAACCAGTTTTTGAAACAAGAATATCATTAACTTTAAGATAATAATTATTTCCAAGAGTGTTTAAACCACCATATTTTGTATCATTTAAAAGAATTTCAAAACTATTTGATGTTAATTGTTTTAAAGTTTCTGTTGTAAATTTTCCAAAATATTTTACTTGATTTTTTTCAAGTTGAAGTGTACGATTTACTTCTCTACAATTTATTAAACCATTTTGTTGTAAATAATTTATATCAATAACAGTTGGATTTTCACCTATTTCCGACCAACCATCAATTATTTCGAAAATTTTACAATAAACATCTGAACGAATTGTGGAATTTATTGTTATTGGAATTTTTACTGTTGGATATATAAGATTATCAATTGTTGATTTTGTGTCAACAATACAAGTTGGATTAATTACAAAATTTTCTAAATATTCTGCATTTATGAAAGATGTTTTTGTTTGTTGAGAAATACTTCCATCAGCTTCAAGAGTATATGATAAATTATCAGCATTTATCAATGATTTAAAATTTGAATCAATCCTTGTTAATTCCTGTTGTAATTTTTGGAAAGAATTTATTGAAACTTGTTCAATTGTTCCGTCAGCTTTTTTTATCGGAACAGTTATGTTGAGATTAGATACAGATGCCTGTTGAAAACCATTTAATAAATTATAAATGTTTTCATATAAAATCTCCATCTTACCAAATAAAACTTCTGTTGTACTTTCCATATATTATACTTTTAAAATCATGAATTTATTTGAATTTAATTTTTTGTGAAATCCAAATTTTTCATAAAATTTTTTTAAATTACTAAATGATATATTTTCTTCTAATGGATAAACTTCTAAAATAATATGGTTGAAATCGTAATTTCTTTTCAAATTATTAATGTTATCTATCATTAGATTCATTAATTTTGTACCAATACCTTTTTGTCTATAATTCTTATCTATATATAGTAAGTCAAGAATTAAATAATTTTGTGAACTTATGTGATATTTCAATTCGATATAACCAACTAATAAACCATGATTAATCAATTGTAATTCTATAAGATATTTTCCTTTTATAATTTTTAATTCCATAAATTATCTCATCATTATTATATCGCCAATACCTCCAGAATTTTTAAGTATTTCTTCAACTTTGTCAACATCTTCAATATTATTACATATCTCATCAACATTTAATGTTGTATCTCCTGGAAGTGGAATAGTATGTCCACCCAATACACGTTTTAATTCTTGTTTTGTTCTTGCAATGACATGACGTATATATAAATCATCTTGATATAATAATTGAATATCAACATTAATTAAACATTCAAGCATTAAACTATTTACATCTCTTATGTTTTTGTGAATATTTAATTTATGTGTTAAATTATTATAATTAAATGGGACACTCATTCCAAGAACAGAATCATATGCTTGATTTTCAATCATACGACAAACAGCTTCTTGTATATATAATGAATTATTTATACCAGCAATTGTATTACCATAAGGTGCTGTCATTTGTAGAAGTTGAATATTTCCAAGTAATTGTTGAGCTGTTGGCATTTCAACTGAATCTGATTCATGTACTTCATAAACAACATTTACAAAAGATGCGAGTGTTACAAAATAATCACTAAAGTTTGAACCATTTTGTGTAGCTCCTTCTGGATTATTTGTAAAATCGAGAATATCTTCTTTTCTTAATCGATAAAAAGTTTTTTGTGTAGCTTTATAATAATGACGATAAAAATATTTGGCTGATTCTTTTATTACAGCTATAATTAATTTTTCAGGAACTGTATAAGGAATTTCGCCAAAAACTGTTATACGGTTTTGAACTAAATCAATAAATTCTCTATCAGCTTGAACTAACTGTATTTCTTGATTAACATTTATTGCCATAATATTATTATTTTTATTTATTATATATTGGAAAAGGATTGATGAAAAATTTCAACAATCCAAAACCAAAATATTTATATTTAGTTTATTTTATATCTTCAACTTTATGTTCTACTTGTTCCACAACTTTATCAGCAATAGAATCTTTTTTTAATAATAATTTACGTAAAATTGTTGAACCTATTAAACCCATAATTATACCAACAATATAAATCATTGATGATGAAGTTTTTAAAGCTAAACATACAAACATTCCTAAGAAAATTGAAATCAATGTATAAATTAATTCTTGTAAATACCATTTGTAATCTTTTAAATCTCTTTTTGGTGATAACCAATCAATGAAAAGTGTCAAAATAAATGTTGTCATTCCAAGTAAAACAACAATAATTGTTGCGAAATTAAAAATTTCTTTTAAATTTGTTAGAAGTGATGTGTCCATAAAAATTGTTTTTAATTATTTATAATGTTGATAAAAAATTTGCCATATATCTTTTTGTTACAAATATACAAGCATAAATCATTAGTAATAAATAATTAAAAATTGAAAAATTAAATATTACAGTTATTATTAAAATTATCCCAATTATTATGTTAAGCGATTCAATAAATGTAAAGAAAAATAAATTCTTTTTATATAATTGTTTTGTTTCTTTTAATATGAAAATATTAAATTTTGGAACATTTAATCTAATTTGATATAAATGTTTATTCATATTTATTATGTAATTATGATATTTATTTATTAATTTATATGATTTTACCATTTCAAATATTATATATAAATTTATCAACACTGAAATAAAATAAAAATTTTTAGGTATATAATTATGAAATAAATAATGAAATGTATGCGTTTGTAAAATTGATAAAAAAATCAATTTTATTAAATGAATAATTAATATTTTTGGTACAATTAAAACATTTTCTTTAAATTCTCCAAACAAATATATAATATTTGCTAAACTAAATAAAGTTACTAATGTTGGAATTATTATTACAATAGCATAATAAAAAAGTTCTTTTTCCATGATAAATAATAATTTATTTTATATCTGAATTTTGCTTATCGTTTAATTCATCTGATAAATCTATCCCAGAATATTTTTTTACAATTTTTGAAATAATTGCATTGAAATTATTACCAACAGTTAAAAATAATTTAGATATATGTTCCGATAAAGTTGTGACAATTAATCCCAAACAAAATGCAACAATATTATTTAAACCTGTGAAATATAGAACAATCATTATTGTAATTACAAATATAATCATTGTTGCAAGATATAAAAATTTACCACTTTTTGATAATTTATATCCATTAACAATTTTACGAAAATATTGTAAAAAACCAATAGCCAATAATAATATTGAAAATATGAAAAATTGGTTTTTTCTTTGCTCCATATCCATGTTGATAATTTTTATTTAATTATATACAAAATAAAGTAAATTGATTTATTTATATTGTGATATTGTTATAAATCTTGTTACTTTATTAATATAATCATCAACAAATGCGGATAAACCACAATATTTAATATCATCAACTAACAAACGTTTATTTTCATACAAAACCTCAAGTAATTCTTTTAGAGCTTCTTTAATTGTTTGTGAATAATTTGTTTCAGGAATAAAAGTTCCTGTTGGTAATTTACCAAAAAATACAAAACCAGATTCAGCAAATGGGTCTTGGAAATCAGTTAATGAATCCATAATATCATCACATAAAATATGTTCTGATTTTAAACCAGCATTCCAATGAAGTTCTCTAAATTTTGATTTAAAACCTTCAATAGTGCATAATAATAATGCGAAATCATTTTTATCCATAATATATTTATTAAAAGTTGTTTTTATATTTTTTCTTCAATTAAATTCCATTCATCTGAATCAAGTGACCAAATATTTTCATCAACAGGTTCAATTCTTGTTTGTTTATCTTCTGTTGTTAATTTATTAGATACTGTTATTAATTCCAAAAGAGAAATAGTATTTAATGTTGTTTTTTCTTCAGCATCTTTTGCTTTAACAAAAACAATAAAATCGAAAAAATTTGTTTCACAAAAATCTATTTCTGATTTTAATGAAGTTTTTGAAATTAAAGAACTTATATAATCTGTTATATCAATATCAATTATTTTTAGAAAAAATTCAGGTTTTTTATCTGAAACTATTGTTAATGATTCTAATGATTGATATTCAACTAATCCAAGATTTATGGAATTTATTATAAATCTTAATGATTTTTCTGTAAAAATTTTTTCCATTATATTAATTATTTTAAAATTATTTCTATTTCATTATTTATTTCATTATTGTTTTTGATATTTTTTATATTAGAATTTATCAATTTTGAATATATATTATACATTAATGAAAATGAATCAACAATATCATTAATAAGATGTGTAGAATTTTCATCAATTGATGGTAATAATTTTTTACCATTATAATTATCTAAAAAATATTTCAACATAAATGTCTTATCTGCACTACCATTTTTTGCAAAAAATAATTTATTTGAAGTTGGTGTTGGAGTAAAAAGTTTAAATGGGATTTTTAAATCCAAAGATAATTTTATTGCAATTTCTCTAACATAACCTTGGAGTGCTATTAATCCGCCAACTGTTTTTAATTGGTTTGAACCTGAAAAAGCTGGCATAATGTAATTTTCAATTCCGAAAAAAACTTCGTCAGGTTTATATAATCTTAAAGCGTCAGCTATAATTATACCAATTTTTTTACTACAAATTAAACCTTTTATTGTTCCTTCACATTGTTCAAAATTATTTTTATCTTCAATGTCAAAAGTTAAATCATAAGGTAATAAATTTGCTGGCATTCTATAAGTGATAATATTTACATTTTCAATTTTTTGAGGTGTATACCTTTTATTTGTTTTATTTGAATTATCATCAAAAACAACTTTATGAAATTGTATTTTCTTACCAACCAAATCTTCAAGATAGGCTATTGTTATTCCAGTTGAACTAAAGGAAAGGTCCAACCCAATTATCAGTGATTTTTTATTCATTATATATTAATTATAAAATATTTATAATTTATGAATTATAAATTTCATTAATTAAATATCATCAGTAGTATCTTTAAAATAAAGAATAGAATTTGCTTTAAGTTTTGATAAGGCAAATTTTTGTTTATAATTACTATGTGTTAAATCAGCATCTTGTTCAGCTTGCATAGTATCAATTTGTGATTGAATATCTATTACTTTTGATTTAATAGCATCATAACATTGATGAATAATATCAATATCTACAATTGTATTTATTAATTGCATTGGAACTTGAAGTAGAACTGTTCTATCTTCTTTCGATTTATAAATAATTACATTGAAAGTTGCTTTCTTTGTGTTATTGTCTACTGAAACTCTACTTACTTTTGCATATGCATTTTCGGTAGTTTTATTACCCAATTTAAGGGTAGGAATAATAAGTGCCATAATTTTATAAATTGTTAATTAATTTTATTTTGAATAGTTTTTCCAAAATGATTGTTTTTAGTTTCATTATTTAATATTCATTGATTCTAATTGAGATATTCAGTGTGTAATACAATACATTCGTTTAACCTACTTATATAGACAAAAGACAATGCTTGTAAGATTACTACTGTCTTTAATTTGTTATAATCATAATTTGTAATCAAAGGCTTAGTCCAAAATGAATGATAGTATCGCATATAGTATGATTATAGAGTTCCAATATAATCTCCATAGATATTATTATAGTCAGTTGAGTTGTCGTCTACTGAAACTCTACTTACTTTTGCATATGCATTTTCGGTAGTTTTATTACCCAATTTAAGGCTAGGAATAATAAGTGCCATAATTTTATAAATTGTTAATTAATTTTATTTTGAATAGTTTTTCCAAAATGATTGTTTTTAGTTTCATTATTTAATATTCATTGATTCTAATTGAGATATTTTACTCATTGCCAATTTATAAATAATTGGGTTCAATTCCATTAATTTAGCACTTATAGCATCAAACATTCTGTATTTTGCAGAACCAAGTATGTGTGCATATCCAATATAATTGGCTGATTGAGTTAAATTATTTTTATCAATAATTTCTTGAACACTATAATTATATTTTCTTATTAGATTGTATAAGTTAAGTTGTTCTAATATAAAATCAGGCACTAACTTTAAGGGATATTTATCTAACAAATCTATATAATTTTTATATTCTCTTATATAAATATCTTTTAATGCTTGGTTATTAAATTTAACTAATCCACAGTTTACTGATGTTATATCATCAAACTCAAGTTGAATGAATTTATTAATTTCATCTAACGCGCTACGGGTATAAGGAAAATATCCTTCTAATTCAATATTTTGAACTATCAAATCAACATCCTTATTATTCAGTAGTAAATTCAATTCATTAGATTTAATTAACACATCTCCATCAATATGAACACTTCCCAATGGTTCAGCTTCATGGGCATATATTTTACCTGCTGCCCAAAACTGTTCATTAATTTTTAAATTATTTAATGTCAAATGAACCTCATTATAAGGGATAAAATCAAATATAAACTTACCAAAGTCATCAGTGTGTAATACAATACATTCGTTTAACCTACTTATATAGGCAAAAGACAATGCTTGTAAGATTACTACTGTCTTTAATTTGTTATAATCATAATTTGTAATCAAAGGCTTAGTCCAAAATGAATGATAGTATCTCATATAGTATGATTATAAAGTTCCAATATAGTCTCCATAGATATTATAGTCAATTGAGTTGTCTATATTCACAGGGTAGTCATTAAAGTTTTCTAATACTTGTCCGTAAATAGATTTGTATTCTGAATACATGTTTGATAATTTAGCATAATATGTTGGAGTTAATTTAGTAATGTTAACAGAAACATTGAATGTAATTTTATTATCTTTAATATTGTTTATGTCTGCTAATATAATACTACTAAATAATGTATCTTGGTCATAAATATCAACTAAACCAAATCTATTAGCTCCAACAGACGCACTATCCATAACATTATTAAACTCCAAAGTCAATAAAGAGCCATCAATAACTACAAACGCATTTAGTAATTGTAGTGGTGCAGGCACGTTGTTAGTAATTGGGAAATTAGTAAAATGTTGAAGTATGCCTAAATCTAAAGATTCTGCTATAAAAAAAGAATTATTGTAATAAAAATAACATTCAGCACCATGTTGTATAGGATTTCCACCATAAGCTGTTACACTTATGATTATTTTACCATCTTCTAAATGTCCATCAACATCATTTAGATATTCTCCATCATAAAGTTCAAACATACTTGCATCAGTACAATCTACATTAGTGATTTTTTTATCAAATGTTAAAATCACTTTATCTCCTGATGTATTTGTAACAGCAGAAATAAGTTTTGGTGGATTTCCTCTAACTTTATGCTTTACTTCAATGAAAGCATTTTCTAATACTCCATCTCCACCACCACCACTAATTAAAAATTGATTACCATTCCAAATTTTAGATTTTATATAGTTATACATAATATTAGTTATATCAACTGTAGAAAGATTTAATTTAAGTTTACTGTTGCTACCATAATAATCTCCTGGAACATCATATATATAATTAACATTCCCTAAATAATCTTTTTCATCTTGATTAAGTACACGTGCCACTGGTGCATTTTCACCACTTTGTGTAAGTAACGCTTCATACTTTAACCACTTAGGAACAACTCCATCTACGTCATCATATTCAACCATTGTAGTTCCATTGAATAGATAACGTTGAAAAGTAGTTGGGTGTATAAAAATGGTTTTTTCAGAAATAGGTATATCTGCACCATCACCAGCTATTATTGTGGAATCATCATCATTAATTCTAACTAATTGTATTGCTCCTCCTTCATTGGTATCAATTATAATATTACCAGCACATTCAGTATAATATGTTGCAATTGGACTATAACTTCCTTCAGGACCATACCATTCATCTATTAAAATAAAATCTAATTTCTTTCCTGTAATTTTAGACATAATACCTTCATCAGCATTCCACATGTAATTATATACATCAAAAACATATATTACTCCTAATTTAGGTTGTTCTGTAATTCTCCAATTTACGGAACCTTGATGCATTGCATAAGTATGAATTAATCCTGTTGAAGCATTAAAATATTTGCTTTTTAACGGAACATTCCATGTTGGTTGAATATCAATTGTTATAAGTTGTACTCTATCAGCTTTGCTTTCTGGTAAATCAATTTGACCAATTGGTACTAAATCTATTTCATTCCATTTATAATAATTACCTGAACATTCGTAAATAATACTTGTATCTAAATTATTAAAATATGCACCAACACCTGAATAATCAACTTTGAAAATAGATTTTGTTTCAGAATTAAAATAAATTTTATTTTTATTTTCAGTTCCTGTTATTTCGCTAAAACTATCAATATGATATTTTACTACTTTTTTTGGAATTTCTGCTAATTGTTGACGTAAATTCATATATTTTGTTTTTTAAATAAATTTCAGATTGTGGAGCTTCAAAGCGTGAAGCTCCAATCTATGCAACTTCAAAGCGTGAAGTTACAATCAGTGGAGCTTCAAAGCGTGAAGCTCCAATATTTTTATATTTTGATTAAAAATAAATTTCAGATTGTGGAGCTTCAAAGCGTGAAGCTCCAATCTATGCAACTTCAAAGCGTGAAGTTACAATCAATAGAGCTTCAAAGCGTGAAGCTCCAATATTTTTACAGTTATAAAACTGATATTGATTTTGCTAATTCTCCTGAATTTGATTTCATATTTATATGGAAAAGTATTTTACTTATATCTCCATATAAATATCTTTGTTGTTCTTGATACTGAAAATCTCCATCTTTTTGTCCTTGATAATTTGGATTATTAATTCTGATTGCTAATCCAAATAAAGCTACTTGAGAAAATGTAAATTCATTATCAATCCATTCATGTTTATTTATTAATTTATATCTTCTTACATTTTCTCCTTCTATTTCAACATCTTTATAATTAATATAAGAATCCATAAGATAATCAATAGTCATATCTTGTTTACCTCCTTCAATTTGAAATTTTGGAACATAAATTCCTGAATCTGTAATGTCAAATAAAAATTGTCTAATTTCTGATAATGTATTATATGGATAAATTTCACTTAAAAGAGCTGGTTGGTCAGATATTTTTTGTCCTGTTTCAACCCATTTATTCTTTTTACATGATATATTCCAATTTGAAGTTTCGTTATTTCCTCTTGCTTTTTTTCTTTTTTTCCGCATTAAAACAATTTTCGGATTATATTTTAAAAATTCAGCATCATTATTATATTGTAATGCTGTTTTTATCAATTTAACTGAATCTTCAATTCTTTCTGTTACAGTTAATTTTAATTTTGGAATATCAATTAAATTTCTATTTACTTTAATTAAACCATTTCCAAGTTCATAAAGGTAATTTGAACCATCAAAAGTATAGATTATACCTAATTCAGGTGTAACTCCCGGTCCCCAATTCCAATTTGAACCATAACGTCTATATTCATGAATATGATTATTTGTAGAATTATAATATTTATCACCAACATTATGTGTTACTGGTTGAATTGTTACAGATTTAAGTTGTATTTTATCTGCTTTTGTTAAAAGTAAACTATCAACTTGTTGTTTTTGAATTGGAGCTGTTCCTGTTGTTGCTACTGGAATTAAAATTTCAGTAGCTTGACTCATATTAATAAAACCAAAATCATTAACCTGTATGAAATCTGTTGATGTATGTTCATCTGTTATTTTAAATACAATATCACCATTTGGGTCACCGCCTGAATTAAATGTTATTGAAGCTGAATAAAGAAAAACTGGAGCTACTTTATCAGCTTTTGTTTCATCTATTTCACCAATTTTAATTAATTGTCCATCTTTAACAATATAATTATTATTCAAATAAGTGTAAATTATACCAGCAACTATTGGTTCACCTTGAATATCTTTCCAATAACCATCTTTAATTCTTAAAATTATATGATTAACAATATCATAAAATAAAGTATCATCTGCTAATGTATCATCAGGGTCATTACCTGCAACTAAATTTGAACCAAAAAATGAAATTTCTACTTTATCTACTTTTTCATTAATTGTTTTGACTATCAGATTTAATTCTGCTGGTTCAAAATAATCATCAACATGTTTGATTGGAATATCTAAATTTGCCATTTTATTTGTGTTTTTATATTTTACTATTATATTTATTAAACATAAAATTTAATAAATCTTTGTCCAATGTGTTTGCTTCTAAATGAACAGGATTAGTAATTATTTCCATTATATTTCCTTTTGTTCTTACAGGAATCAATTCATCTGCCCAACGACTACCATACATTGATTTATATCCATCAACTTTAGATTTGTCAACTTTACCACCATACATTATCTGTAAAAGAAAATTTTCTGATGGGCATAAATGAAGTCCTTGTTTTTTAATTCGTCTTTTAAACCAAGAATCAGGTAATACATATAATTGAAATGCCGATAATTTTAAAGCAAAAGTTGGATAATATTGTTTACTCAACCATACTTTTTTAGGATTTTTATTGGTATCATAAACATATTGGTCTTGAGGTATTTCTTTTCCAAAACCACCTGTGAAAAAGTTTAATAATCCATTTTGTATACGTGAAAATAATTTACCACACCATGCCATCGGATACCAAATATATCCGATTTTCTTTCCACTTATCAAGCGAAGCCAAAACCAAAGTGGTGGTGTTAGTTTCATACCAATTTCTATACCTAAGTTAAAAGGCATTCTTTTAGCATAATCCCAAATTTGTTCATCAGACCAACCTGCTATCTTGAAAGCAACAAAACTATAAATTGTATGGTCACGGCTAATTCCTATATTACCCCATTGAGGTTCAGGATATCTTTGACCTTTGTATTGCCAATTAAGGAATGTTGGTGACATTCTCCAACATGATTTAATACCATCAATCAATCTTTCATCACGATAACAAATATAACCTGCCATATTGGATTCAATGACATCGTAATGTCCATCGTCCCAAACAGGAGTTACTGATTGATTGCTGAACATATTCAGTGAATCAACAAACCAATAGGTATTTTTGTTATCAGGATTGTACATAATTACCATTCAGTTGCTCCATCAAGTTGAAGAATTTCTGTTTGTTTCAAATACATTAATTGATTTATTTTTTGAACTTTTAGATTATCATTATTAACTATTGTGTCAATAATATTTTGTTGTTCCAATATGTTTACTTTTGTTTGTGAAATAATATTATTAATTCTTGTATAACATTGAGCAATCATATCTGTTCCAACTTCAAAAATTATCCATTGTGTTTTAAATTCTGTTATTAAATTTGAATCTGCTTTTGTTGGAAAAATTTGAATACTAAATTGTGCTATTTTACTATTATTATCATATTTAATTCTGCCTATTTTACCATAAGCGTCTATAAAGGTTTGACCACCTTTTTTGAAAGTTGAAATTTTTAATCCCATTTTTATTTATTTTTATTTATATTTATATTTATAAAATAATGAAAAATTAAAATATTTTATTATAAATTATCATTAATTATTTTATTTATTAAATCAACTTCATTAGGATAATCTCTTTCAGCAATTTTTTTTATTAAATTAAACCATTCACTTTCATGTTTTGAACCCCAAATATGAACATATTGTTTTTTATTAATTTCATTAATATCTAAATAACGTGATATATATTTTGGTTCAATTCCCATTTCATTTGCAACACATGCACCAATATATTGTTCAAATATAATATTGAACCATTGTGTGGATTTTATTATTGATTTTGCAATTTCATAATTGTTATCAATAAATTCAAAAGATGTTTTACAATACTTTTCATTATAATCAAGATTATTACATAAATATATTCCAAAATTATACGCTTCTTTTAAAATATTGAAATTTAATGGCAAATTTTTACCATTTTCCATAAGAATTGTAACATCTTTATTATATATTTTTTTATAAATATCACCATCTTCTAAACTTTGAAATCCTATTTCTGATGTTAAAAAATTATTATCAAGTTTTCCAAATAAAATAACATCATTATCTATATGAATAAATGGTTCTTTTTGTAATTGATAAGCTTTTACTTTACCCAATGCCCAAAGAGATTTATCATAATTCATTATTGAATCCAAATCTGTCCTTATATTTGTAAATGGTAAATTTAATTTTTCAATAATTTTTGCACTATGTGTATCAGTAATTAATTCAACATTTCCAAATTGTGCTTTTGCATGTTTTATAGAAATTAACCAAGAATATAATAAAAATCTTGGACTACTCCAATTTTTAGCATCTTTTAAAAAATTTCCTGTTGTGTTAAATAAAGAATATACAGCTTTCATTATCCACCCATATTATAATTTTGAAAAGAAAGAATATTTGTTTGATTACCATCAGTAACCCAAATATTTATTTGATATTGAAATAAAGATTGTTCATCAGGTACACCATCAAATAAAAATCTATTTAATTGTGTTAAATCTTTATTATCATCTAATGCTATATCTAATACTTGATAAGCTTCAGCTAATATACTACCTATTATTTCTATTCTTGTCATCAACATATTATAAATTGATGCTGGTTGTTGATTTTGATAACCATCAAAAAATAATCTTCCATCATCTGTAATACCTAACGTTGGGAATGCTGTAATTAAATCAGAAAAATTTATTTGTGGATAATATGGAGTTGGGTCATTATATATTAATATAAATCTTCTGGAATTATTTGGAATTATATACTTTTGATTTTTAAATACAAGAGCATAATTTTCAGACTTAATTAATTTTATTCTAATAATGTCATCTGTATATTGAAGTATTTTTGTTATATAATTATTTCCACTTGTAAAAATTTTATTTGATAATGTATCTTTACCACTTGATTTTAATAACTCTATTGTATCAAATTCAATTGCTGAAGATGGAGTATTTATTAATCTAATTATATCTCCTCTTTGTTCGATAACTAAATTTCCACACCCAGGTAAATCTATTCCTTCCAATGCATCAAAATAAAATCTTTGCACATCATACATAGACCAATTTACATAAGGGTTTAAAAATGTTATTTTTAAACCTGCATATGCATCCTCATAAGCATGTATTAACTCAATTTCATCAAAAACTCTATTATTAATAAAATCTGAAATCATATCTACAGTAATCTCAAATATATTGCAAAAATTCCCAATTATTGTATCAGGAATTAAAGGAGTTTCTAACATAATACTTCTAATAGAATTTCCATTTGATATAATAAAATTTATATAATTACAAGATATTCCTGGATTACTATTGACTAATTTAATATTTCCTAAACTACTAATAATTAATTTTGTATATGTTGGTATATCCATTACTGCATCAAATCTATCTAATACAAATTCATAAGCATTAGCCCATTCTGATAATACTTCACCTCCAACACCTGCTCCATCTGAACCTGAACCTGAACCTGAACCTGAACCTGAACTTTGTATAATATCTGAAACTCGAACTTCTATTTCAATATTAATTTTATTAAAATGATTGTTATAATTAGGTCCATTTGGGTTTCCAAAAGTTATGCAAATAGTTCCTTCCATACTTGTATCAGCCATTGGAATTAATCCCGTTGCTGCTCCTTCAGGTTGTGATATTTTTACAGATGCTCTATTTGGTTTTAAACCTTTTATATATACATACCAAACTCCAGGATTTTGAATATCTGTAATTTGCCATAAACCATCAAGATAATTTTCATCATCTTTATTGATTATTTCACTATTTTTTAAAAATGCTCCATTATTTGATTTAGCACTTAATATAGCTTTATGTATTAATGTTGAGCCTCCTACACCGGAGGCTTTAACGAAAAAATCTTTTACAACTCCAGCAAAATCAGTAATATTTGTATAAAAATCCCCGTTACTATTTTTCTTAACAGTTGTGACATCCAAATTTAAAATATTTTCTTGTTCTGGTGTTAAAGAAATTAAATGGACAATATTTCCACTTACTGGTTTTAATCTATAAGTTCCACTTGGAATTAAATCCAATACTGTTTCACCAAGAATCCAGTTACTACCATCTTTATAAAAATACATATATTCTAATTTTTAATTGTTATTTTATATATTATATATTAAAATTGTTTTATTTTTAAATTTTTTCAAATTTACTTTTCATCATTTGGTGGATAATATATTGGGCAGTATGGTTTCCCATCTTTCCAATGTGGTTCACCTTTTATTTCATCTCCACAAAAAGTACATTTCATATTTTTATTTTAAAACTTGAAAATAATGATTTTTTAAA
>SESF01028882.1_pt1 | contig 19919 bp, 20 predicted proteins | sample 3171521 | NCBI WGS metagenome assembly SESF01 (sample SAMN10866945, study PRJNA518727) | freshwater metagenome | biome: subpolar coniferous forest; feature: holomictic lake; material: water; isolation source: holomictic Lake 227, 6 m and 8 m depth | place: Canada: near Kenora, Ontario | collected...
CAGCCCTGGATATTTCTAAATCGTAACCCTGGGGCGCTGCCCCAGGCTGATATGAGGTCGCGCCGTTGGCGCTGAAAATCCTGATTTGCGCCTGCGCCCACTACGCCGATGGCGTAACCGACGCGCGCCGAAAGGCCTGCTTTTTCCTTTGCCACCGTCGCCAGCACCCCTCGTCCGTTAGCGCCTCCTCCAGCGCCGATCCCAACTCGTAAATGGTATTGTCGAACCCGAAGTATTCGTAAACCGCAGCGTGCAATCCCATGGCCTCGGTCATCTCGTGAAATAGCTCACGGCTATGCGCGCCGGGAAATTCCAAATCGTCGGGGTGATCGAACGTAAACTGGCAGGCGGCAAGATCCTGCGAATGGTGCCTCCGACAAGTGTGCGGGCGCACGGCGTAAACGCTACACCACCCGTCCCGTGAAAGCGGACAGGCGATATTCCGCGTGGCATGCTCAAAAACCGTTAATCGGGTCACCAACTCCGCGTGCGAGGCCAATCGTCCCAGCAGTTCGTCAAGCTCTGAGGGCGTTAACTCCATCCGCAACGTATCGGCAATCAGGAACACCTCCGGCGCATAGACATCCACCCGCAACCAGCAACAAAGCGAGCACCCGGCACGGCACACCAACGAAACGCCGGTCTGTGCCACCTGGGTTTCATTCAGCCGGTCATACGCTCCAAGCGCCCGCAGCAGCGCTGCATGAAAATCGTCCGCCGACTTCGCGCCGGAAAGGTCGTCGGCGAGTTGAGTGATGGAAGGTAGATGAGTGTCAGCCACGGATTGGGCAGATTATCTGGAGAAAGAAAACACGAGCTACAGCATCCGGAATGGCCGGCGTTCGTTCAAACTTCCACAACGCGGACACCGGGGGAGCGGTTCCTCGGTCGGATTCTCGAACTCAAACGCGCAGATCGTGCAGCGGATCCGGTTGCGAACGGAATGCCGCTCCCTGCGCTGGCGATTGACCTCGAACAAAATCCAGAGCCCGAACACGGCCATTAGAAACAAGACCAAGTAAACAAAAACCAAAACCGTGAGACTGACGTGGATCATCGGGAAAGGCTCGCCGGCGGGTTGGGTTCGGCTGTGGAAGATGGGGTTCCACCCCAGATGAACCTGGCGAAGCCCCAAGTAAGGGAATCGTCAGGGCCAGGGGCGATCGGTGAAAATCGGCGCGCTTCCAGAAGCGTTTCGCTTTCCTGATCGAGGTTTCGGTCCCCGGAACTGGTTTGCAGGAAGCAATACCGGACGTCCCCAGCCTCATTGACCCCAATCAGGAATTCGCCGGGTTGGAGATTGGCTTTCATGGCGGACGCGGTGGAGATCGGGGCGGCGGGGTGAGGGTCGCGAGCCGCCAGATTAGCCGAGAACGTCAGGGACGAAGGGACGCCAACGACCGGGGTCACCAGCTTTCGTGGGACCGGCGCCGTAAGAGCCAGGGAGTCGAGCGCTGGTGGAAAACCGATGGCCTCCGGCAGATGTTCCACCGGCTTTGGCTGCGTATGCACGGTGGCATACGACGGATTATATCGAAGTTCTCCCAAGCCCGGCGGCGTGGCTTCCTGGATGCTCTCGTTGGCGGTCGGGTTCTGCGCCTCCACCCACCGCAGGATTTCCTTGTTCTCCGGAGTGGACGGCGGAACGAACGTAACCTGCGCAGGAGGCGGGGCGATGGAGACGGTGGGCGGATAAACCACCTGGAACAGGTAAAACGCCAGGGCGTGCGCCGCCACTGAGCCCAAAAAGAGGGACGGCAACACCAGCGAAGCGCTTCGCTCCGGCCATCGAAAAATCAGGTTCCCGCGAAAGACCGAGTTCATGGCTGGCTGCTGGCGGCGACCGCCACGGAATAGCCGCGTTGCAGGCCGATGTTCATGACTCGCGACACGGTGTCATAGGGGACCGCGCGGTCCGCCCGGATGATCAACGAGCGATCCCTGGCCGTGCCTTGAGAGAGCTTCTGGTCCAGTTCGTCGGCGGTCACCTTTTCGTCCTGGAAATAGATGACCGGGATCGCTCCCGCGGTGATGCTGACGATCTGAGGCGTGCGCTCCGGACCCAGGGCGAAGGATGAAAACGGCAACACGACCGAGAGCCCCGGCTGGAGGATAAACGTCTTGCTGAGCGTCACAAATGCGAGCAGCAGAAACAACACGTTTGCCAGCGGAACCAAAAGGTAGAGTTCCGGGGAATATTTGACGGTCCGGTGCAGTTTCACAGGCTTGGTTGGCTCTGGGCCGGTTTACTCCGAAGCGGCCGCGGCCGCACGGCGGGACCCGAACTCGATGATCCCCTGCGCCTCGGGCGCCTTGTCGGTGATCATGTTGACGATTTCGATGCCGCCGCGCTCCATGTCGTGCATCAACGTGTTGACGCGGGCCGAGAGAAAGCTGTAGGCCAGCGAAGTGGGAATGGCCACCACGAGGCCCGCGGCGGTCGTCAGCAGGCTCTTGTAGAGACCGATCGAAATCTCGGTGGAAGTGGAATAGCCCACATGACTGGAAACGGTGACAAACGCCTCGATCAACCCCGTGACGGTGCCGAGCAACCCCACCAAGGGAGCCACGTAAGCGATGGTCGCCAGCATCGGCAGATGCCGTTCCAGCTTGGGCATTTCAAGCTGCCCTGCCTCCTGGACAATCACCTTCAACTCCGGGCGGGCGCCGGTATGCCGGAGCACGGCGGCATGAATCACCCGCGCCACGGGCCCCGGCGTGCTGGCGCATTCATGCAGGGCTTCCGCGAAGTTGCTCCGGGCGATCAGGTTGGAGAGGCCCCGCAGGAATTCGCCCACGCGGATGGTCGAGCGGTGATAATAAATCAGCCGCTCGAAAAAGATGGTGACGGAAACGATACTCAAGAGCAGCAGCAGCCACATCAAAGGCCCGCCCTTCTGCATATAGTCGATCATGGCGGAGTTATAGGCCCCCCTCGCGAGAATTGCAACGAGTAGCGAAAATCGAAATGATTGCCTAAATCGGCCCACAATGCTCTTGTCTTCTCAACGCAGATGAAAAGCTCCCCAGAACCCTCCGAGACTCCCTCAACTCCCGACCCGCTCTCCGAGCGGCGGCTTGGCGAAGAACAACTGCAGCTTGAACTCCAGCGGGCCAGAGCCGCCGCGGAGGCGTCGGAACGCGCGAAAAACGAGTTCCTGGCCGTGGTGAGCCATGAGATTCGCACGCCGATGGCCGGGATTATCGGGTTTGGCAATCTCCTGCGCGACACCAGGCTGGAGCCGCATCAGCAGGAATGGGTGGAGGGAATCCAAAGCTGCGCGGATTCGCTGCTTTCGCTCATAGACGACATCCTGAACTTTTCAAAAATCGAGTCCGGAGCGATTCAACTGGAACGCGAGCCGTTCAATCTCTGCCGGTGCGTGGAAGATTCGATGGGCGTCTGCGCCCAGGAGGCGGCGGTCAAAGGATTGGAGCTGGTGTGCGAATTCGAGGACGGCTTGCCCGAGTGGATCCTGGGCGACGCTGTGCAACTGCGCCAAATCCTTGTAAAGCTCGTCGGCAATGCGGTGAAATTCACGGCGACGGGCGAAGTGATCGTCACGGTCCGCAGGCTTGTCGATGCGAGGGGCGCACTGGCCGAGTTTGTGATCCGCGATAGCGGCATCGGGATCGATCTCGATCGAATTCCGAATCTTTTCCAACGCTTCAGCCAGTGCGACTCGTCGATGACGAGGCGCTATGGCGGCACGGGCTTGGGGCTGGCGATCTGCAAGCGTCTTGCGGAGTTGATGGGCGGCCAGATCGGCGTCGAGAGCGTGCCGGGCAAAGGTTCCGCGTTCGCCTTCACCATTCTCGCCCCGGAGGCAAACGCACCGCAGCCAGTCGCCGAGTTGCCTTCCCTCGAAGGGGTTCGCGTGTTGATCGTGGATGACAATCAAGCCAGCCGGACGGCATTAAAAAACCGGCTGGGCCGCTGGAAAATGGTCGCCGTCGAGGCGGACGGCCCGGAATCCGCACTGAATCGACTTCGAAGCGACCCCGATTTTGACCTTTTGATCACGGATCTGACGATGCCGGAGATCGACGGAATCGAGTTGGTTCGCCGGATTCGCCAGCCGCAAGGCAAACGAATTCCCGTGGTTTTGCTTACGCCCTTGGGAGTCGCCGATTTGAGCCGGGAGGCCCGCGCGGCGGGAGTCGGGGCGACGCTCACCAAGCCGGTGCGACAGCATCGGTTGCGCAGCGCCATCACCCGGCTGCTTGGCGACTCGGGACGACTCATCCAACCCGCCCCGGCGACGGTCCTCCCGTCCGCCCCAGCCGTTCCCCTGGGCCATAGTTATCCCTTGCGCATTTTGATGGCTGAAGATTTCCCGGTGAACCAAAAAGTAGTCACGCTGATGCTCAAGAAGATCGGCTACGCCGTCGATGTCGTCGCCACCGGAAGCGCCGCCGTCGAAGCGTTGAAACGCCCCGACTACGATTTGGTGCTGATGGACATGCACATGCCGGAAATGAACGGATTGGAGGCGACCCGGGAAATTCGGCGCTGGGAAAACGAGACCGGCGCGAAGCCCGTGTATATTATCGCGCTCACGGCGGATGCCCTCAGTGGGGATCGCGAGAAATGCCTGGAAGCGGGGATGAACGATTACCTCGCCAAACCCTTGCGCCCGCACGACCTGCAAAACGCCTTGCAGCGCTTCGTGCAGAAGTAAACGAGCAGCGTGTAACAGAAACAGTTTCGCATCTCAAAAGAGGGCTCGCGCCAAGGACGCCTTACCTTTGAAACCCCTGTGCCCCCACATTAATCGTCGGCATCGCCCGAGCGGGCACCTTTTGAAGGGCGATTCAAGGCCCATCGCTGTCAACATTAAGTTTCAAGAGTTGACCCCTCGTTGCAATGGATTTGTGCGCACAGAGTTCGTGGCAGCGACCGCATTGCACGCATTGGAAGGGGGACACGCTCACCGAACCATCCCGAGCGTTTTCGATCGCCTGCACGGGGCAGTGTTTCACGCAGCGGTTACATTGGAGGCAGGATTCGGCATTGATCTGACGCCGCCAAAAAGCCACGGCAGAAAACAGGCCTAAAAGCACTCCATAGGGGCAGAGATACCGGCAGAAAATCCGGGGGACGAACCATCCGGCAATCAGAGTGGCGGAAAGAAGAGCCCAGGTTTTGGAAGATCCGGCAAGGATGAGCACTGGCTCGGCATATTGCGACGAAGCCAGGGAAGCCAGCTTCTGAAGCAAGCTGTGGCTTTGGAAAAAGGCGGGAACGTATGGGTCAATCTCGCAGGGGAGAAATCCGCAGCCCAACCAAACGCGCACGGTCGTGGCCACCAGAATGGCAGGCGGAATGAAAAGCAGAGCGCGATGAAGCGAGAGCGGCAGAGGCTTTGCCTTGGGTGAGGAAAGCAGGTGCTGCAAGGCCCCCAAAGGGCAGACGGAACCACAAAACACCCGGCCACAGGCAAGAGCCGCCACCAACGGGAGGAGAAAGAGAGCGAGCGTCGCGAGGCCAACCAACTCGGGATGTTGAATGCCGAGGAATACATTGGCCGTGGCTCCCACCGGGCAGATGCATCCGCCCCGGGCAAACCCAAAATAAAGAAGCGCGAAGGCAAGCTGAATCGAGATCCACCGCGACGATCGGTTTGTTCTGACCAACCACATCCCCGTGATGAGCAGTCCAGCCATCACCGCAACATCGGCGTAAACCCAGGCCCTGGCGGGAGCCGGGTATTCGCGGGGAATGGCATGGTCCCGGTAAGTTTGGATTTCAGACCCGACAGCTTTGCCGGGATCGAACGAATCCGGCTCGTCAACGGCTAGGGAGGCGGATACGGCAGCAAAAGCAATCAGGATCAATGCGAGCCACGACCCTAAAAGGCGAAGCTTGCCCCGGGCTACAAAGTTTCGAGATGGCGGGCGGGCATCGGCGCGCCGGCCCAAAGCTGTGGAGCACCACAGCACTACAAGACGCTCACGCGCATGAGAGGGCGTTAATAACCGCGCGCCAGCGTCTTGTAGTGCGCGCGGTACTCCGCCGCTTTGGGAGAAGGTATAATTTGCAAACGGGCAACCCATATAAGAAACCCCGCTTCCTAACTTAAGACGGCTGCTCCTCCGGGATATAGACGCCCCGGAAGTCATTGGCGGGATAGAGCGGCACGCGCTCAACGGCTTTGCTGGGGCAGACGCGCGCGATGGCGCACTCGTTGCAGCCCAAACAGAGGTCGGGGCGGATGATAAGGAACATGGACCGGCTGCCATGAGTGTTGCACTGCTGGATGCACTTGGCACAACCGTTGCAACGGTCGGGGTCAATCGTATATCGGTAAGCTCCATCAAGCCCCCCAAAAAGGCTGGCCCGTTCCACAGCGTGTTCGGGACAGACCAGGCGTTCCGTGGTGGCGATGAGCGCACTCGGCGTTTTCAGGTCCGCCAAATGGCCATAACACGCCACGCAGTTGGAGCACTTCTTCTGATCGTTGACGGCTTTGACTGCGGAGGGATGCCGGACACAAGCCGTGGCGCACAGGCCACAGTAGGTGCAGGCATCCGGATTGATCTGCCAACCGTAGCGATGAGGCGGTTGAATGAACTCGGCGTCTTTGCGCCCCCCAGCCAAGACACGAGCCGCCACTCCGGCGAGTGCCGTCGCTCCGAGGACACGAACTCCGCGGAGAAGGAACTGCCGCCGGGTGGAAACAGGCTTCACGGTTTTGGCCGGGAAACTTTCCAGGAAACCGGGGCAACAAATCCCCCGCCGCTCATGCTCTTGGGAAGCTCCGTTGAGGATAACCCGGTAAGCGCCTGCTGAAGGTGCTTCGCGTCGGCTGGCGACACGCGTTTGAGATCAACCATGAAGCTGGTAAGCGGGATTACCTCAGTCTTTCCCAGCACCCGAAACGCATCGGGCGTGGTGACATCGACCGCGCAATCGGCCGTCAGGGCGTAATTGCTGATTACGGCGGCATCGACTTCTCCTTTCATGAGAAGATCGAGGCATTCGAGGCAACTCGCTTTTTGGACCAGCTTCTCAGCGGCGACCTGGATGCCTTCACGCTTGAAGAGCGCCAGGGCGCCTTGGTGCTTTTCGTACGCGTCGGGCTGGCCGATGGCGATTCGGCGCCCGCTGATTTCACTCAAGTTTTGAATGGGTGAAGCTTTCGGCACGAGCACCATCCCCCACAGCCCGGGGTTGCCGTGGAGATCTTGCAAATCAGCCACGCGAACCATTCGCCCACTGCGGCCTTGGGAATGCTGGAAGACGATCCAGGGCTTGCAGAGCACGGCATCAAACTTCCCGTCGAGAAAGGCACGATCGAGATCGTACGGCTCGGCGAAATAGCTTAATTCGAGCTCGATGTTGTATTTCTCCTTCAGCTTGCGGCAGAAATCGCCGTATTCGCGGGTGGCAATCTGCTCGATGCATTTGCAAGAACTGTCTTTGCAATAGACATCGGTGACTCCCACCACGAGCTTCAGGGGAGCGCTCTGTTGCTGCACGGCCTTGGGCGCAAGAAAAGCGGTTTCCACCTCCTCAGCTTTAGTGGAGGTGAAGGCTAGCCCAAACAGAACCGCAGCCAGGTAGCAAAAAAACGCTTTTTTAAGAATCACGCGCTCTTCGAGTTAGGTTTTTGGAACGTACTGAAGCACGAAATGCTCACTGGTGTTTGCACCAAGATAGACCCGTCCCTTGGAATCAACGGCGACGGAAACCCGGTTGCACCCTTTGACTAATTCCTGAAGATCCGAGAAGGCAAACAGCATCTGGCCATTTGACGAATAGACCTTCACCCGCGACGGGTCTTTTTCGGCGACGACAAGATTGCCATCGGGCAGCACGGCCGCCGAGACAGGATTGCAGCAGCCTTGGAAATCGGTCGGTTGTTGACCGCGCTTTCCAAATGAAGACCGGAGATAGCCGCCAGAGCTGTACCGTTCCAGGCGGAATGCGCCGAGATTGGCGATCAGCACGTCACTGGTTTTCGGATCGACGGCGAAATCGAGAATGCCGCAGCAAAGTCGCAGGTCTTTGCCATAGGACTTGAGCGATTTTCCGGTCTTGGCGTCAAACGAACGCACCGTGTGGGTGCCGCCGAAGTCGGAGACGTAAATCTTGCCGTCCAAGACTTTTGCATTGATGACATCCGTGAGCTTTTCCAGCTTAATGTCCCCGATGGGACTTCCTTCCCAGGTGAACGTCTTGCACAAGGCTTCGAGGGGAACCTCCAGGGTGTATTTCCGACCATTGGCTTGTATCTCCTTGGCTTCGGTCCGCCGCGAAAAGACGTAGATTGTCTGGCCGTCAACCGCCACGGCCGTAATCCCTTTCATGCCGGTATCGAAATTCCGGACGCTCTCACCTTTCGCGGGATCGTAAATGAAAATTTTGTCCATCGAGGCGACAGCCAGGAAGTCGTCTTTGCCTGCGGCAAGAGCGGAAATCTGCGGAAGCCGCTCCGTTTTACCGTAGGTTTGACCGACGGCATAGGTCAGGGCGCCGTGAGCGGGAACAATGGAGAGAGAGATGAAGCCGACTGCGGCAGCCACCGATAAGAAAAGATTCCTCATAAAGTCCTTTTACGTTTCAAGGTTGGAGGTTTTTGGGGCAATGCTTCATTGGAAACATTGTTCGTGGATTAAATCATCCGTCCCAAACGCGTCAAGAAAATACCCAACCGATGCGCCGTGGCGGGCGTTTTCGGAGTTCGGGTTTAACGTGCCCCCTGCCGGTTCCCCTGCCGGTTCCCCTACCGGCACACGTTAAATCCCAAAGATTTAGGCTTTTGAACGGCGGCGCAGACGCTGTCCAAAGGTAAGCATGCCGAGACTGCCGAGGAATATCGCCCAGGTGGACGGCTCGGGAATGGCCAGCGCCTCGAGGTTCATCGTGATCGCGTTCATGCTGGAGGTCCCGCTGGCATTGGCGCTGATGGGAGTGAAGACCAGTTGGCCCGTGTAGCTGCCCATCGTAAGATTTGAATCGAAGCTGATGGTCAGCGCGCGGCTGCCGCTGATCGCCAAACCCGTGAAGCTGTCAAACCTGCTCAGGCTGAAGGCTCCCTTGGCGCTGATGTCAAAGCTGCCGTTCAAGAGATCCTGGAAAACCGGATCCAACTGTGCATTGCTGAGTGCCAGCACGGCGTTCTTGGTGCCGGTGCTGATATCGAAGCTGCCGAAATCAAAGGTGTAGGCAGCATCGTTCACCTTGTTGAGCATGCCGTCGCCGGAGGTCTTGGTCAAGGTCGGCTGCAGCCAAGCTTAGAGCGAGAGGTGAAATCGATCCTTGAGATGAAATGTCGAACCGCTTGACGGAGCGTCGGCGCGTCTCTAAAAATACAGCTTCTTTCCAAACCGTTACCAGTTTTACCCCCTCATGAATACCTCCACCTCCGTTAAAAGCGTGGCCGCTCCAAAACAAGGCATGTTTGCTGCCGCCGACGGCAAAAGCCTTTTCATCACCTTCGCTCTGGTCAGTTCGCTTTTTCTCCTTTGGGGATTCTGCAACGGGATGATCGACGTGATGGACAAGCATTTTCAGAAAGAGCTGCACCTCACGCTGGCCCAGTCTGCTTGGGTTCAGTTCGCGCATTACCTGGGCTATTTCCTCATGGCAATGCCGGCTGGATGGCTCGCCAGCAAGCTGGGTTACAAAGGCGGTATTATTGCGGGACTGCTCATGGTCGCGGTGGGCGGCTTCTGGTTTATCCCCGCAACGAAGATCGCCACCTTCCCGGCATTTCTCTTGGGCGTCTGCGTGATTGCCTCGGGCCTGACCTTCCTGGAAACCGTGGCAAATCCCTACACTACGGTGCTGGGACCCAAGCAGTTTGCAGCGAGCCGGATCAACCTCGCCCAATCGTGTAACGGGATCGGCTGGATTCTGGGACCGATCGCCGGGGGGATGTTCTTCTATGGCCAGGATGCCTCAGGGGCCAGCACCGGCTCCCAGACCCTCTGGATTCCGTATGCCGCCGTGGGCGGCTTCGTGCTGCTGCTCGCGATCATCTTCTCCTTTTCGAAGCTCCCTGACATTCAGTCCGCGGACGAATTCCATATCGACGACAGCGACAAGGCCGTGGCGTATGCGCCGTTGCAGAACCGGGGAATCGCGATGGTGATGCTTTGGGCCAACCTTGCCGTCCTTTCACTTGCAGTGGGCATGATCGTCTCGGCGGTGGTGGCGATCCCTTCCGTGGGCGCGAAGCTCGGCATTACTGATAACCAGGCGATGCTTTATGCTTCCGGCGCTTTGCTTGCAATCGGCTCGCTCGTGTTCCTGGCGAATAACAAGAAGCTCACCAATCACAGCATCTGGAGTCATCCCCACTTCTCCTGCGGAACGCTCGCCCAGTTCTTCTACGTTGCTGCCCAGTGCGGCGTTTTCGCGTATTTCATCAACTACATGACCTCTCAGGTCCCCTCCGTTCCGGAAGCCTGGCAGAGCGGCAAAGGCGCGGCGTGGATCGAGGTCCAGACGTCGTTTTCCACCAAGGATTTCCAGAAGCTGCCGGAATTCGTGAATCGGGTGAAGGCGCAAGCCGACCCGGTCTCTACTTACATTTATACCGGCCTCTCCAAGGACACCATCAAGCGTCTGGACCAGACCGCGGAGGGAGACGCGGACGTTCTCAAAAACGCATTGGCCCGGGATCTCAATCAGATCGTGAAACAGAGCGCGTCCGAGGAGCCGGGCAAGGAACTCCTCTACACGCCACAACGGTTCGCTTCTGTCCGGTTATCCGAAAAGAGCCAGGCGCTGATCAAGGACATGGAAGCCAAGAAAGAGTTCAGTCTTCCGAAGCTAAACCGTTACCTGCTGAGCGACACCTATCCGGGACTCATCGCGTTTAGCGATTCGACACTGACCTTCAGCGACAAGGGCGCATCGTTCCTCGCGTCGCTTGGATTTTTCTGTTTCCTGGCTGGCCGGTTCATTGGCGTCTGGTTGATGAAGAAGTTTTCGGCGCACAAGGTGCTCGCCACCTTTGCCGCGCTGGCCGGCTCCTGCTGCGTGCTTATTTTCATGAAGCTGGGTTGGGTTTCGGCCGTCGCCCTCTTCCTGACTTATTTCTTCATGTCCATCATGTTCCCGACAATTTTCTCGCTGGGAATTCATGGGCTGGGCGCCCGGGCGAAAAAGGCATCCTCCTTCATCGTTATGGCGATTATGGGCGGGGCAATCATGCCCAAGTTCATGGGGCACATCGGTGACCTGCACGGAATGTCAACAGCCTTCATCATCCCGATGTTTTGCTTCGGGTTTGTGGCCTTCTACTCGCTGGCCTGGCCAAAGCTCGCCAATTCAACCGGGTTGCACGGGGTAGATCCGACGCGGGGGCATTAAGGGGAAGAGTCTCACGCGGAGGCGCGGAGGCGCGGAAATGGGGCTTATGGGACAGATGGGACTTATGCAAAGATACATCAGTCCCATCAGTCCCATCAGTCCCATCAGTCCCATCAGTCCCATCAGTCCCATCAGTCCCATCAGTCCCATCAGTCCCATCAGTCCCCTTCCGACCTACTCAGCCGGCAACTCGTAAACCTCTAGGCCGGGGTGGAGATAAATCACCGTGTCTCGGGGGCGTTCCCATAGCGGCTTTTGCGCGCGGAGCACCCGATAAAGATCTCGGCTTTTCACGTGAACCGCTTCGGCCCCCTTCTGAGGGCGAAGACTCTCCAGGTTGTAACGACCGAAATCGTTTGCGGAGAGGATGACGTGCGTCACGCTCGCTTTTCGGAAGGCGGCCAGATCGGCTATTTTCTCGACGCTCGGCTGCACCATTGTGGGGGACAGGCGCGGCTGGTAGGGCAAAAGCTCGGTGATCGCGGGAACCGGAAGCTTGACGCTGCGATCCTGGGCCAGCGTCGCGTGAGGCAGATTGATGTTAAGCCATGCCGCCAAATCCGCGCGATCATCCGTCTGGAAAGCGCGGTAATAGCTCCAAAGATCGTGCTTCGGCAGCCCGCCGATTTGGCATAGAACAAGAATTGCCAGGATTGCGGGCGCCACGCGAGCGGAGGGCCAGCGTGCCCGGAGTTGATCGAGACCCAGGGCGATCGCACAGAGGAAAAAAGCCGTTGCGGGCAGGAAGTATCGATCGTTGCTCTTGGGAGAGAAGGAGAGAACCAGGAGGAACAGAATGGGAAAAAGCGCGGCGATCCCCTCGACAGCCGTCAATTCGCCCCGTCTGCGCCAGCATGCGCCCAATCGCAGGATCAAAAACGGCCAAAGGACGAAGGCGATGTTGTCGCGGAACGCGTTCAAATAGACAGTGTGCGGGACCGAACGGGTCATTCCGCTTTGTCCGTGGATGACCAGCGCCATCTCCCGATGAAAACTGGACTCAAAGCTGCCGTAGCTCAGGATCAAGGGGAGATTGACGAGGGCAAAAACAGCCGCAAAAGCGCTCACGAACACCGCAAGCATTGCGAACCGTTGTTGTTTTGAATGCCAAGGCACCAGCCAAAGCGAAAGCAGTGGACAGAACGCGCCGAGGTATTTCCCTGAGACCGCGAGGGCGGCTCCGACGCCGACCAAGGCCGCAGTGGTCCAGTGCGGACGTCTCCAATAAAGCGTCAGCGCCAGAAACCAGGCGCTCAATCCAAACAGAAGGGCCGTGTCTTCCTTGAAATAGTGCGCGAGTTCGAAAAGCTGGTGATTGGTGATCAGCAAAAGACCGGTTGCGACGCCTGCGAACCGGCCCGCGGTGATCCAGGCCATCGCGGCGAGCAAGGCCACAGAGCCGGCAGCGAACCCTGCGGAAATCCAACGCCCGACTTCAACGACGTGCTGGCGATTTTCCATCTCGCCAGAGGCTTTGAGCGCCAACCGTGCCGTGCCCAGCATCAGCATGGGATGATGAAAATTCCAATGGGCTGTCTGTACCTGCAAGCCTTTGACGGGTTCGTCCGGATGATAGTAAAACTTGAATTGGTTTTCCCGTGTGAACAGCGTCAGCCCCAACACAATGAGCAGAGCGGAAAAAACCCAGAGCTGCCAGCGGGAATAAGCTGGCAACGGGGGCGGAAATGGGACGGCAGATGGAGAGGGTGAGGTCACGTCAGGAAATGAGCGTAGCGGTTTTTAGCGCCTGATTCACCTCGAAATCGGAGGTTCGAGAAAGGAGCGTGGGCGTCCCGCCCGCCGCTAAGCGGCATCGTTTTTTTGAGGACCAAAGGTCCGTCCAATACCAGCCTGGGGCAACGCCCCAGGAAAACTGGAAAGGAGAATAAGGGCTGAAGGCCCGCACTATTCCGCGCAATGTAATGGCTCGGGCCTTCAGCCCTAATTCTTTGAAATGCAAATCCCTGGGGCGATGCCCCAGGCTGGTATGGGGCCACGCCGTTGGCGCTGAAAGTCGCATTTCGTAACAGGCAATTTTCCTGCCGAATACACTTGGCGCGCCGCCCGCCGCTGAGCGGCCAAGATGGCCACTCTCCTGTACACGCCTGCGAAAGTCGACGTCGGCTATAATTTTGCGCTCGGTTTTCACGGGTTCGCATCGCCGGGCGCCTTGTCCGGCAGAACCGCCTCCGAGTCCTCGGGAAGTTGATAAACAGCCAGGTCCGGCCGCACATTCGTGATCCGGGGCCGGGTCGCGTCTGCCATCCAGAGCGGTTTGCATTTAGCCTTGATCGATTTCAGAACCGATTCCTCGATGGCCCGGGTATCTTTGGGGCTTGATTTCGGGATGTCGCGTTCGGAAAGTTCGCAGATCAGATAGCTTGCGCCCCGATGCCGCAGGGAATTCAAAAAGTCAGGTTTGCAGATTGAGCCTGCATCGATCAATTTTTGAGGGATTTTGTTCGGGTTATCGGAGGCCGAATCCGAAGCACTCGAAAGCAGAGCCGTCGGCTCTTGGGCAATCACCGCATTGGCCGGAAGATTTTTCGTGATCCATTCGGCCATAGCCGTCCGGGTGTCATGATGAAAATCCTGATAGACGCGATAAGTCCATCGGCCTTGAGCCAATAGCGCGAGGGTCAAGGGGATTGCAAATCCGAGGACCTTCCATTTCCACCCTGTCTTTGCAAAGATGCGGGCGGCCCCAATCGCGGCCGTAAGGCAGAGCAAGGCGGTCACCGGCAGAAAGTATCGACCGGAAGCTTTTGGAATCAGGGAGAGCAGAAGAAAAGTCGAACCGGCAAAGAGCAAGATCTGCCCGAGGGACGTGCGCTCACTGCGGCCTTTCCACCAGGAATGGAAACCGAAACCGACAAACCAGAGAAACACCAAGGGAGTGTTGCCCCTGATAACGCCCATATACTTGTTGAACGAAAAAAAGCCGCTCCGGGGGCCACCGACCTTGGAACCGCCATTCTTGAGGTAATAACTCTCCCGGCTTATGCCATTGAAAAAGCCGGAGGGATGTAAAAACACCTGGTAATTGATCAACGCATAGACCCCCAGCGTAACGAGCAGGAACAGCAGAATGCGCTTCGGTTTGGAGCCGTTTGCGGTCGCTACGGTGTAAATGCAAAATGGCAGAACGAAGGCGCCAATGTGTTTGCTGGAAGCGGTCAGCGCGGCGCAGATCGCCAATAACAACAGGTTCGGAACACTCGCGAGCCGCTGGTATAGAGTGATCGCCAGGAAGGTCAATGCCACCCCCATGATCAATGCCGCGTCCTCTTTGAAATAATGGGAGAGTTCCAGCAGCATGGGCGTGCAAAGCAAAAACGCGGAGCAAAGGACCGCGCCCACGCGGCCCGAGAGCAAAAAGGCGGTCCAGGCAAGCGCCATCACGGCCACAGTGGTGAACAGCGCGGAACTCAGCCGCCCGACCCAAACCACGTTTTGGGGATTCGTTTTCGCCCCTGAAATTGCAAATGCGGCCTGGACGCTGTTCAACATCAACAGCGGGTGGTGGAAGTTCCGCGTCTCCGTCTGGATCTGCCGGACCTTGGCAGGTTCGTCGGCATGGCATCTGAAATGGAACCGGTTGTTGGTGCCGTACAGCAACGCGCCCGCCAAAACGATCGCGAGCGAAAGGAGCAGGAGAAAGCGAAAATTCGAGCGGGAGTCGGGAGCGGAATGGTTATCGGCACTGATCATGGACGTGGTCATGGCAACGGGCGCGAGAACCCTGTAGAGGGTGGGCTAACGGAAGTCAATGATGACCACAAATCGTGTGGACAACCTGCTTTCCCAAAACAAGAGTATCTCCACTATGCGCAAGTTCCTCCTGCTCTTACTGACAATTTCTTTTTCCAGCGCCTCGGCAGATGTCACGCTGCCTCCGTTAATTTCCGATAACATGGTGTTGCAGCGCTCGACGGGGGTGGTGTGGGGCAAGGCTGAACCGGGCGAACGGGTTAGCGTGAAGCTCGGCGAAACGACCGCCAAGGTGACGGCGGGCAAAGACGGGAACTGGCGGGTCAAGCTCGACGGACTCAAGACAGGGGAAGCCGGTGAGTTGGTGGTTTCCGGCAAGAACAAGCTCACCGTCAAGAACGTCGCGGTCGGGGATGTCTGGGTCTGCTCCGGCCAATCAAATATGGAAATGACCGTGCTGTCCGGAACCTGGTGTGGGTACGGCGGCGTTCTCAATGCCAGGCAAGAAGTGGCAATGGCCGACACCCCCGCCATTCGAATGTTTACGATAAGGAAAGCATCAAGCGACAAGCCGGTCGAAGAAGTCACTGGAACTTGGGAGGTTTGCTCCCCTGAAGCAGTGCCTCACTGGTCGGCCACCGGCTACTTTTTCGCGCGCCAACTGCATGATGACCTCAAGCTCCCCATTGGCATGATCAACTCCTGCTGGGGCGGCACTGCCGCCCAGGCTTGGACGCCCACCGAGGCGCTTCAGGCCGACGCCGACTTGAAAACCGCTTACTATGACCGCTGGCAGACCCAATTGGCCGAATACCCGGCGGCCAAGGAAGCCTATGAAAAAACGACGCTTCCCGCCTGGCAGACGGCAGCGGATCATGCCGCCGCGACGGGAAAGCCCGTTCCGCGCAAGCCGACGCCGCCGCGCGATCCCAAAACCGGCGCCTTCCCAAGCGCGCTGTACAACGGCATGATCTTCGGAGCCGCGAAGTATCCGATCAAGGGAGCGATTTGGTATCAGGGTGAAAGCAACGCCCAGGACGCGGCACGTTACCGCAAGCTGCTTCCCACCATGATCACCTCCTGGCGCAACGCTTGGGGGCTGGGCGATTTTCCGTTTCTCATCGCTCAACTCGCCAACTTCACGCAAGTCCGCCCGGAACCAGCCGACTCATTATGGGCGGAGCTTCGCGAGGCACAGCGGTTCACGGCGGAAACTCTTCCCGCCACAGGGCTCGCGGTGGCAATCGACATTGGCGATCCGCTCAATATCCATCCCAAGAACAAACAGGAAATCGGACGGCGTCTCGCCCTGGTTGCCGAGGCCAGGGTCTACGGGAAAGACGTGATCGCGTCCGGGCCAATCTTCACCGGCGCGAAATTCGATGCGGGCATTGCAAGGGTCACGTTCAAACCCGGCACCGCCATTGGACTCACCTCCAAGGATGGCGGCGCGGCAAAGGGATTCGCCCTCGCCGGCGAGGATCGTAAATTTGTCTGGGCCGATGCGAAAATCGTCGGCGTCGATCCGGTGGATCATACCGGCACCCTCTCGTTGCCGAAATCAGGGAAAGAGAGGAAGGGAGCGAAAACGGCGGCACCCGCAGCCGAGCCGTCGATCGAAGTCAGTTCACCGTCGGTGCCAAAGCCGATCGCAATCCGGTATGGCTGGGCGCAGAACCCAGAGGTTAATCTGGTGAATAAGGCAGGTCTGCCCGCCGTTCCATTCCGCACCGATGACTGGCCGCAGCCCCCCCCTCCGCCGATGCCTGCGTCCACGCCCACACCTGTCCCATCGAACACGCCAACGCCAACGCCAACGCCCGCGTCCACGTCCCTGTAGCCACGCCGCTGTGAGGCATCGGGGGAGCGCGCTCAAAAGGCGGTGACGGGCCACCGTTGCTCCAAGGCGCTTCGCGCATTTCAAATCGCGCGTCTCCTAAAGCGCGCCAGCGCCTTGGTGCGGCAGCCCTCTGCCGCCTTACGCTGCGCTACGGATTCGCAATTTTTTGTTAAGTTGACGCCCATGCAACTGAGCGGGGCGACTACAGGAATCTTGGGTAGCTCGATCATGGTGGTCTCGGGGTCCAATTAAAGGTGGTGTGAATTTGGCGCTCCGGATTCCTTATGCTCACACCACTTTAATTTCACCCGTGGTCTCGTGTGTGGTCTCCCGTGTGTTGACGGTGGAAAACCAAACGCCTAGACTAACCAGTCCCAATGACTGACAGACCCACAAAATCACAGCCGCAAGCGGCGCTTTCCACCAACCTTGTATTGGTTGGTTTTATGGGAAGCGGCAAGTCGTCGGTCGGTCGTCTTCTGGCGGCCAGGCTGGGCTTCCGATTCGTGGACACCGACGCCCTGGTGGTCGAGGCGGCTGGAATGCCGATAGCGGAGATCTTCGCAACCTATGGCGAGGCAGCTTTTCGGGAATACGAGGCAGAAGCGCTCGAATCCTTGCTCGATCAGAACCGCCAGCGACTGGTTGTGGCCACGGGCGGCGGAATCGTCACCCGCGAGAGCAATCTTCCCCTGCTCCACCGCCTGGGCTTTGTGGCGGGACTGACAGCTTCGGAGGATGTGATTTTTGAACGCGTCTCTCGCAACAAAAAGCGCCCTTTACTAAACACGCCCAACCCGAGGGAAACGGTCTCCAACTTGCTCGCCGTTCGCGCCCCCCTTTATGCCGCCGCCGCCGATTTCCTGGTCGAGACCAGCATCAGGTCCCACGCCGAGGTGGCCGAGCAAATCATCGCCGAAGCGCGTCGGCGATTTTCGGAGTAAACCGTGGCTGACCCGCTCCAACCTGAAGCGGCCCTCACGCTTAAGTCTGAGTTGATCGAACTTGCCCGTTCGCTTGGGTTCGCGCATTGCCGGGTCGCACCCGCGGTGACCCCGCCCCACGCTGACGCCTTCCATTCGTGGCTGGAAGAAGGACGAGCCGGAGAAATGGGATGGCTTGAACGCAATCGGGAGCGCCGCACGGATCCCCAACTCGTCCTGCCGGGGGCGCAAAGCGTGATCGTGCTGGCGATGAACTACTGGCAAGGGGACAAAGCGCCTGGCCCGGCTTCATCCGAACCCGGGGACCGCATCGCCCGGTATGCCTGGAACGACGATTACCACGAACTGATCGAGCCAAAGCTCCGGCAGATCGATGGGTTCCTTAATCGGCACGGCGGCTCGCAACGCTGTTATACGGACACCGGCCCCATTCTGGAACGTGACTTTGCGGCGCTCGCCGGGATGGGATGGCACGGAAAGAGCACGATGCTGATCAGTCCTGACCTGGGCACCTGGTTTTTTCTGGCTGAGGTGCTGACGACCGTTACCCTCCCCGCCGACCCACCGATGGCGGATCGCTGCGGCCGCTGCACCCGGTGCATAGACGCCTGCCCAACCGGCGCCATCGCTGCTCCGCATCAGCTCGATTCCCGCCGCTGCATTTCCTATCTGACCATTGAACTCAAAGGTTCCATCCCCGAAGCTCTCCGCCCTTTGATCGGCGACCGAATTTACGGCTGCGACGACTGCCTGGAGGCCTGCCCGTGGAATCGGTTCGCACAGGTCGGGCACGAAGCGGCATTTTCCCCCAGGCCGGCTGTTGAACTTGGATTGCGCGAATACCTCGCGCTCGACGACGAGCAGTTCCGAGTGCTCTTCCGGCGCTCCCCTATTAAACGAATCAAGCGGCGCGGCTTTCTGCGCAATGTCTGTGTGGCGCTGGGCAACGTCGGGACTCCGGACGATCTTCTCGCGCTTGAGCAAGCCGCGAACGATCCCGAACCGCTGATCGCCGAGCACGCCCGCTGGGCATTTGGAGAAATCCGGCGGAGATGGGGCTCGTCCATTTAGTCCATCTCGTCCACTTCGTCCATCTCGGGTGGTCCCGCTATGGACTAAGTGGGCAAAATGGACGGCATGGACAGGCTGCCTTTATCCCTGCTTTGCAGCTTCCCCCGTCCCCCTGAACGACTGCCAGACGAACAAGGCAGTGGCGACGCAGATGCAGGAGTCCGCGACGTTAAAGGCTGGCCAGGGATTGGCAAAGGGGACATGGAGATCGAACAATAAAAAATCGACCACGTAGCCGTGCAGAATCCGGTCAGTGAGATTCCCGAGTATCCCCGCCAGCAACAGCGCCCAGCCGAGGCCGCCTACCCGGTCTTTGAATGTGCCGCGCCAGGCGAGCCCCACCAGGACCAACAGCGCGACCGCAGACAAGGCGATAAAGGCGCCGTTTGAATTGCTGAACATGCTGAACGCAGCCCCCGTGTTGCGAAAATGCACGAGATCGAAAAAGTTCGGGAGGATCGGGCGCATCTCGCCGTACTGGAGCACGCGCAACACGGCCCACTTGGTCACCTGGTCAAGAACGTATAATGGCAGGGTGACTGTCGCGAGGAGCAGAGGGAGCGGAAATGTGCGAGTGGCGGTCATGGATGGTTCGGGAACTAGCGCAAACCAAGGGCTTTCGTTTAGACGATTCGGTTGTTACGCTTGAAACTCAACATGGCCGAAACGCTGACCGAAACCAAAGAAAAAACCGCGCTCGATGTCCCTTGGAATGTCGTGGTTCACAATGATCCCGTGAACCTGATGAGTTATGTCACCATGGTTTTCAAGCGGGTTTTCGGTTACCCGACCGAAAAGGCGGAGCAGCACATGATGGAAGTCCACCGGAATGGGCGATCCATCTTGTGGTCGGGACCGCGCGAGCGCGCGGAGCTTTACGTTCAGCAACTCCACGCGTATCTGCTCCTGGCGACGATTGAGCGCACGAGTGGGGAGTGAACGTGACACAGGCTTCCAGCCTGTTTCCGTGAGACTGCGCACCGCTGTTCACGGAAACAGGCTGGGAGCCGACAATACTGTTCGGATT
>SESF01007727.1_pt1 | contig 19905 bp, 31 predicted proteins | sample 3171521 | NCBI WGS metagenome assembly SESF01 (sample SAMN10866945, study PRJNA518727) | freshwater metagenome | biome: subpolar coniferous forest; feature: holomictic lake; material: water; isolation source: holomictic Lake 227, 6 m and 8 m depth | place: Canada: near Kenora, Ontario | collected...
TAAATTCGCAAACACATGTCTAGAAGTTGTTGATGTCAGAAAATCAAATACACCGCAAATTTGGACTGCTGGGTGTAGCTTCACTTACGGGTCTGGGGTATCTATAGACAAACGATTTACAAATCTTATTAGCGAGCAGTTATCTATTCCAACAAGTTGTTTAGCAATACCTGCAGGTACTATTGGGTGGGCCGCTGATCAAATTTTACGGTCTGATATTAAAAAAGATGACATAGTTATTTGGGGATTAACTAATAAACAGCGGCTAACCTGGTTACATGACGGCAAGGTGCGTAATTTTACTATAGGTGCGTACGATGAGTTAGATTGGTTAGAGCGTGTGTTGCCAAAAAGAATAATGGTAGATGAAGATAATTCGACCTATCAATTTCTAACACACATACATCAGGTTAATAATTTTTGTAATAAGGTTGGGGCAAAACTATTATTAGTTGGCCTTTTAACCGGACCGGGCGAGATATTGTATTTAGAGTCAATGCCTAACTTCTATCAATACTTTAACACCGTATACGAAAAACATAATCTTTTTATTGATATAGGCACCGATAATAAACATCCAGGACCGTTGCAACATCAGCACTATGCCGACGAAATCATCAAGCAACTGCAAAAACGCAGTTGGATTTAGTCATTGACAAATAACTAAATTGATAGTATAATGTACGTATTATAGTTAGAGAGCAGACAAAATGACAACTACTACTAAAGCAAAAACAGCAACAAAAACTAACCCTGCAACAGATGCTGCTGTACGTGAAAAACTTATTACGGCACGTATTGCGCTATTGCTTAAGGCGCCATTTTTTGGCAACTTAGCAACACGTTTAAAATTAGAAAACGCAGATGACTGGTGTCCTACTGCGGCTACTGATGGGCGTAAGTTTTACTATAACAGTGAATTTTTAGCTAAGATGCCTCAGAAGCAACTAGAGTTTTTAATGGGGCATGAAGTGTTACACTGTGTATATGATCATATGGGACGTCGTGGTGAACGCGATCCTAAGATTTGGAATATTGCAGATGACTACTGTGTAAATCAAGACTTGTTAGATCAAAAGATTGGCGAGAAGATTCCTGTTGGCTTATATGACAGCAAGTACAGAGGTTGGAGTGCTGAAGAAGTTTATGATGACTTAATGAAAAATGCTAAGAAAATTAGCATCGACGATCTTACTAAGATGTTGCTAGATGAACACTTAGATGGCGAAGGTGATGACGGAGAAGGTGATGCAGAAGGTGGTAATACTCCTACTGACAAGGAAGGCAAAGGTCGTCCCAAACTAAGCGAAGAAGAAAAGAAAGCTATTCGCGATGAGATTAAAGAAGCTGTTATGGCTGCGGCACAGACTTGTCAAGCAGGTCAATTGCCAGCAGGTGTAAAACGTATGATTAAAGATCTTACAGCACCTCAATTAGATTGGCGCAGTTTGTTACAGCAACAGATCCAAAGTACCTTACGTACAGACTACACATGGTCACGTGCGAGTCGTAAAGGTTGGGATATGGATGCTATTATGCCAGGTAGTGATTGGGATAAAGAAATTGACATCTGTGTAAGTATTGACGCATCGGGTAGTATGACAGATGAAATGTTGCGTGACATCCTAAGTGAAGTTAAAGGTATTATGGAAAGTTATACAAGTTTCCGCTTGCACTTGTGGAGTTTTGACACATCAGTACATAACGCAGAAGTGTTTACTCCAGAAAACTTAGATGACATTATGGAATGGTCACCAGGTGGCGGTGGTGGCACATTGTTTATGTGTAACTGGGAATATATGCGTGAACATGAAATTCAACCTAAAAAGTTTGTTATGTTTACAGATGGTTACTACGGCGACAGTTGGGGTGATCCAGACTACTGTGATACACTGTTTATTGTTCACGGTGGCAACAAAGAAGAAGCTACATTTGGTATTACTGCCTATTACGAACTTAGCAAAGAGCATGCATAATGATTGATAAAATTAGATTTACATTTGATATTGCTATCCAAGAAACAATGTCAAGTGAGGATATTGTTCGATTAACAGAAACCCTACACTCATTTATTGAGTTTGGTATTATTCCTGCAGACGACAATGAAGAGATTGTTATTGATCAAGACTATCTAGCAGACTTAATTACGGGTGTAGAGATTATCCGCAAGGCAAATAAGAAATATGGTCGCGATACAGATGGATTAGTTAAGTACCCATTCCTAGGAGTTGCGTAATGGCGTCAACTTGGGATGATGTACAGCGGATGAAACGTGTAGAAGCACGTGCAGATGAACTTGGGTTTAAGTTTACCTCTGGTAGTTCCGGACGTTCATGGGTTGACATTGGTGGTGGTGCAACTGAAATTTGCCTACGACCTAAAGACGATTGCCTACCGCACTACAGTCGTGATGCTAGATTGTTCTCAGGCACAGTTGAACAAATTGACGATTGGTTAAGAGGCATTGCTTGGGCACGTGACTACGACGAAATGCTCAAACTTACTAATAGCGGAAAGCGCCAGGCTAAAGAACAAGTTGAACGCAATAAACACCTATTAAAGACCATCAAGACTGGCAAGTTAGTATCAGGTCATCTAAGTGGTCAATTTGATGCAGACGATATGGAAATTACCATTGACGATGGCGTTGACTATGCAGCCTACGCAGATATGATTATGACACCTATCGACATTAAAATTTAATTGACAGATTGACCTTTTGGTTGTATAATTACTACAGTGAAAAATGCCGCAGGAATTTAAAATGAAATTAACTCGCCAAGAAATTTTAGAAATTGCTAAGAAACATAATATGGAATATGTACATGAAACCTTCCTTATGCGTTTTGTAGAAGATTTAATTATTGCTGAATTATTAAAACGTGATTTAAGTCGTGTTATCGAAGACGAATAATGCAGTACGAGTTAGACGAGGAGATTGCAGCTACCCCTGAGTTGATAGCCAAAATTAAATCCAACGAGGTATATGCTCAAAACTTGTATGCGGCGTTCTGTAACATGCGCTGGCAAAAGACCGAAGTTATGCCTATTCTGAAAAATGAGTTATGGTCAGTTAGTTGGCGTTCAGCAGGTGGTATAGTAGCAGATCTGCGTGGTCAAGGTGACTATATGGATTGGTACTGTAGTGGTATGGGAGGATTTAATTTTGTTAAAGATGACTTCCAAGAACTTATGAATAAAGGCTATGTACCAGAAGCATGTGTAACAGATGAAATACGTAACGATTTAGGCCAATTAGGATGGCATCCTGTGCCTTGGGAAGACTAATGTATAAAAATCATTTAATCAGACGCAGTACAAGTAGATGTGATTTTGTAAATGTAGCTTATTGTTCTAAGCCTGTGCTCAGAGTACAACAAGGTGTAGAGATTTGGTATAGATGGGAATGGTCAGGATTATTTGATCGTAAATTAAAAACCGTTTGGCGGAAACAGTGGAAGGATTGGGAGTTTTAATATGTCAGTTTATCAAAGTTTTAGTTATAGTCCAACAGATTTAGCGGAACAGATGTCTAGTGCTACACATGACACCCTTGCTTATCTGTGGAAGAACAAGTATATTACTACCGAACAGTACAACGAATTGTCAGGTAAGTTGATGGTAATGGCTGTGCCTAACAAGCAAGGTTTTGGTAAGAAGCTGTTAGAGTACTTCTTTGGTGATAGTGCTGAAGAGAATTCGTGGGTGTTCCCTATTGTGGAAGTAGCCACACACTACAGACCTGCAACACCAGAGAAACCTAAGAATGTTACTCGACTTAAAACAAAACCTAAACTAGAGGTTGTGGATAATGAAAAAACTGATTGATATGTACAATTGGAAAATCAATTATACTTATGTACCCACTGTGGGTCGTTATAATAACATCCCCACACACGAAGATACTAAACTTGCAGCTATAGAAACTCAATTAGGACTTAACATGTTTAAAGAAGCCAACGAAGTAATTGCACGTATAAAGGATATGAAGTAATGGGAGCAACTTGGACACCACCAGACTATTTTGATCGTCCTATAATGGATTGGCAATGGGAGAAGTTATTTGCTTGGCTACCTCGTCAACTGGCATCGACTGGTGAATGGGTTTGGCTTAAGGAAGTATATATGGGTGTGCGTGAAGTACACGGTCCTGGAGAACCTGTAATTTTACGCAAATACTTAACTTCAGAAGAGTTCACTTGGGAAATGCTAGTACAGAATGCTTAAACACGGTGATGTTAATCCCTTAAATGTACACGGACTACGTAAATTAGCACATTGCCCTCCGCACTTTGAACCGGTTACATTTGAACCTTGGATTTCAGAAAAACAAGTATCCGATTGGCTATATGAAAATTTAGAAGGACGTTTCTATATAGGCACTATAGATACTGCACGCACCCCGGGTGGTAAGCCCATTGACCGCAACCTATTAGTAGCATTTGAACTAGCTAGTGAAGCTAGTTATTTTAGTCTGATGTTACCATCAATAAACATTCTTTAAGAAATTTTTCCACCTCTCATCTAGCGGTTAAATAAAATTGTCCCCTAAGGAGAATTTATATAATGGCCGACCAAGAACTACAACAAGAGCAGGCAGAACAACCTGCTGATCAGGCACCTAGCCTAACCCTACAAGATCTAATTCTTGTAGCACAAATCATCCAACTTACATCATCACGTGGTGCATTTAAAGCTGAGGAATTAGCTGATGTTGGTGGTTTGTATAACAAATTGATTGCATTTTTACAATCAACTGGTGCATTAACACCAGCACAAACTGAGGAAACTAAAAATGATTAAGCATGTAGGTAGACATAACCAACGTAAAGTTGCTATTGTTTACAGAACAGTTCCAGATGAAGACCATATGGCATTAGTAGTATATACTGATTCGTTGCCTGTAATGGTGCACGACGAAGCTATGAAAGTGTTAGAAAGCGAAGTGGGTCAAAATGCTAAAGAATTAGCAGATGCACTATTCCGTTCAACAATGGCTGATGGCAACAATTGTTTGACATCATTACACAAAGGTGGTTACCTAAAGAAAGTTCCGTGTAACCAAGTTATTGTAACGCCAACTGCTAAGTCAACATGTCGCTTAGATGAACTTAACAATCTACTTAAAAAGATTGAAGAAGGTGGCGATGCAGCAACAGCCCTAGCCGATATGGACGCTAACCGTGGTATCAAAGGTGTAGCTAAAGAAGGCCGTGAAGTAGGTACTCCTGCACGCACTACATCAGCTGATATGTTTGGTGAAACTCCAGCAGCACCTGCTGTATTATCAGACGCCGACATTGCTAACATGAATTTAACTCAAGCCCAACAAATGGAAGCCCAAGCTAAAGGTTTATTAGCTGAAGCTAAACGTTTAAAAGCCGAAGCTGCAAGTTTAAAACCTGCAAAAGCACCAGCGAAAGCTAAAGCAACAACTACAACACCAGCAAAGGCTAAGAATGTCACAGCAACCAAAACCAAGAAAGCCGCAGCGTAAGGGCAGTAAAAAGATTACACTGAACACGGTCAAACGTTGGAAAGATATTGTAGAAGGGGTTGATAAAAAGGAAGTACCAATTGACATACTGCAAGAAATTGTAGTTAAATTAGTTGATGGTACTAACATATCAATCGATATCAAAAGACTTATAGCAGACGGTATGATTCCAGGTGATATCGAAACCATGCTTGATGATAAGTTTGATGAATTAGATCAATACATACACAATGTTGATTTCCTAATAGATATCGACAAAGTAGTAAGCGCAATCCAACCAGAAACAGACAAGGTACTTAAAGGCCTATGATCTGCTCTATATTAGCTAGTACAAATATGGGCGGCATAGGCAACAGAGGCACCTTGCCTTGGCCAAAGCATAAAGAAGATCTTGCCTGGTTTAAAGAACATACTACAGACCAAATCGTAGTTATGGGCCGTAAGACCTGGGATGATCCTATGATGCCCAAACCTTTGCCAAATCGTGTAAACTGTGTATTCACTAATCGTTCTCTAGGCGAACATGCGCATAACGCTCGTCGACTAAACGGTGATGCCAGTGCGCAAGTTGAATTACTTCAAAAGCAATTCCCTAATAAAGATGTGTTTGTCATTGGTGGCAAAGAGTTGTATGACTCCACTGCTAGCATTGTTGAACGTGTCTACTTAACTCGTATGAAAGGTGGCTGGTTTACTGACACACGTATCGAATTAGAACGTTACTTAACCTGTTTCCAAATTAAATCAGTACGTCCAGGTACTAACTGCACCTACGAAATTTGGGATCGTGTAATATTTTAGTTGACATGTTGTGGCAAACCTGCTATAATAACACAATGAAAACTTATCTAGAAGCTCTAAAACATGTATTAGACCACGGCACTCAACGAGGTGATCGTACAGGTACCGGCACCATTGGTGTGTTTGGCCTGCAACAACGCTATGATCTAAGTCAATGCTTTCCAGCTGTGACTACTAAGAAGCTAGCGTTCAAAGCCTGCTTAGGTGAACTGTTATGGTTTATCGAAGGTAGTGGCGATGAACGCAGACTAGCAGAAATTACACACGGCGACCCTGAAGGTAAGACTACTATTTGGACTCCTAATGCTCTTGCTCCTTATTGGAAACCTAAAGCCAAATATTCCGGCGACCTTGGTCGTGTTTATGGAGTACAGTGGCGACATTGGCAGACTAAACGCAAACAGTGGATTAGTTCAAGTGAAAGCATTGATGTAGAAGTAGATCAACTGCTGAACTTAATTGAAGGGATTAAACAGGATCCATATGGACGTAGACATATCCTAACAGCTTGGAACCCAGGTGAGTTAGATCAAATGGCCTTACCTCCTTGTCATTGTTTTGCGCAGTTTTATGTCTCGGCAGATAATAAGTTGTCGTGTCAGATGTATCAGCGATCATGCGATATGTTTTTAGGAGTTCCTTTTAATGTTGCGAGTTACTCACTATTAACCCATATGATTGCACAGGTATGTGGTTTAGGGGTAGGCGAGTTCGTTCACGTACTTGGTGATGCTCATATCTATTTGAATCACGTAGAGCAGGTAAAAGAGCAACTAAGTCGTGAACCACTACCTGCTCCCACATTGTGGATTAACCCAGAAGTTACAGACATTCTTAAATTTACTATGGAAGACTTTAGACTAGATGGATATAACAGCTACGCAAGCATCAAAGCCCCAATGGCGGTTTGAGCGTCCACATCGTGTGCGCTTCTTTACTGCTAGCATACACATCAATGAATCGTTTGACAAACATGCTAACGAACTCTATTGGGATTATGCTAAACAGTTTAGTCTAACTCCAGAGTATGCTTGGGTAGAAGCTAACGGTATTGACTTACAGTATGATGTAGATAGTCGTGCGCAAGATTGGCACAAGCAGATTAGATTCTACGGTGATCTAACAGAAAGTCAATATGTAGATTACGCACTGAGATTTTTTGATCATCATAACGAGGCATGGAAATGAAAGTATATATAAACAAGTATCGCTACCATTGGGTAAGCCCTTACAAAATCTGCGAGTTAGTCTGCTTTTGGCGTGAAATAGACTATGATGAGCCTTGGGTTAAATGGGTAAACAAAGTTTTAAACCCTGTATCTACTGGTTGGATGAAGTTCTTAGATATTGTGCATCCTAAGGTTAACTACGTTAAGATTGACTATTGGGATACCTGGTCAATGGACAGTACACTAAGTCCTATTATCTTACCTATGCTCAAACAGCTAAAAGAATCCAAACACGGTGCTCCATTTACCGATGACGAAGATGTCCCAGCACGCTTACGCAGTACTACCAAAGCTGCTGTCAAAAGTAAAAAGAATGATTGGGACACCGATAGCAATCATTTTAAACGTTGGGACTGGATCATGGATGAAATGATTTGGGCATTTGAACAAATGTGTGATGAAGACTCAGATGCACAATTCCACACAGGCGAAAGCGACATTGAGTGGAAAGTAAGCGAATACGATAAAGAAGGCAAACCTTTATTATGGGAAATGGGCAAGGGTCCTAAAGACACTCGTAAGTTTGATAAGAAAGGATATATGAAACATCACGAACGTATCCGTAACGGTACACGCCTATTTGGTAAGTACTATCAAAACCTTTGGGACTAGTATGGACGTTACGGAAGTAGAACGATTGATTGTAGAAGCATGTGATTATCACATTGCTGAACATGATCAACTATTAGGCATTATGTCCGGCATGAAAGGTAATGCTAAATTTGATGCTGTCAAGAAAAATATTAAAGCACAGCGTAAGCATTTTATAGCAATGAAAAATATATTCGAAGGAGAATAAAATGGCAAATCTTAAAGACTTAGTTAAACAGGCATTAGAAAAGAAACAAGCAGAACAAACACAGGTCAAAACTGATAGCAAGTCGGCTACAGGTAGTGCTCCGGGTGTACAATCACAGGTAGTTAGCAATAAACCTGCTAAGAAATCTGCTGGTCGTGGTAGATAGTATTAAAGTGTTGTTGTAACCAAGTCCAATCAAAACTCAGCATTAGTTTTGCATAGTCACCGTTGACTGCTTCATAGTAGTCAACTGCATCTCTTGCGCCACGTAAACTCCAATTAGCATTGACCCCTTCAGCTGTTGTTAGCCAAATATCTAACCTATATGTGCTTTCAACACTTTTAGTTTTAACAACATCATCTTTTAGTTTTAATGCTTCTCTAAATGCTGTGCGCCAAGTCATTAATCTATCACTGTTGTAGTACGCAGTACCTGATCTCAAAGGTATAACTGCATGTGCTTTGCTCATAGTAAAATCTAAACCATGTTCATCTGTAGCTAATACTAATCTTTTGTTATATGCTATCATGGCCATATGCCCGTATTCTAATCCATTTACTGGATTTAATGCGTGAAAGATATAGTGCTTAGGTTCTTGTAAGTAGTCTGGTTGCCATGTCCAATCAAAGTCTGCATTAACTTCTAATTTAGCCGGAACTGCAAAAAACCAATCTGTACTACTTAACATTGCGGCTTTCTTAATGGCCTGTGCGCGACCGTTGACATTAGTAATCCGTTGGCATATTGTAGTAGGTTCTGCTACAGTACACAAATGATTGTATAGTTTATCTGCATCTGTTTCGCCGTTACTGATGTAGATAATATCAAGGTTTTTATCGCCTAAAAACCACTCTTTTTGCTTGATTAGGTGTGGATAATCGTAGATTTGAGTGTTTAAATGCGTGGAAATTTCACGGGGCACTAACGATACACTGTTTGCTCTGTTAAAGGTGTGTACTGCACGGTCTCTCCATAATATGGGAGCAAAGTTTACGGTACTATCTACATCACGTTTGAATAATATATAAGGTGTATTAAACTGTGCTGACTTAACTATGTCTACTAGGTCGTCGGATGTATAGGTTACTTCTGGTATAGGTAATCGTGGTACACCCGGGTAATGCCAATTAACATCTTTATACCATTCTAGTAATGGTATATCTTTTTGCTTATTAAATTCACTCACATTAACTAAGAATGTATCACCGAACTTCTCGTGATCGCTGTGCCAGCAGTGTAGTTGATAGGCTTCCCAAGGTACAGGCTTATAGTCAAAGTCAAACGCAGTGTAGTCACAAACACTGGCAATTACCCAAGCATAAGGTGTTCTACAACGTGAAATACAGCGTTTTAACGTGTCTAAGTGATTATCGTAGTATCTTACCACCTTAGCGTGTGGAAAACGCTGTACAAGGTTTTGTACATTGGCGTCATTACCGCCTAGATCCATTATAAAGATATCATACATCTAACTGTTCTACTTCCACGCCCGAATTCTTAAGGAAATTAACCCCACTATCATCGCGATAAGCATTAGCGTAGTAAACTCGCTTGATACCACTTTGGTATATGAGTTTAGCACAATCCAAGCAAGGGCTATGAGTAACAAATAAGTCAGCATCAAGTCCAGACTCGGTGCTTCTAGCCAGTTTAGCAATCGCGTTCGTTTCTGCATGGAGGACCTCTGGTTTAGTTTTAAGTGTTCCATCTTCTTGAGTATATTCACAGTTGTTGTCCCAGCCACTTGGCATTCCGTTGTATCCTATACTTATAATACGATCGTCTTTAACAATAAGTGCTCCTACTTTTAATCTCTGTGCTGTGCTTAAATCAGCATAGAGATGCGCAGCTTTCATGTGTGCATTTTTATATTTGTATTTCATGTTAGCATGTGAATTAGATCAGCTAAGGTCATTGACCAACTGTCACTGTTAAATTCATCTATCCTTATATCGTATTCATCTTCTGTAGGCTTTTCAAAAATGCTATTAGTATCTGCATAACGGCCTTTTGGGATTGTATCCATCCATATAACAAGATCCGCATCAAATATGGCACGCAATTCCTGTGTTGGGCAAACAAAATCACAAACAACAGGAAATCCCGCCTCTACATGTTTGTCTGCTATGGCACGCATACGTAACGTTTGGCGCATACGCCCTTCCCTACTAAAGTCCCAATCATTGCATTCTTTACGAACATCGTCAGCATTTAACCATTCAGCTGGTCCATTCTTATGCATTTCAATTACTAATTTTTCTGCCAGGGTCGTTTTACCACTGCCTGGCAATCCCATAATTAATATCTTCATGACATCACCTTTATTCCATACAATTGTTCAAAGCGGTCAGCATCTCTACGGTCATTGACCATTGGCTCACCGCGTATATTTAAACTTGTATTAAGTAACATAGGACAATCTGTCCAAGTATACCATGCTTCTAAGAGTCTTCTGATTCCCGTTCCATCGTTTGGTACCGTTTGTACTCTACTGGTGCCATCAACATGCACAATAGCAGGAAACTGATCAGGAAACTTACACCTAGCGACAACTTGCATATAAGGGCTACGATCCCAATTGCGAGGCATGTCAAAATATTGATGAACAAGCTCTTCAAGTATGACAGGTGCGAAAGGCCTGAACTTTTGTCTTCGTTTGATTTCATTTACTCGATCCTTAATCTCCGGACCTCTAGGGTCCGCTAATAAACTTCTATTACCCAATGCCCTTGGGCCAAACTCTGCACGCCCGCTGGCTACTCCAACAATTTTATTAGTAGCTAACTCACTAATAATGTCTTTAACAGGGTAACGACCACTAATATCATGACCAAGGAAAGCATCTTTCCAAACCAATCTTCTGCCCAGAGCCATTGCAGCTGCGCCAAGGCTAGACCCAGCATCGCCAGGATTAGGCATAATCCAAATATTATCAAAGTATTCTCCTAGTATTCTATTTGCACTACAATTGAGTGCTACACCACCGGCATAGACTAAATTACTGTTAGGTGCTAAATCACTTGCTTTCATTATAATAGTAGCAATTAAATCTTCTGCTAATGTCTGTGCTGCATGTGCGGTATCTTCATCACTCCAGTTACCTATAATCTTTCCCGGTAGGCCTAAGTGTAGATTATGTTTAAAAATCATTGCCGCTTCATCTTCTATCAGACTTGCCTTAAGATGATCGGCCTGATACCAATTTTGTTTCTTGCCCCAACCAGCCATGCCCATTAAGATATATTCTTCATCCAATGGCTTAAGGCCAACACTCTTAGTAAACGCACTATACATAAGCCCAATACTGTGCGGATATGTCTGGCGCCAGATTCGTTGATACTTTGCTTTCCCATCTTCGTAATACGCTGACCAAATACTAATAGTGTCCCATTCACCTATAGCATCTATTACTACTACAGTAGCACTATCAAACGGACTTGTCTGAAAGCCTGCTGCCGCATGACTAAGGTGATGATTGAACGTTTTGATAGGTAGCTTATGCAAGTTTAACGTAGGTAGTTGTTCTTTTAATATACCCGCTACAGACCACGGTGTTTTAAGTTCGCTATACTGGCCAGCATACAGTTGTCGGGTTTTCTTAAGCCACGGGCGTTCGTAATAGGCGATACTATCAATAGGACCGTACTTAAGTGCGTCTTTGATCAAACGCAGATTTAAGTTACTGTCGTGTTTAATTTTGCTGTAGCGTTCTGCATGCCCAGCAAATTTAATATTACCATTGTTATCAATTAATGTAACGGCGGCATCATGAAAGCCAGCCGAGATTCCTAATATGCTCATTAATTTTTTCCGCTATTCGTTCGTGTCCTAATTCCAGAGGATGTTTTCCCTGTTTGCCCACCGGGGCATCTCCTACCCAATCTGTTATACCCCATTGAGGCCATTCTACATAATATGCTGCATCTACCTGTTTGATCAAATGATCTAACTTAGGCATATATTCGTTATAGTATCCTTGTTTCAGGTTTGAAAATATACCAAAGGTACTACAAAAAATATATTTTTGATTACTTTGTTTTAGATAACTTTGTAATAAAATTATCTGACTAATCCATTTGTGAAAGAAAAAGAATCTATCCCCATGCATAGCATAAAAATCAGGTACCCATCTTAGGTTTACATGCGGACCTATTTTTGTTGTTGAGAGGTCTCTAACTTCACTATTGTTATTAGATTCTGCAACTTCAAATCGCTCCGGCATAGTCCATGCCACAATAATTAAATCATACTTATTCTTAATCTCTTCCATAACTACGCGGATATTTCTGTCATTACTGCCGCCACTTAATCCTAGGTTAGTTACTTCCCAATCATTGCATTGAGCTAACAGTGCAGGCCAGGAGTCGTGCTGTGGGTTTTTTAGTTCGTCACCTAAGGTAAAGCTACAGCCCACAGTTAGTACACGTTTCATTGTGCCCATCCAGATGCCTGTATATGTTGATATAGTTTATCTGCTAGCACCGCATGACCTGCTTCTAAAAAGTGTCCTCTTGGCCCTTGTTCCGTACCATAGGTCCATTCCATCATAGATTCGTTGGGCCAACCTAGATAGTAGGTAGCATCAACTTGTTTAGCTAATTCAGTGTCCAAATTTCTAACTTTGGTATTACCAAATGCATCTAACATTACATAAGGTTTGTTATGTTGCTTTAAGAAATTCTGTAATAGGATTATATTAATTAGGTATTGCCGATATTGATGTTGATCATTATAATGCAAGGTTACATAGTCAATGATGTGTGTACGCCATTTAAATTCTTCAGCTTGATATCTGGTACACCCAGGCCATATATCATATGGGCCCAAATCATCAGCAAACTCCATTCTAGCAAAATGACTCCAGGCTATTACTACCATGTCGTATTCGTTAACCTGTTCAATAACATGTCTAACCATACGGGCATTGCCACTACCTGGTTTAGCCAAGTTAGTAACTTCATATCCTATCTTTTGTCCCAAAAGAAAAGGCCACGCTGATGTAATATCAGCTAGCTCTTCCCCATAGGTAAAGCTGTCACCAACTGTTAATAATTTCATTTATAGATAAATGGGTCGCGTTTACGAAGTTCTTTTAACTTTTTACGATAAGCTATTTCTAACTTAACTCGATTAATTATGTTTAATAACCATTTCATTGAATTTCTCCTTGATTAGTTGCATAGCATCAACATGTGCTTGCTCTAGCGGATGCCCTGTGGCCCCTACATTGTACTTATTTTCTAATGCCCACTGGTAAAAGCCTCTTGGTGAACAGGTTTCATTTGCTGCCGTACCTGCTGGAAACCAATACCACTTGTTAAAATCAATTTGATCATATAATTGTTTAACATATATGTCGGTTGGTGTTTTAATAGTGCTATTTTCAAATAAACAGTTATCTGCGGCTGTGAACAAGTATGGTATGTTCTTAGATTTCAAATAACTTTGCAATAGCAATATTTCTTTAAGCGTATTATACACCGGCCAATACTCTGTAGTGCCCAATGACTTAAAGAAACTACGTGCAAAGTCTAATACGCCATTTTGCTCAAGACGTTTGATTTCTTGTCCTGTCCAATTATCTCGATATTGTTCTGTTACAACTTGTAGATCAAAACTAAACCAACCGATAGGATCTACACAGCGGAATCCAAAGCGCCAAGGAAAGGTCCACTGCACAATAACTATAGGATTGTCTACCAACTCGCATTGTTCTATTACCCGCCTGGTTACATCATCATTTGACCCACCTGGTTTAGCTGCACATACATATTCCTGATCAAAATCTTTAGCCAATTGCGCAGGCCATGTTAGTTGACTGTGCCCACTTAGTCCAGAATGTTTTTGATCAGGTAAGTCGATACCCCAAATAAAACTATCACCCCCTGCTACTATAGTCATACCCTGGCCTCATCATGTCTATTTGCATTTGCTTGTAGTTGCTATCGCTCCATACATAATCAAATATATTTTTAATTCCGTCTACTTCTATACTGTATATGTCTAAGTGACTACCTAACTGATCCCATATTGTTTGATAATCAGTTGTGCCGAAACTAGCTTGTAAATCAATTTGTCCAATAGGCAAATACCCTAAACTTAACGTAGGATCTTTAGGGTCTCTACCATTTGCCACTAGCCAAACATTAAATTGTTCTTGTTCGATGTTATGCCAAGGATTATCTCCACCTAAGGTAACATTGTTAGCCCACTCTACATCAAACTCTCCGCTATAGTATTTTAATTCGTTTATGGCTTCGCACACCGTATCTGTTAGCTCTGGTGCACCTTCATCGCGGAAAACTTCATATAGGGTTTTACCAATCTGCGACCAATGCATGTACACTCCGCCCAAGACACGATCATATCCATTTACTGTAAACAATTCTCTATGTTCAGGTTTAAGATCATACCGGGCAACATTTAAGAATGTAGTAATCTGACTAGGACGTACCCAATACGGATCAGTTGCTAGTTTACGCTGACTTAGAATTAAGTTCTCCATCTCGTGACATAGAGTGTTTAGCTCACGGATAGCATATTTGGTATCATAATCAGCACGGCGATAGTAGTCACTTAGGTTCCAGACTGTGCCTTGAAGTATTTCAAAATGATTATGTAGTTTGTTTAGTAGCTCGTGATTTGGTCCATTCTCTGCATAGTCAAATGCCACAGCGGTTTCTGGAGTAAAATGTTCTAAGATTTGATAGTCAAGAAAGAAGTTGTTTACTGTTGCAATAGCATGATTAACTTCATTGCACAGATATTCTAAATTACGTGCTGTTTTGGGGAAGCCCATAAAACAGAAGTTCTTTTCTAATAGATTGCCAGATGCTAGTAGTTCTTTTAATGCCGCAATCCAATCTTGAGCCAGCGGATTGTTGTGAGGTGTAATGGTATATGCAATTTGGTCCGTAAAGTCTAACGGGTTACGTAAGGTTACTGTTACTTTAGATTGATTTGTACCACTCATATACTTTAGGTCTCGTTGATAATATATCTGCCATGGTGAAATCATCGCCACGGATATGTTCTAATTGTAACACACGGGTCTTGCCCTTGTCAAGTGATTCTTTCCAGGAGTCTGGCCATTGTTCTTGAAAGGTTGGGCGAGTTTTAAGCTGTATTAGTATGTCCCGCAATGGGCTATTTTGCGGGATGCCCGCAGAGTCAAGGCCACCTAATGTTTCATCTATCCAAGGATGTAATAACTCCCGAGGTAGGGCTAACGGCGACATAATAATATCAGGACTAAAACTAAAGACTACTTTGGCAAGTACGTCTACACCCAATTCTTGAGCAAGTAAGGCAATGTTTTTGACTTCGAACATTCCTGGCAGCGTGAGAGTAAAGTCAATTCGCATTTGGCGTCGGTGAGTTGCAATCTTAACTCCTTGACGGAAGTTTGTAAGCCAGTGGCTGTAACCAAGGCCTGTTCTAATGTACTCTCCAATCGGACCTGTTCCGTCGAGGCTTGCACAGATCTGCCAGTCGCGTAGCCCGCTAAGAATGTCCCTGTAGAGATTGACACCACGATAGTCGACGCGGCTAAGATTAGTGTTGTACCTTGCATAAACATTTTTACCATCTCCTAGTTCAACAATACGCCGCATATAGCGCCAATGTTGTTCGTACATTAGGGGCTCTCCGCCTACCCAATACACTTCTTCTACTTGATGTTGTTCTACAGCGTTTGCAAACTCTTGTTCAATTTGACTGTCTTGAAATGCAGTTATTTGCTCTTTGATTTCGGGTTTCATCCAGTTGTTTTTGGGATTAGACCAATTGATCATATTGTGAGTGCGCTGTTCTGACTCCCAGGCACTAGATAGCATATCACCACACATACGGCATTTGAAGTTGCATAGGTTAGAGAATCTATAATCCCAACTAACAGGACGAAGTGTAGTAGTTCCGTCTGGTTGGGTATTCTCTAGTATACTATCGTACTTATGACCAAAGAGGCTATCAAAATAACTACGGTAAACGGAAGTATTAAGTAATTTGTCATTACATACTTCGCACTCAGGTAATGTTTCACCTGCCATCATGCGCCTACGTACTGACTTCATATGATCGCTGTTCCAATGTTCTTCAAGTGTAATAGGAATGTACTTACCTGTGCCGGCTTTTGTATCAATATACTGTTCAAAGTTCTGAGCAGGCTCACGGCTCGCACAGCATAACCTGCGCTCAGTCTGCGGGCTTAGGTATGTGTGTACCCAAGGTGCTAAACACATTGTTTGAGGTTTACTTGTTGGCAAATTCATATATTAGATCAACGATCTCTTCTTTAAAATATTGTAAGGCTAACTCTTTATTATAAAACAAATTGTAGTTATGTTCAAGTTTTTCTAAGGTTAATCTATCTGTAAAGTAACTAGGATCTTGTTTTACTATAAGATTTAATTCATTTATAGTTGCAACTACTTTATCTAATCGCCTAGCATGATCTGTAATAGTATCATATGATTCGTCAATGACATGACTAAATGTTTCAAATCCTTGAGTTTTTAAGAATTCCAATATTCCAGCACTTCCCCAAGTAACCCATGGATGTTTAAATGCAAAAGGTTTATATGATTTCTCAGTGTGAATTATCCAAGGCTCGCCGGTCTTAACACTACTATATTCAAATTCATCTGTACCTGTTTCTACAACTATACTAAATTTAGTTCTGTTATACCAATCAATGTCGGTGTACCTGTCATTAGCCGGAGTAGTTTTAAAAGCATCAACCCCATTTTGTAGAGGGATTCCTATTCCATTGAAACTATAGATAGCATCAGCATCTAATACTGGTTTAAGTTTTGCATATAACTCTTTTCTGTGTACCCGAGGTAGATTCATTAATAATAAAAAAGTCTTGTCATTGACTGTTTCTCTAACTAATGTATCATACCCTAACTGCCTGAACCATAAACATTCATTATGCCAAAACCATTTGGTATTTCGTAATACCAAACGTTGATCTGTAGTTACCCATTTATCCGTTGCCCACCCGTCCCATAAATGGTCAACAATAATTTTAAATCCCCGATCTTGCCATGGTTTTATCCATTCGTCAGCTGTTGAGAAGTGAGAGTACACCATATATTCTTTAGGGTCGTAAGTCTTTGCAGGGTCTATAGCAACCCGTTTGAAATATTGATCCCATAGTGGTTGCAAGAATGAACTAGATAATGCACACCACTGGTTTACATCGTACAGTAATTTAAGTTTGGCAGGCATTTTGGTTAATCTTTTTGTCACTACTATAAGGTTTAATTATAGTAACTAACTCTTGATGTTGTGGATGCCCAACATTGCTAATGTTTAAATGTGCAAATTCTTCATCTTCCCAAGTTCCCCAGTTCCACATTTTAGATAAGTTAATATTATCAAAACCCAATGATTTAGTCAATGATATGTACTGTGGTATTTCTTGAAAATTATCCAATTGCACTACAAAATCACTAGATAGATATACATTCAATTTTAATTTATCTATCAATTTTCTCACATGGGCACAATTATTAACTAATGTTTCCCAATCACCATTGACTCGTATTTTACTATATGTTGCGGCGGTGCCTGCATCAAAACTAATACGCAATTGTTGAATGTACGGCAAAAACTTTTCTAACAGTTCTGCTCGCCTGTGCAAATAACTTCCATTGGTCTGAATAATATTAGTAATGTTAACAGCTTTTTTATCTACAATGTATTGCCATAATTCTAAATATGCATGACTAACAAATGGCTCACCGCCAGCCCATCGGATTGCCAATGGCGTTCCTGATTCTATATATCTATCCAATACTACATGTTTAATCTTATCTACCAGTTGTTGGTTTATTTCTGCCATCGGGCCTTGATTATGATTAATCATATCTGTACGGCAACTTGGGCATTTAAAATTGCATGTATAATCAAAATCAAAACATATCTCGTTTGGCAGTTCTGTTACTATGCTAGTAGCAGTAAATTGATCTTCTTTAAGCAATACGGTGTCGCTAGGAATAGTATTAAACTTTCCGTTAGCAGGTGTTCCTGACAAATGCAGACATATTTTACTATTACAATAACTGTATCTGTTTAGATCAATTTCACTACGTATTGCACGAGCTTCGTGTGTGTTTAACAGTTCATAAAAATCATCATAGTCAAGTAACGATCCTATACTCTTAGGCAACCAGGCAGGACTTAAACAATTGTATGCAGCTCCGTACTGATTGATCACTAATTTTTGCCATGGGAACATACACTTTGGTAAATTGGTTACCTGTTTATCATATATTATATGATTATTGTTTTTTCTTTGATGATAGTCAACAATGTTTATATAGCGTTCCATTAATACCCCATAGCTTTAGCTATTTCATTATGCGTATCTAAGAAACTTTGTTTTCTATATTCATCTGTCTGTTGCATCTTGCGCAGGAATTCTTGCCCGTTACTGCCTAGACCATTTTCGATAAATTTAATAATGCGCAGAACTTCTGCTTTAAACTTAGGAGTAAAATTATGATTAGTTAATCTATCAATGACTAATTGTTTTGCTGTAGGAGTCATTTGGCTAATACACATGTGCCAAGGGTCGTGTAACATATTAAAATAAACGTGATCAAATGTCTGTGTAGCTACCCATTCACAAATTTCTGGTAGATAGTAGACATTTTGAATATTCATTGTAGTACACAATTGCATTGATATCTTATTACTACGCATACCAGTAAACTTAGCTATATTATCTTGTACTTCGATCCAATTGGCACCGTAGCGTTCGTATTCAAATCGTGCGCCTGTATTATCAATGCTAAATGCTATTTCAACATGCTTAAAATGCGTCCATAGTTCTGCAGACTCTGGCAGTACCGTACCATTGGTATTATAATGAATTTCAATATGATGGCTATCACCGGTTTCTACAGCAAATCGCAACAACTCAAAATGCTGTTCAATTAAGAAAGGTTCACCGCCTGTAAATTCAAAGTACTTGATATTAGGCAATAAGGTTTTTAAGTTATCCCAGAACTGCGGATTTTCTCTAGGCCATGCGCCATCTTGTAAGAACTTAAAGGCAATATGTTCTTTTTTATTGTATCCCTGCAAGTGCCCGTATTTTTTAACTTCGTAATCCACTTCTTCTTTAGCCCATTTACTACTAGACCAACTGCCACATATACGACATTTTAAATTGCAAATATTGCCAATCTTTAAATCAATAAACCATAGAGTATCTGGATCTAAATTATGAAAATCAATTTGATCAACGTGCTCTTTAAGACGTATGCGACTGTTCATGCGTTTGCTAGTACGGCCTGCGGCTTCTTCATCCCAACAACGTTGGCATGTTTCTGGCTTGTTACCGTATAAAAAATCTCTACGTAAGAGTTGCATGTATCGACTATGATAGATTTCTTCTAAGGTATGCGTGTTTAAATTATACTTGTGTTCATATCCTAAATCATCATGATAAGTTATTTCATCTTTGGCTAAACAACAAGGGCGTGCTGATCCTATAGGACTAGTTTCAATACTAATCCACGGCAGTATACAAATTTTCTCAGGTAGCGACATAATTTCTTAACTCTAC
>SESF01026788.1_pt1 | contig 19888 bp, 15 predicted proteins | sample 3171521 | NCBI WGS metagenome assembly SESF01 (sample SAMN10866945, study PRJNA518727) | freshwater metagenome | biome: subpolar coniferous forest; feature: holomictic lake; material: water; isolation source: holomictic Lake 227, 6 m and 8 m depth | place: Canada: near Kenora, Ontario | collected...
GAACCTGGAGCGTACAGTGAAATCGCCGCCCTACGAATCGGAGAGCCAAAACCCTTCGAATCCTTTGATGAGGTTTTTGCAGCCGTTGAAAACCACGAGGTCAATTATGCCGTTATCCCCATCGAAAATTCACTGGGCGGCAGCATTCATCACAACTACGACCTTTTGCTTCAGCATCCGGTCACCATTGTGGGCGAGACTTTTGTCAAGGTGAAGCACTGCCTGCTCGGCATTCCCGGCTCATCAATAGATGGTGCTATGAGAGTACTCTCCCACCCCCAGGCATTGGCCCAGTGCCGAAACTTTTTTGCCACTCACCGCCACCTCAAGGCTGAAGTGGCCTACGATACGGCTGGCAGCGCTAAAATGATTGCCGCCGACCAGGATGCAACCAAGCTCGCCATAGCCTCAAAAAGGGCCGCCGAACTCTACAGGCTCGACATACTTCAGGAAAACCTCGCGGATGAAGAGTGGAACATCACCCGTTTTTTCTGCATTACCCATGCAAAAAATCCGGCACCTTTGCCGATTGCAACAACACTGGAGAGTGCACAACACAAAACATCCATCGTCTTCACACTGCCCAATGAACCGGGATCACTGTTCAAAGCACTGGCGACCTTTGCCCTGCGAGATATTGACCTGACAAAAATTGAGTCCCGACCATTCAGGAAAAAAGCTTTTGAGTACCTCTTTTATGTCGATTTCACAGGAGACCGCAATGACCGGAATATCGAGAACGCCATCAGCCACCTCCGGGAATTTGCCACCATGGTCAATGTTCTCGGAAGTTACGGAGTGGTTGCAGAATGAACAAACATCAACTGGATTTTTTTTCACCCGTTACAATGGAGGAGAAGCCTGTAAAAACGGCAGTGGTCACCCAAAAACCGGCGCTCTTTCTGCTCGACGGCATGGCCATCGTCTACCGGGCTTTTTTTGCCCTGCAACGGGCAGGCATGACCAGCCGGGATGGAATGCCTACCGGAGCAATTTTTGGTTTCGCCTCTGCACTTGTAAAGATCTTTGAAACATGGAAGCCGAACTACCTTGCAGCGGTGTTCGACAGCAAGGAAAAGACCTTCCGGCACAATCTCTACCCTCTCTACAAGGCCAATCGCCCCTCGCCGCCTGAAGATCTCATCATGCAGCTTGATGCCATTTTTGAGCTGCTTGAAGCCTTCGACATTCCACTCATCAAAGCTGCCGGGTATGAGGCCGATGATCTTATTGGCACCGCATCACGTAACTTTTCAACAATATGCCAGATATACATTGTCACACCTGACAAGGATCTTGCCCAACTGGTGCATGACGGGGTAAAAATTCTCAAACCTGCCAACAACCAGAATGAACTTGAGCTGCTTGGAACAAAGGAGATCACCGAACGGTTCGGAGTTCCTCCAGAGCTCTTCACCCAGTTTTTGACTCTCACCGGTGACAGTTCCGACAACATTCCCGGAGCGAAAGGCATTGGCCCAAAAACTGCGATCTCCCTGCTCGGTCGCTATGGCTCCCTGCAAAATATCTATGCACATCTTGATGATATCTCCCCGAAAAACCGTCAGAGCCTTCTTGAATTTCAGCCAAGGCTTGGCCTGATAACCGAACTGGTCACCATACGCACCGACCTGCAAATTAATGTGACCCTGCAAGAACTTGCCTGCACCCCGCCAAACCCGGAAAAACTTTTTCCGTTACTGCAAAAATTTGGTCTTAAAACCGTTGCATCAAGAGTCTCAGCCCTGCAATTCCTTCCTGCGGGGGGGGGCGAGGCTGTAAATGCTGGAAAGAGTGTTGAGGCTGTGGCTGAAGGTGCGAACGATTGTTCCCTCCTTCGATCCCCGCAGGAGGGAGCTGACTATGCTCGTGTAGACACAGAAGAAAAACTGCTGGAACTTATAGAGTCACTCAAGGGAGCCCGGCGCATCGCCGTCGATACTGAAACCACCAGCCTTGATACCTTTGAGGCCGAACTGGCCGGTATTTCTATCTGCAAGGAGGCTGGAGAGGCGCGATTCATCCCTTTTGCAAAAAGCACACTGCACCGGGAAACAACACTCAGGCTCCTCAAACCGCTGCTTGAGGAGGCCTCTCTGCCAAAAACAGGCCAGAACCTCAAATACGATATGCTCGTTCTGAAAAAATATGGCATAGAACTCTCTCCCGTTGGATTCGACACCATGCTTGCCAGCTATGTGCTCAACCCCGATGAGCGGCACAATCTTGATGACCTGGCGGCCCGTCATCTTGGTTTTCAGACCACAACCTTCGATGAATTGGTCGGAACAGGAAAAACCAAAGTGCCTATTTTTGAGGTAGAGGCCGAAAAGCTCTCGGCTTATGCCTGCCAGGATGCCGATCTTGCCCTTCAACTGGAGGATATCTTCCGCAAACAACTGGCCAATGAAAAAGAGTTGCTCTGGCTCTGCGAAAACATTGAATTTCCGCTGCTCTCCGTTCTTGCTGCAATGGAATATGAGGGTGTGTGCATCGACACCGCTCATCTTGAAAAAGCCTCTGAAAAAGCAAAAAAAGAGCTTGATCTGTTGACAGAAAAAATTTATGCCGCCGCTGGATCCCTCTTCAACATTGACTCCCCGAAACAGCTTGCCCATATTCTCTTCACCGTTCTTGGCATTCCACCCAAAAAAACAACAAAAACGGGCTACTCAACCAATGTCGAAGTACTTGAAGAACTTGCCGCAACCTATCCCATTGCACGTGACCTACTCGAATACCGGAGCCTCCAGAAACTCAAAAGCACCTATATTGATGCATTACCAACAATGGTCAACCCGCTGACCGGTCGACTCCACACCTCGTTCAATCAATTTGTCACGGCAACTGGCCGGCTCTCATCATCAAAACCGAATCTCCAGAACATTCCCATACGTACTGCACTCGGAAAAGAGATCCGTAAGGCATTCATCCCCTCATCGCCTGAAAAATGGCTGCTCTCAGCCGATTATTCGCAAATTGAACTAAGAATTGCTGCCGAAATTTCCGCAGATCCACAACTTCTCGAAGCATTCCAAAACGGCGAAGATATTCATAGCGCAACCGCAAAGGTGATTTTCGACACCGATGAGATTACCAGCGATATGCGGCGCAAGGCAAAAGAGGTGAATTTCGGCGTCCTGTACGGCATCATGCCTTTTGGCCTCGCACGCAGACTCAATATCGGGCAAAAAGAGGCCAAGGCAATTATCGACACCTACACCTCAAAGTATCCCAGACTCTTTGCAGCATTACAGGGTATTATTGAAACCGGAAGGAAAAACGGGTATGTTTCAACCATCCTTGGACGGCGCCGTTACCTTGCAGACCTCAACAGCCGGAATACCAACCTGAAAAAAGCGGCTGAACGGGCGGCCATGAATACGCCGATTCAGGGCACAGCCGCCGACATCATCAAATGCGCCATGAACCTCTGCAGCACCAGGATGCAGCATCAAAAAATGAAATCAGTCATGCTGCTTCAGGTGCATGATGAACTGCTCTTTGAAACCACTGATGAAGAAAAAGAGCCGCTATTAAACCTTGTTGAACAGGCAATGATTGATGCAGCAATAACTTGCGGCATGAAAACCGTGCCCGTACTGGTCGATACCGGTATTGGAAAAAACTGGCTGGAAGCCCACTAATCATTGATTTATACAAAAAAGTTTTTTTATATTTGACCTTTGACGGCATTGCGGTTCAGACCAACAAATCCCGATATCCCATGACTTCGAAAAACGATGTATGGCTCCATCTGAATACGGCAATACAATGAAAAAACATTTCTTTACGCACATTTCAGCAAAGAGGTTTCTGCTCTCTCTTGCCCTCGGCTCCTCTCTGTTGTGGAGTCCGGTGACTCTTTTTGCCGAAAGAGCAAAGCCTGTTGAGAGCAACAGCGCCACCAAGGAGAACAGTACCGAAAAACTGCTTAATAATACCGAGCGAATGATTGAGCAGTTGATATTGGAAATAGAGTCAGAGAATAAAAACTCTGCCGAATCAGATGAACTTGTCAGGAATCCCAATCAGTACGCAAGCTTCTCCATGCCAGGTATCAAGCCTCTTATCGGAGCAATTACCAGTGCTTTTGGATTTCGCCTGCACCCAATCTATAACGACATTCGTTTTCACTCCGGCGTTGATTTTTCTGCTTCAGAGGGGACAGGAGTGCACTCGACCGGTGACGGAATTGTCGCCTTTTCGGGATATGAGAAAGGGTATGGACAAAAAATAACCATCAATCATGGAAACGGCTATAAAACCGTCTATGCCCATCTTTCAAAATCGCTGGTTCGGCAGGGGCAAGAAGTTACCCAGGGAGAGATTATTGCGCTTTCCGGAAACACCGGTGACTCAACAGGCCCGCATCTGCACTACGAAATACAGAAAAACAACGTAACGGTCAACCCGACCGCATATTTCTTTGATGAAAAACATCCGGCCAAGCTCATCTCAACACAAAAAACCTTACCGGAACCAAGTGGTAATAACTCGTAACCTGAACAACTCAATCGAAGTAGTATGTACTGGAATTTAGACCTTGCCCGTCATATAGCTGATGCTCCATGGCCTGTAACAAAAGATGAACTTATCAATTACGCAAACAGGAGCGGCGCACCCCAACAGGTGATCGACAACCTCAACGACTTGCCCGAAAGCGATGAAATGTATGAAAGCCTTGACGAAGTGTGGCCTGACTATCCTACCGACGAAGACTTTGGCTACGGTGATGAAGATCCATTAACATAGCACAAAACGGGATTCATGCTTGGCAAAAGCATTCACTCTTATCGCCCTTCTCCTGCTCTGTGCATCCCTGGTACAGGGCAAGGTTTATGACATCGGAAAAGATGGCACCGGGGCGGGACGCTTTGTCAGCAAAATCCGCTTCAACGGCAACAAGGCAATCAGTGAAGAGGAGCTCCGCCTGATCATCAACACCTCCGAACAACGCTCCTTTCTTGGGCTCGGCCTCTTCGGAGGGTCACGCAAACCCTTCACTTCAGAGGAATTTGAAAAAGACATCTTCCTCATCAAAAAGCTTTATACCTATAAAGGCTATTTTTTTGCCGACGTCGACACCTCCGTTATCCGAAAAAAAAATAGTCGAAAGTTAGCCATCAACATCACCATCCATGAAAATGAGCCCACAAAGGTAGACTTCGTCACTTATGAAGGGCTTGAACATCTTCCTGCAGAACTCAAACAAGAGTATCTCGCAAAAAAACGACTGAACGTCAATGATCTCTTTTCCGTTGAACGATTGATTGAAGAGCGGGATCGTGCCCTCTCTTTTTTCAGGGAGTACGGCTTCTTCTTTTTTCATCAAGACAGTATCCGCATCAAAATTGATACTGTTGGAACTCGTGCAGGCCTTCTCTTTCAACTTAAACTACCAAAACAACTGCGCTATGGCCCAATCAATACCGTCGTGCACAATCCATCAAGAGGCGACAGTGCACCAAAAATAAAGACATTTACACTCGACACGGTTAGTGGAAAAATTCTCGGCAACCAGAAGATATCCCCTCGTCTGATCACCTCAGCCATTGAATTCCGTCCAGGAAACATAACCCGACAGAGTATCGAGCAGCGAACGTTGCAAAATTTTGGTGCCACCAATCTCTTTTCTTCCATATATATCAACCCCGACTCGGTGCACGCCGACCAGCTCTACACCACCATCCACCTCGAAACAGCACCCAAGCACCAGATAGAGCCAAAGATACTGGTCGACAACCGATACGGCTCCCTCTTTTTCGGAGCCTCTCTTGCCTATGAAAACAAAAACCTGCTCGGTGGCGCCGAACAATTCCGTACATCAATCGAATACGGCAGTCAGGCCGGTTACAACAACAATCTGCTGCAAAACCTTGGTAATGAGCAATACGCCAAGGTGATACCCTACGAATTCAGCCTTAAAAGCACGCTTGTCATGCCAGTTCTCAAAAAAACCGGCAATTTCTATGCAACAACGGTTGAATACTCCACCTCAAAACTTCCTGTGCTGCTCTCAAATAAAAACGGACTGATCCGGGGGAGCTACAGCGCCCGTCTGAGCCCCTCATCACGACTGAATTTTGATTTCTTTGAATTCGAATGGGTTAAAAAAGACTCCCTCAAAGGATTCAAAGAGCTTTTTAAAAAAGACCTTGCCAAGAATATCGGCATAGACCCCTCCAATAAGGACGCAGTCAACGCAGGAATTGACAGCCTTCTTGAAACCCATGTCAACCAGACCTTCCGGCTTCGCTACAACTCCACAAACCGTCAACGCATCCTGCCAGAAAAGACAATCTGGAACCTTGACCTGCTTGCTGAAGAATCGGGAAGCCTTGCATGGTTAATTGACAACTATATCGACACCAAAAACCGCAACGGATTCACCGATAAGGATCCCCAGATCTTCGGCACCGCCTATTCACAATACATAAAGTTTGAAAGCGGTCTGGGGATCACAAAAAAACTCTCTCCGCACAGCGAAGTTGCCGGAAGATGGATGACCGGATGGATGGTGCCCTACGGGAAAGCCGAAACAACTCCTGAAGAACGACGCTTTTATGCGGGAGGACCAAACAGTATGCGAGGCTGGTTGTTCAATACCCTTGGACCTGGCCGAAGCACAAGCCAGGCTGCGGCAAATTTCGGTGCCGACATCAAGCTTGAACTCAATATGGAGTATCGGCAAAAATTTTTCACCCTCTTTAATCAGCCATCTGGCATCACATTTTTTACAGATATCGGAAACATCTGGGATAGAAAAGGACTCTATGGTTTTAATGTGAGATCCTTGACAAACGAGTTCGCCTGGGATGCAGGTGCCGGACTGAGGATAGGCTCCCCCATAGGCCCCTTCCGTTTTGATTTTGCCTATAAACTCCATGATCCAGCTCAAGCAAAACCGTGGCGCTTCTCAACATTGAACATCGGTGACTACACCTTCAATTTTGGAATTGGCGAAGCTTTTTAATTATTTAGCAGACTATTTTTTTCACGATCAAGAACGTATTACCCATGCCTGCACCATCCACGCTTCTGGCGCCATCCATTCTTTCGGCTGACTTCACCCGGCTTGAGCACTCTATTGATATCGCCACAAAAGCAGGGGCCGACTGGATGCACTGCGACATCATGGACGGCAACTTTGTCCCCAACATCACCTTTGGGCCACTCATCGTACAGGCAATTGCATCATGCACTCCAATGATTATCGACACCCATCTGATGATAGCCGATCCAGACCGCTTCATTGAAGAGTTCGTCAAGGCTGGCTCACACCAGATCACCGTCCATCAGGAGGCCTGTTTGCACCTGCACCGCACCATTCAGGTCATCAAAAGTCTTGGCGCAAAAGCCGGTGTCTCAATCAACCCCGGCACAGCGGTCTCGACACTCGAATCCATCCTGCCGGATCTCGATCTGCTCCTTCTTATGTCGGTCAATCCCGGTTTCGGCGGGCAAAAATTCATCCCCTCGTCACTTGCAAAAATCCGCCAGCTCCATGAGATGCGCCTGAAACTGAATCCAGGGATGATCATTGCCATTGATGGTGGAATAACGGAAGAGAATGGGCAGGAGGTCGTTTCGGCTGGAGCCGATGCACTGATTGCAGGGACAGCCTTCTTCAAGGCCGCCAATCCGGCAGAAACAGCAAAAAAATTCAGGGCTATGACCAGGTAAGCCTGCGAAGCTCTGCGCTTGTATGCAGTCCCTCTCCTATCAGCACGGCATCAAACGATGCCGCGCCGACAAGGGCGATATCAGCCGCGCTTTTCATACCACTTTCGGAAACAGCAACAACCGTTGAAGGAATAAAGGGGCGAAGCGAGAGCGAGGTCTCAAGGTTGAGCGAAAAGTCTTTCAAATTTCGGTTATTGACCCCAATAATCGGCGCTCCCTTCTCAAGAGCCCTGTCAAGCTCATGGCGATCATGAACCTCCACAAGCACATGCAGGCCTATGGCCGCAGCCAACTGCAGGTAATCGGCAAGCTGGGAGGGTTCAAGCGCCGCAACAATAAGCAAAATGGCATCCGCACCAATCATGCGTGACTCAAAAATCTGCAACTCATCAACAATAAACTCCTTGCGCAGCACTGGCAACGAAAATGACTGGCTCACCAACTTGAGATAGTCATTCGACCCCTGAAAAAAAAGCCGGTCAGTCAGCACCGAATAGGCGGATGCCCCAAGCTCCCCATAACGGCGCGCAATGGCTACAGGATCGAAATCAGTGACAATAAGACCCCGTGAAGGCGATGCTTTTTTGATTTCTGCAATCAGCCTCACCCCCCCGTCACTGCGCCTAAGCGCAGCACTAAAATCGCGAGTCGGAGCAAAAGAACCCTGCAGCTCCATATAACGCTGCTCAGGCTTCTCTTTATGAAGTTCCTTCACCTCCCGCTTTTTCTCCTCCAATATTCTGCTCAAATAGCTCATAGCGGCGTATCAGAGTGCAGAGGCCAGTTCGCGAAGATCGCCTTCAAGCTCAACAATCTGAAGAATATTGTCGAGGAACCAGCGGTCAATACCGGTTGACTGATGAATCTCTTCAATGGTCGCCCCAGCCTGGAAGGCATAGCGGAGATAAAAGAGGCGATCAGCTTTCGGGATTTTGATTTTTTCAAGAATATCCTCTTTCGCACACTTTTTCTGCTGCGGAGTCATGTCAAGCACATTCATCACATCCTTGCCATCAGAGCCAAGCCCCGCACGACCGATTTCAAGGCCGCGCAACGACTTCTGTAACGCCTCCCTGAAGTTCCGCCCAAAAGCCATCACCTCACCGACCGACTTCATCTGCACACCAAGACGGGCATCAACATTCTTGAACTTTTCAAAATCCCATCGGGGAATCTTGACCACACAATAGTCGATTGCCGGTTCAAAACTGGCCGGGGTTGTTTTGGTAATATCGTTGAGAATCTCATCAAGCCGGTAACCGACAGCAAGTTTGGCCGCAACTTTGGCAATGGGAAAACCAGTTGCCTTTGAGGCCAGAGCGGAGCTGCGCGAGACACGGGGATTCATCTCAATCACCACAATACGTCCATCAAGGGGATTGATTGCAAACTGAATATTGCTGCCGCCGGTCTCAACACCAATCTCTCGGATAATGCGGACCGATGCGTCCCTGAGCTGCTGATACTGACGATCAGTAAGGGTTTGAGCTGGAGCCACAGTGATACTGTCACCAGTATGCACGCCCATAGGATCAAAATTCTCTATCGAACAGACAATGATAACATTATCGGCCAAATCACGGATAACCTCAAGCTCATACTCCTTCCAGCCCGAAAGGCACTCCTCAACAAGCACTTCGCTGATAGGGCTCTCGGTGAGCCCCCTCCGTACCGCATCGTAATAATCTGCTTTTGTTTCGGCAAAACCGCCACCGGTACCACCAAGCGTAAAGGAAGGGCGAATGACAATCGGAAGGCCAATCTCCTCAAGAGCCTCTTTCGCCTCTTTTTCATTGCGGACAAAGTACCCCTTGGCCATTTCAAGACCAATTTTTTTCATGGCATCGCTGAAAAACTCACGATTTTCAGCTTTTCTGATTGCACGCAGCTTCGCGCCAATCAATTCAACGCCATTCCTTTCGAGAATACCCGATTCAGCCAAAGCAACCGCAATATTCAGCGCAGTCTGGCCACCCATGGTAGGAAGAAGCGCATCGGGCTTCTCCCGCTCAATAATTTTCTGCACATATTCCGGCGTAATGGGCTCAATATAGGTTGCATCAGCAAACTCTATATCGGTCATAATGGTAGCCGGATTACTGTTCACCAGCACAACCCGATACCCCTCCTCCTTGAGGGCCTGGCACGCCTGGGTACCAGAATAATCAAATTCACAGGCCTGACCGATCACAATAGGACCGGCACCAATCACTAAAATCGACTTAATATCTTCCCGCTTTGGCACGTTATTCAGGGGGTTTAATACTTGGCAAGCTTAAAAAAAGATAATGTACAAAATATTTGCAGAGTTCTTCTCCCCCGGAAAGGGCAATCTACTCAATCACACGGATTTGCTCCTGATGAAACCCTCCCGACTCCCGTCTCAACCATGCAGTAACCTCTCTTGGCCGCGCATTGGTCAATGAAATAATCAGCAGCGTATGGCCCGAGCGCGCAAAATCAACATCATGCAATGAGGGCAGGGCCGGTGAGTTGATATGGGAGTGGTAGGAACCGATAATTTCATACCCGAGCGTCGTAGCCTCACGCTCCACATCAAGATACTCCTGATGAGCAATCTCAAAGCCCTGCTCCCTTCCATGGTAGAGGCAATTGCGACAGGGCGCAACCTCGTAGACAATGTTCTCCACATTGCCCCGGTGATCACAATTCTGTATTCCGACAAGCAGCCCGCAACACTCATAGGGCAGCTCCCGAAAAGCCTGTTCCTGGATAATCTCGAACTGACGCCTGGGCAGTTTCATAACGCAACCATTGACTGAAAATTAAAGTGCCTTGGCTCCTATATCAGTACGATAACAGGCACCCTCAAAAGCGATCTTTTCAACCGCCCTGTATGCGCGATCAACACTCTCCCTGAGCGTTGAACCGAGCGCTGTCACTGAAAAAACCCTTCCACCCGAAGTGACCAGCCGCCCCTCTTCATACGCTGTTCCTGCATGAAAGAGCAGACAATCCTCCATTGAAGAGAGTTCAAGGGCAATGGTAATGGCCTTGCCAGTTTCATAGTGGTCAGGATAGCCACCCGATGCAATCACAACCGTCGTTGCCGATTGAGGATACATCTCAAAGGGTACCTCATCAAGCGAGCCGTCAACACTTGCCAAAAGGGCTTCAACAAAATCACTCTTCAGCAAAGGAAGTACCACCTGTGTCTCAGGATCACCAAGGCGCGCATTATACTCAACAACCCAGGGGTCACCTCTGTCAATCATCAGACCGATATACAAAAAACCTGTATACAAAGAACCCTCATCCCTCATCCCCTTCAGGGTAGGCTGGATAATAAGCTCCTCAACCCTCTGCATCACCTCGGCAGTCACCAATGGCGCCGGAGCGTATGCCCCCATCCCGCCGGTGTTCTTGCCGGTATCACCATCACCGATACGCTTGTGATCCTGGGCTGGCAAAAAAAGCCGGTATGCCGTGCCGTCAGTCAGGGCAAAAACACTCGCCTCCTCTCCCTGCAAAAAATCTTCAATAACCACCTCATTTCCCGCATCTCCAAAAATACGCTCTTCAAAAAGCTCCCCGATTGCTTTCATCGCCTGCTCCTTGTCGAGAGCAATAAAAACCCCTTTTCCGGCACATAAACCGCTTGCCTTGATCACTTGTGGATAGCGCGTTTCTGCCAGGGCAATGTAGCTCCTGGCCGAACCAGCATCCCGAAAAACATGATACCCCGCCGTAGGAATTCCGTTACGCCGCATAAACTCCTTCGAAAAGACCTTGCTTGACTCAAGACGGGCGGCAGACTGAGTTGGCCCGACAATTTTTTTCCCCGCCTTGCCAAAGAGATCTACAATACCCAGTTCAAGCGGAGACTCCGATCCGACAAGAGTCAAATCGACATCATTTTCGACCGCAAAACGAAGCAGCTCATCAAGAGCCGTGACCTTCAAGGGCACATTTGTAACCTTTCCACCCATCGAGGCGGTACCACCATTCCCCGGAGCCATAAAAATCTTCCCGACACCTTCACTCCTTGCGACAGAGCAGCACAGGGCATGTTCACGCGCACCACTACCGATAATCAAAACATTCATAACTTCCTTTCCGGGCATTTGCCGCATTTGACCCTGTGGTTTATCGAGACGGTTTGTTAAATTACTCTCCTCATTACAACAGAGAGGCTTTATATACTGCGCTTGCCATAAAATTAATAATTAAAAAACTTATTCCCGTGCTCCCAACTACCCAGATTGATAATTATTTTCAATACCCATGTCTCTTTCCCCGCTGATTTACCGCCATATCATTCCCATTGCGCTGAAACTTCTTTACTCCAGCCTGCGGATAAGGGTAACACCAGCGGAAAGACCACTTCCCGGCAAAGGTACCATTATAACCTTCTGGCACGGCAAAATGATCACCGGGTGGCTTCTGGCCCAGAAACTTTTTCCAGAAAAAAAAATGAGTGCCGTAGTAAGCCACTCTGAAGATGGCAAGATTCTTGCCGAAACACTTGAACGGCTGGGTTTCTCACTTATCCGCGGATCAAGCTCAAAGGGAGGCAATGAGGTCAAGCGCGCCATACAGCAAACCCTTGAGAAGGGCGACAATCTCGCACTCACCCCCGACGGGCCACGTGGACCAGCCAACCAGTATAAATTCGGAATGGTGCGCCTGGCCTCAGAGAGGCGTTATCCACTTGTTTTTGCTGAAATCCACCACACACGCGCATGGAAACTCAAAAGCTGGGACCAATTTGAAATTCCGAAACCTTTCAGCAAAACGACCGTTACACTCCACCTGATTGATCTTCCTGAATTCAAAAACGAAGAAGAGCTTCAATCGTACACAAAGCAACTCTCAATCAAGCTCAGCCATGCTTAACCCACTCTCAATACTGCTCAGACCCGCAGCCCTTTGCTACCATATCGTCGTGCAGCTTCGCAATACACTGTTTGACCATCGTTTGTTCAAGGCTTGGAAATCTCCTGTTCCCGTTGTTGCAATAGGGAACCTCTCCGCAGGTGGTACAGGAAAAACACCACTTGTAGACTGGATTGTTAAATACTACCTCTCGATTGGCTGCAAACCAGCCATCGTCTCACGGGGATATCGGCGAGAATCGAAAGGGGTACAACTTGTTTCTGACGGACAGAACATCCTCCTCAGCAGCAGAGAGGCCGGCGATGAAACCGCAATGCTTGCATGGAATAACCCCAATGCTATTGTCATTGTTGCAAATAAAAGAAAAGATGCGGTGACCGCTCTTATACAACGTTTTGCAAAAAGGCTCCCCTCAGTCATTATTCTCGACGATGCCTTCCAGCACCGCCAAATCCACAGAGACCTCAATATCGCTCTCATCAACACATCAGAACCTTTTTTCAATGCTAAAATGCTGCCCGAAGGACGCCTGAGAGAGCCACTGAAAAACCTCAAAAGAGCTGACCTGATTGTGCTCAACAAGATCAGCGACCCTGAAAAAGCTGACTCCATAGAAAAAAGAGTTAATAAAACTGGGCGGCCGATCATAAAAGCTCGCCTTAAAACAGCAGAACTGGTCTGTATTTCAGGCGCGTTTATCACTTCAGAAGAGGCCCGCTCCATGAAAAATATCAACGCCTTTGCCTTTGCAGGTATCGCTTCACCCGAAAGCTTTCTGGAAAGCCTCCGTCAAGAGGGGGTAAACATTGTCGCACACAGCTTTTTTGGCGACCATGAACCTTATAATGTTAAAAAGCTGCAAGCCATCCGCCGCGAAGCCGAAGCCAAAGGGCTCAGTTTAATCACAACAGAAAAAGACTATTTCAGAATACTTGGCTATCCAGAGCTCATCCGCATTATTACAGCAAGACCCTGTTACTACCTGAAAATAGAAACAAACATTTTTGAAGGAAAAGAGATGCTGCAGGAGATGCTTAGGAAAGTGGTCAGTGGGCAGTAATCAGTGGTCAGGGCTGATTACTGATTACTGACAAATTTTTTATTACTCTTTTACGATTTTGGAAATTGCCTTGAAGCGCTCACCTTCGGCTACGCGCAATAATTCAAAAATAGCCATTTCACTGCTGGTCAGCGAGGCTCCGGCCTTTTCAATACAGCGAATACCGAGCATCCTGTTCTCCTCACTTCTCGAAGAAACGCAATCTGTCACCAGATGAACATTGTAACCAAACTCAACAAGATCCACCGCTGTCTGATAGACACAGATATGAGCCTCCATACCGGCAACAAGAATATCATTACGATTAAACGAACGGAGTTGCTTCATGAACTCCGGAGCTCCGCAACAACTGAACGAAAGTTTTTCGACCGCAACAGTACCCTCCAACAGCTCCGTCAACGAATCAATGGTCTTACCCAGCCCCCCAGGATATTGCTCGGTCAACAAAACAGGGACCTCAAGAATTTTGCATGCCCGAACCAGCTTTCCCGTAGCCGATTCAAGAGCTGCAGATCGAACAACACCCCGTGCAAGCCTTCCCTGCACATCAATAATCAGCAGTAATGTCTCCGCCGGAAGAATCATGACAACAAACCCAATAAAAAAAATGGAGCGAGGCAACAGGAAAAACACAAAACGATCAAAACAGAACCGCAGGCGACTAAAACCTCCGCACTGGACGAACACGCCGGATACCAAGAGTGGCACCCGACTTGGTGCTGAGTATCTTGTCTCCATTGTAAAAATCAACAGCCACCGCCTTTTGCCCGCCAACCTCCGAGCCACTCCAGTAATAGCTGAACTCCCTGAACCCGCCAACAACATCCCTATTCTGATACAACAGTAGCAACTCTTTCTCATTCGGCAAACTCCAGCCCTTGGCACCACCTATCTCCATCCTCTCTGCGGCCGCCTTGGCCTCAGACCAGGAGAGCGCATCATCTGACAAATCCTCCGGAGCGACAACAATACCATGAGGCTCATCTGCCTTGTAGTCCTCTTCACCCGGCTGCACAAGATAAACTACCTTCCCCCCCCCGAAATCATCTCCAACCTTGAGCGGAGCTGAAAACAAAAGAGACGGAGCCATAACACAACCAACGAAAACAAGCCCTAACACGCTGGCTTTCAAATCCACGAGCATATCACATAATAATTTCATAAGAGTAGAATTTTTTTTATACGACAAGAATACATAACCATTCAACTATAAAAAAAATTTATGTCCAAAAGTTCCCTACAGGCAAAAAAAACTTTTCCACCACCCACAGGAGTGCCACAACTCTTCACCACTGGCAACTACCCAACCCAATGACAACAAAAAAAAGAGCCTCGCAAAACGCACCACAACGAACATGCTCACGCAGCAAAACAAAGCCATCATAACAATTTGACTTTTAAAATACAAAAAAAACACAAACACTATAACAAATGTTTCAATTGTTATTTCCAGGCTTCTTTTTTTTTGTTTTTGCGATACCTTGTCGAGCACTTCCCACAGAGTAAGCTATTTTCTGATATGACTGATGGCATCAGCCTGCTGCGTAAAAAGATCGGTAAAAATGCTCATGACAGTGCGCTTCCTGACCTTGATATTCATCGTCACCGACATACCCGACTGGAGAAAAAATTTTCGGCCCTTAACCTCCAAATACTGACGTTCCAGCTCTACCTTGACGGGAAAATGATAGAATTTGATGATATCGTCAGGTGCAAGCACATCAGAACCAACCTGAAGCACCTTCCCCTTGATGACGCCAAACTCCGCAGAAGGAAAGGCATCGAGCCGTACGTCCACCGGCAATCCCTCAACAACAAAACCAATATCCTGATTCGAAATAAAAGCCTTGGTCGTCAAATTGTCATCAGGAACAACCTTTAAAATCACTTGGCCGGAGCTGACAATCGTCCCCTTTTTTACCTGAAGGTCGAAGAGGGTACCACTGACCGGGGCCGTTATTGATTCATACCCTGTGGCCTGACCGGTCATATAGCGCTGCTTGCTGATCTGCTCGGAAAGATCGGCAATCTGTGCCTGAAGCTTCAGTACATCCAGTTTTTTCTGTTCAACCTCAAACTCTGAGACAGCCTCCGTCTTGAGCAAAGTGCGAAGTTTTTCGAGCAACACTGACTCAGTCGCACATTGCTGGCGAGCATTAGCCAGGTTAATCTGCAACGACTTGAGCTTTGATTCCTCGCCAACCGACAATACAGGTACCAACTCAAGAAGCACCTCTCCTTTTTTGACCCGCTGCCCATCTTCAACCCTCAAAAGGCTCACCTCGCCCTCTATGGCTGCCTGTACCTTCTTGACCTCACCGGTTGGTTCCAGTTTTCCTGCTGCTGGAATAGTCACATCTATTTCAGCGACCGATGACCAGACAATGAAGCCAAAAAAAGCAAGCACAAGGGTCCAGAGTATCGCCCTCGGCACAAAGAGAGACTGACTGAAAACCTCTCCCTGACCAATCAACTCATCAGCAAATGGATTTTTCATCCCGCAATCCCCTCCATGACAGGAATTGAAAAAGACTGCTTCTGAAACAACGAATAATAACGTCCTTTTCTGGCCATAAGATCCTCATGGGTGCCAGCTTCGTCGATACATCCATCATGGAAACAAAGAATCATGGAGGCCCCTTTCACCGAATTAAGCCTGTGGGTGATAAACAAGACGGTCTTGCCTTTAAATGCTGTAATCATATTTGCCGTCAACCGGCTCTCCGTATCCGAATCAAGTGCACTCGTCGCTTCATCAAGGATGATGAGACCCGGATTCTGCAGAATAGTTCTTGCAATGGCAATTCGTTGCCGCTGACCGCCCGAGAGTGACGAGCCCTTTTCACCAACCGACGTATTGTACCCCGTTGGCAACGCCATGATAAAATCATGAGCCTCAGCAATTGTAGCCGCACGAATACAATCGGCATCCGTGGCATCAGGATTGGTCAAACCAATATTCTCCTTGACCGAAACATTAAAGAGCATGGGATCCTGGGGCACAATACCGATCTGGCTTCTGAGCGAATTAAGCTCAACCTTGGCGACATCGTAATGATCAATAAAAATACGCCCCTCTTCAAGCGAATAGAGCCTCTGAATAAGTTTGGCAAAGGTACTCTTGCCCGACCCGCTCTCTCCAACAATCCCCACAAATGAACCGGCAGGTATGGTCACCGTCACATTTTTCAGCACCATAGGCGTATTTTCCCTGAACCGGAAAGAGACATTTTCGCAAAAAACCTCACCCTTGAGGAGGGGAAGAGGAATCTGCGACAACTGCTCCTTGCCACCCTCCTGTGGAGTATCAACAATATCGCCCAGACGTTCAAGCGACATGCCAGTCTCCTGAAAATTCTGCCAGAGCTGGGATAGCCTCATCACCGGGCTCGTTATATAACCGGCAATCATACGGAATGCAATAAGCTGACCAAGGGTCAACTCATTATTCAAAACAAGAGCTGCTCCAGCCCATATCACAATAAGCCCGGAAGCCTGGCTGAGAAACGAGTTCGCAGAATTGGCAATGGTACCGGAGACAACCGGCTTGAACCCCTCCTTCACATAAGCCGCATACTTTTCCTGCCAGTTCCAGCGTGCCCGTAACTCAATATTCTGTGACTTGACCGTCTGAATGCCCGAAAGCACCTCAATCAAATAGGCATTCGTCATACTGTGGCGTATAGCCTTTTCACGCAACTGCTTTCTGATCACTGGAGAGAGCAGAAACGTTATCAACCCGATCACAGGAACCACAGAGAGAGCCATCACCGCAAGCTTCCAACTGAACGCAAAGAGAACAACCACATAAACGAGCGAAAAAACCGCATCAAGCACAACACCAAGAGCCGTACCTGTTAAAAACTGACGGATGTGCTCAAGCTCTCCAATCCGGGAACTAAGCTCACCCACTGGCCTTTTTTCAAAAAAACGCAATGGCAAACGCAAAAGATGGTCAATCACCTCCGCACCGAGCGCAACATCAATGCGGTTGGTAGTATCAACAAAAAGATAGGTTCTCAAGCTGTTGAGCACCGCCTGAAGCACGGCAATAACGAGCATGAAGGTACCAAGCACATGCAGCGTCGAATAACTGTTCTTGACAATGACCTGGTCGATAATGACCATAAAAAGGAGTGGATTGACCAAGGTCATGATTTGCGTAAAAAAAGAGGCAATCAACACCTCGCCAAGCACATTACGGTACTTTTTGATAGAGGGCGCAAACCAGTCAAAGCCGAATTTTTTTTCAGGAGTATCCTCCCGCACATCAAGCACAAGCGCCTCCCCCGGATGATCCCACCTCTCCTGAAACTCTTTAAGGGTCAGAACCTTCGTACCGGATGAAGAGGGCACTGCAAGTGTCACACTCTTCGATGAAGCCTTGTAAAGCACAGCAAAACTCTTGTTCCAACCAATAAGGGCTGGCAACTTCAGCCGGGGAAGAGCATCAAAACCGAAACTCACCACCTGCGCTTTCAAGCCAAGCACCACCCCGACACCTCCGCAATCCTGCAAAGAAATTTGACCGTTCCGGGCATACTGGTTTCCTATAATGCTCAGGACAAGATCTTTTTTGACAGGCACATTCATAAACTTGCCAAACATAAGAAAACAGGCAGTCGTCTCCTCAACAGTACCCCTGCCCCTGGAAAAAGGAAACTCCCTCGCGCTCGCGCTCTCCTCCCCCTCTTCTGCATAACAACTGAACTCCTCACGGTGTACCCTTTCATCCTCAACCGACACTCTCTCCGACGAAGCCCCGACCGAAACCGGCTCAACCCCCGAAAAAGGTAGAGCCACACTCACCTCCGTGCGGAGAGATGGCTCCGCCTTGATGCACGAAAGGTCAAGCCCCACAAGACGCAGTGAATGTGCCTTTGGAATTTCAGACGAAGAGAAGTGGTAAGCACTGCCTGGCAGGTATGCCGGATCATCGCTCCTGCTGACAAACCACTGAAGCGTGCTGTTGGGAATCACCCGGCAGAATCCGGTATCAACAACCATAGCTGACTGATACAGATGCAGGGCGAGTTCCTTGATCCCCGAAAAACCAGACTCGGCCATACGCGCATCCTTTCGAGGATCACTACTGTAAATATATTCCAGAATAGCACAAATTTCCGAAGGGTCACTTCGCTCCCGCAACAAATCGTAGAGAAACGGAAACTCATTAATCACCCCGCTCAGCGATGCGAGGGGAATCTGGAGGCAAATCGTCTCTTCAGAGGCCGTTACAATTTCCGTTGGCTGACGGCGCATGAGGCTTACCCAACCAAAGATCTCACCAGGGCCAAGAAGCCTCAGAGTCTGCACAGCACCACTGCCACTCTCCTGACAGAGCGATCGAACCCGTCCCGAACTGATCACATAAAGCGAATCCGGCAGCATCCCCCTGCTGATAATCGGCTTTCCTATGGTATAGACTCCTGTGGAAGAAAGATCAGCCAACATGCCGACCTTATCCGACCCCAGGGAAGAAAAAAGGGGAATCCCCTCAATAACCTTGCAAAGATCCGCACGACTCTCCGCGCTTCTATTCGACATGTATCAATTCTCTTATTAAAAAAATCGCATCACCCATTTTGACATCAAACAACAAAAGAGCGCTCAGTAAAAAAAGAGCTGAACCTCCTCCTTCACCCATTCACGAAAAAGTTGATCAACCAGGTGCTGCTTCATCGCATCATCAAGCCTTGCCGCTTTTTTCTCATGCAACAAGGTAATCACTCCAAACCCGTCAATGATTACTGGCGGGTTGACCACCCCCTGCTGAGCCGTCGAAAGCACATTTGCCAATGCGGGATGCAACTGCCTCATCTCCATAGGGCCAAGGCGACCTCTACTCTCAGCCTCCCTGCCCTCCGCATAACGTGCAGCAAGAGCATCGAAACTCTCTTCACCTGATTCCAGACGAAAAAAAAGCTCTCTGAGCAGTTCATGATCGCGATTGCGCAGCATGGAAAAAAAAACGCTGTCAAGACTCGCCTTCATTTTCAGAAAAGCACTTCCGACCAGCGGCGCAAACCGCTGCTCCTTAAAGAGCTGAAGCAGGAGAGGACGACTGATAAAAAAGTCAACATCCTCCCCCTTGGCCCCTTCAAGCAGCAACTGCTCCCTCTTTTTCTCCAAAAAAGCAGCATCAGCAGCCAGTTCAGAACCATAATAATCCGCAATTGCTGCGGAACTGCTCCCCATCGCACGTAAAGCCCTGTCAACCACCATCGCCTCCATCACCTGTGGCCACATATTATGACCTGACAGCAACGAAAACACCTCATCACC
>SESF01003361.1_pt1 | contig 19866 bp, 20 predicted proteins | sample 3171521 | NCBI WGS metagenome assembly SESF01 (sample SAMN10866945, study PRJNA518727) | freshwater metagenome | biome: subpolar coniferous forest; feature: holomictic lake; material: water; isolation source: holomictic Lake 227, 6 m and 8 m depth | place: Canada: near Kenora, Ontario | collected...
GGTGACGCCAACGGGGTTCATTCCTGATGAGGATAACGGCTTTGTGATTGTCTCCGTCAGCTTGCCGCCGGGTGCCTCTTTTGACCGGACGAGGGCCGTCATGGACAGGGCCGCCCTTACCCTCAAATCCATACCCTCTGTGCAAAGAGTGAATGCGATTTCGGGCATCAATGTGTTGTCGAGAAGTTCGTCGCCCTCTTCGGGTCTTCTTTTTCTGCAGCTCAAGGATCCCGGGGAGCGCGGGCCGGATGGAAATATCAAAAAGATTCTTGCAACAATATCAAAGAAACTGGCAGGCAGGGAGGGCTCCTTCTTTGCGCTTGCCCAGCCGACGGTGCCTGGTTTCAGTACCGTAAGCGGTCTTGAATTTGTGGTGCAGGATCGCAGCGGAGGGCCGCTCGATAAACTGGGCAATGTGGCGCAGGGTTTTATTGGCGAACTGATGAAACGACCGGAAATTGGTTTTGCCTTCACCACCTTCAAGGCGACCAATCCTCAGTATGAACTGGTCGTCGATAACATCAAGGCGGGTCAGCTTGGGGTCAATGTCAAGGAGCTGCTGACCGTCTTGCAGGCTTATTACGGAAGTTTGCAGGCTTCGGATTTCAACCGTTTTGGCAAGTATTATCGGGTGGTGATGCAGGCTGAGCCGGGGGAGCGCGCCGAACCGGCCTCCCTGGACGGCATCTTTGTCAAGAACTCTGGCGGCAACATGGTGCCGGTCTCTTCGATCATTACCCTCAAACGGGTCTATGGCACCGAATCGGTTGACCATTTCAATATGTTCAATGCCGTATCCATCAATGCAACGGTCAAACCAGGCTTCAGCACGGGCCAGGCCATCAAGGCTGTTGAAGCAGTTTCCAAAACCCATCTTCCGTTGGGCTATACTTACGACTGGAAAGGGCAGAGCCGAGAGGAACTCGAATCTACCGGCGGACTGCTCTTTATCTTCATGCTCTCGGTTGTCTTTGTCTACTTTCTGCTTGCGGCGCTCTATGAGAGCTATCTGCTTCCCCTTGCGGTAATGTTTTCCATTCCGACCGGGCTGCTCGGTGTCTTTATCGGCATCAAGCTTGCCGGAGTCGAAAACAATATCTATGTGCAGGTTGCCGTCATTATGTTGATCGGGCTTCTGGCCAAAAATGCAATTCTGATTGTTGAGTTTGCCCTGCAGCGGAGGGTTGCAGGAAGTTCGCTCTCAGCGGCAGCCATTGAGGGGGCGAAGGCGAGGCTCCGGCCAATTCTTATGACCTCCCTTGCCTTTGTTGCCGGTTTGCTTCCGCTTCTGTTTGTCACTGGTCCGGCTGCTTTGGGCAACCACTCCATCGGTGCGGCGGCTATTGGGGGCATGTTTATCGGCATGGTGCTCGGTATTTTTGTGGTTCCGGTGCTTTTTGTCACCTTCCAGCATCTTCAGGAGCGTATTACTGGCCCTGCCGCAGCCATAGTGGAGGCTGGAACTCTGCTCGAAGAGGTCGTCAACAAGGAAAATGAGAGGGCGCGGTAGCCATGATGATGAGTAACGATGAATTAACGCTTGAACTATGAGAAGATTATTCAAGGGCGCGGTGCACCTTCTGCTGCTTGTGGGCCTCTCGGCATGTGGTGTCACCCATGAGTATAAAAAGCCGGAGGTGACCCTTCCGGAGAGCTACCGTGGCGGTTTGATCCTGCCGAAAGGAACACAGGCCGACAGTTCTGTTGCCATGCTTCCTTACAGCAGCTTTTTTGCCGATACAACGCTGTGTGCCTTGATTGACAGCGCTGTTACCAATAATATTGACTTGCAGGTAGCAATTAAAAATATTGATTATGCTCATCAAACCCTGAATGCGTCAAGGCTTGGATTTTTGCCAACCCTCAATCTCGGTCTCCAGAGTACCCAGACTCATCCTTCAGACAATGGGGTAAAAACAAACCTTGAAGATAACTCAGCTTCGGTGACCTCGTCATGGGAGGTGGATATCTGGGGAAAAATTCGCAGCAGGAACCGTTCAGCCCTGGCCTCTTACCTCAAGACGCAGGAGGCTGGCAAAGCGGTGCGTACACGCCTGGTGGCCGATGTCGCTTCAGGGTATTACAATTTGCTGATGCTTGATGTTCAATTGGAAATCTCCAAAAAAAATCTTGCATTGGCTGACACGACGGTCAAGATGATCGGGCTTCAGTACGATGCCGGTCAGGTGACCTCTCTTGCCGTTCAGCAGCAGGAGGCTTTACGGCAGTCGATAGCGGGGTCACTTCCGGCGATTGAGCAGAAAATAGCGGTGCAGGAAAATGCGCTCAGCACCCTTTGTGGCAGAATGCCGGGGGCTATCGGGCGTGACAGGGCTCTTTTTACCATAAAAATAGCCGATGATCTTCCCGCAGGTATCCCTGTCGCCCTGTTGCAGAACCGGCCAGACGTCCGTGCGGCTGAAATGGCGGTCAGGGGAGCTCATGCTGATATGGGCGAAGCCAAAGCAGCTCTCTATCCTTCGCTTACGGTTACGGCTGCCAGCGGCGTTGAGGCGTTCAAAAAAAGCGAGTGGTTTACCTTTCCAGGCTCTATTTTCGGCCTTGTGCAGGGCGCTGTGCTTCAGCCGGTTTTTCAGCGTGGGCAGTTGAAGGCAAAGTATCAACAGTCTCAAATAAAAAGGGAGCAGGCCGAACTTGAGTTCAGGCAGGCGCTACTCAAGGCGGTAGGGGAGGTCTCCAATGCACTGGTCGCGCTTGAAAAGATTGCCTCACAGGAGCGTATTGCGACGGAACGGGTTGCGACGCTTCAGGGGGCACTCTCCAATGCAGGGCTGCTCTTTGGCAGCGGTATGGCAACCTATCTTGAAGTGATTGTTGCCCAGACCAATGCACTGCAGGCGGAGCTTGCTCTTGCTGACATAAGACGTCAGCACCTTGCAGCCAAGGCAGAACTCTACCGCTCCCTTGGGGGTGGATGGCGGTAAAGAGTTTGTCGGCATGGAATTGTTTTTTGGAATTGTATGTTCCTTTGGGTATAAAGTTTTAAGCAGTAATTTGGAACAAAAAGAGGGATGCTCAGGATTGCATGGATACAACACATAAGAGAGAACAGCCGGTAAGGCTGCATAAGGAAGTTCAGGATATGGATACAATACGATACAATGCAACGGTTGTAGGAAAAATAATGATCACCCCTGATCTGATGATTTTTCGCCTTGATACCGATGAGGCGAGAGAGGAGTTTGAAGCGGGGCAGAGTTTGCTGCTCGGTCTCTACGGATTCGAGAGGCGCTCGTCCAATTCGGACCCCGAGCTGGTGCCTGCTGCTGATGATCTGCTTATCAAGCGTCCCTACGCCATTGCTTCGGCAAAGACCGAGACCCGACAGCTTGAGTTTTATATTTCACAGGTCAAGTCAGGTCAGTTGACTTCGAGGCTTTTCAATCTCAATGTTGGCGACAGGCTTTACGTTGGAACAAAGATCAGCGGTATTTTCCGTCTTGATGAGACGCCGGACGGCAGTGATATTGTCATGGTTGCTACAGGTACCGGGATTGCCCCCTACATCAGTTTTTTGCGCTCCCATATTGTTGAGCGGCCTGAAAGCAAAATGGTGGTGATTCAGGGTGCTGCTCACCGTTGGGATCTTGGTTACTCCAGCGAATTGACCTTTCTGGAGAAGAGCTTTGCCAACTTCTTTTATGTGCCGACGCTTACTGATGCCGATGATCGTTGGGATGGCTACCGGTTGTGCATTGAGGATTTGTTGAGAAATGATGTTTTGCAGAATGAGTTCAACATCTCTCCTGACCCTGAGCGGACCCATTTTTTTGTCAGCGGCAAGCCTGAGATGGTCGCTCATGTATCGGAGTGGCTCCATAATTTCGGATACACACGGCATCATCCGGACGATCCGGGAGAGTTGTATATTGAGGAGTTCTGATGTGGTTTTGTTACCCTCATTGGTGCAGTGGCACTTTTGAGGGGCTTGGCAAAAAGTAGCAGGTGGTTATACAACAGGGTGGTGGACAATAAAGGACTCGAACCTTTGACCTCTCGCGTGTGAGGCGAACGCTCTAACCAACTGAGCTAATTGTCCGGTCAACAAGTAAGCCACAGTATAGGAGTTACGAGCCAGTTTTGCAACGCGAGACCTCATTTTTTTTCAGGATAGGCGAAAATGACCGATTCTTTTTCAGGTGATGCGCCTTGGCCTCTTTTTTTGAGACCGGTGATTTGTTAAATTGGACTATCGAATGGCAATGGATTTAAACTTTTCAGAAAAAGATGATTAAAGAAGCTCTTGGCGTAGCTGCCCCCGCAGCTCTTTTGGCACCGGTCGCAATGCCTGTTCTTCATGGTCTCACGGGTATAGCCGTAGTTGGTCTCGGTCTTTTTGCCGCAGGCAAGGTTGTTACCGGAACGGTAAGAGCGTTTACAGCACCTCCGAAACGGCGCATTCCCGCAGAGAAGCCACCGATTGGCTGAACCGTACCAGTGCAGCAGTTACCAGCAAAAAGAGTGAGAACCGCTTTCAAAAGTGCGATGGGTGGTGTTTTGGCGTTTTTCCTCGTCCAGCTTCTTTTTTTCTGCGGATGTGCGGGTAGTGGTTCATCGCCTATGACGGGGGAGCCTCGTTCAACTTTTCAAAAAAAGGATAGTATGTATGCAGTGACGCAAAAGGCGATTTTTGCTGGCGGCTGTTTTTGGGGAGTCGAGTACCATTTCAATAGACTGAAAGGGGTGCTCTCCGCCAAATCCGGATATACAGGAGGAGTTACCGATCATCCAACCTACAAGCAGGTCTGTACCGGCAAAACCGGACATGCCGAAGCCGTAGAGGTTGAGTTCGACCCGGCATTGGTCAGTTACGAGACCCTCGCAAAACTTTTTTTCGAGATTCACGATCCAACCGAACTCAACCGTCAGGGCCCTGACATTGGTACGCAGTACCGGTCAGCCGTTTTTTATACCGATTATGAGCAGAAAACGGTGGCTGAAAAGCTCATAGCTGAACTCAAGGCCAAAGGATACAAGGTTGTGACCACACTTGAACAGGCAGGGCCCTTCTGGATAGCGGAGGAGTATCATCAGGACTATTACGAAAGGAATGGCCACCAGCCCTACTGCCATATCTACCAGAAGCGGTTTTAGCAGGATTTTGAGCGAGTATATGCCGTCCTGCTCGTTGCTTTGGAGATAGCCCGATTTGCTGAGGATTAACTATCCCTCTAAAATCTCAAGTACTTCACCAATGGTGTCGCAGACCGAGTAGTAGCTACCCTGTTCTTCGCTTACCATATTTTCGGCAGCAATACGGTCGAAAAAGAGGAGCAGCGGGTCCCAGAAGCCGTTCAGGTTCAGCAGGATGATCGGCTTGTGATGGTGACCGAGATGTTTCCAGGTAATCACCTCAATCAGCTCATCAAGGGTGCCGAAACCGCCGGGGAGAACGAGATAGGCATCTCCCCATTCGGCCAGCTTCATTTTCCGTTCGTGCATGGTTTCAACCACATGCAGTTCACTCAGGCCGTAATGGGCGACCTCCCGTTCTTCGAGAAAGCGGGGGATGATCCCTTTGACTGTTCCCCCGTTCTCCATCACAGCATCGGCAATGCAGCCCATCAGCCCGACCCGTCCTCCACCAAAGACCAAGCCTGTCCCCCGTTTTGCAAATTCACGGCCAAGGTCGGCGGCGGCACTGAAATAGCTGCGGGGCGCAAGGTTGCTTGAACTGCAATAGACGGTAACGGAGGAGATCATGGTGTGCAGAGTTTCGGGTGTGCAAATACTATGGTATGGAATTTCACTGTTGTGTTTTAAGCATGGTATTGGTAATGCTGCCTTCAGTTGAGATGTAGACGTATGTTTCAGGCTCTTGTATTTTTTTGATGTTAAACATTGTTTCCGCTCTTGTCCATAGCTCAGTTTCACCTGCGTAATCAAGTTTTTTAAAACCTTCCAGTGCAATAAATGAACTTCTTTTGCCAAAAAGTGTTGCACCAACGATGCAATCCTTGACGTTGATTAACTGTTTTAAATCATAGCAATCCCTCACAAAAATATCATGAGAGGTCAACACACCGCCCACAATTAAATCAATATCCTGATGTTCCTGCATGTAGAGGTACCGGCTCGACAGGTGATTGGTGAGATAGCGGTCATCACTGTCGATAAAGGTGACGTATTTGCCAAATGAAGCTTGAATACCCGCATTTCGGCTCATATTCAGTTTTTTGTTTCCGTGTTTGAGGTATCTGATGTTGTTGTGCTTATGGAGCAGGGGATTGATGAGTTGAAAGGTATTGTCAGTACTCCCGTCATCAACAATGATAAGCTCCCAGTCTTCAAAATCCTGATCAAGGAGGCTCTGAACGGCGTTCATCAAGAGTGGTGAACGGTTGAAGGTCGGTAAGATAACCGATATTTCAGGCTGGTAGCTGAAGCGCATGAGATGTAAAAAATTTTATTATTGAGCGGTTAGTGGTTAGTGGGTTATATTTTTGTGGATCTGATGGCAAAAGCGCAGACGAGCATTCCGGCAACCAGAAAGTTTTGGGCAATGGCGTTATAGCGGACATCCATTGTTGCTGGTGATTTTACGAGGGCAAATTGTAGAAAAAATTGCGGAATGACGAGGGTCGCAACAATAATTCCATAACTGCTCTGGCCGATCATGAAGAGGTAGGCTGATGCGAGGAGCTGGCCGGCATTGATGAGTACTGCGGCAAGCAGTGCCGCTTTGGTTTCCCCGAAGGCAACGGGAAGCGTTCTGATGCCAACCTGACGGTCACCCTCTATTGATTTGAAGTCGTTGATGGTCATGGTGCCGGTGCTCGACAGGGTGAACAGTGCGGCAACAATCAGTGATGGCTGAAGCGATGAGAGGGTAAAGTTTGGGTTATAGGCGATCTCTCCGGCTATCCAGGGTATGATGAGGTAGGAGAGGGCAACAATGATATTGCCCGCCCAGAGCCGTTTTTTCAGTTTGATGGGGTTGGCGCTGTAGAGGTGTGCATTGACAATGCCGATGATGACGTAAAAGCCTATGAGCGGATGAATCAGATAGCCGGTGATAACGGAAAGAACAGACCAGAGAGCAATCAGGATAGTGGCATTTTTGAGCGAGATGGCGCCGCCGGGTATAGGGCGGTTCGGTTCGTTGATTTCATCAAGATCACGGTCAAAATAGTCGTTGAGCATCTGGCAGGTTCCGCTTGCCAGTGGACCGGTCAAAAGCATGGCGAGGAAAAATTTCATACCTGTAACCTCTCTCCATCCAAAAGCGCCGCTTGCCACAGCTCCGCAAAGAAAGCTCCACATCACAGGAATCCAGGTGACCGGTTTAAGGAAGCGGATGATCAGTGCCAGTTTGGAGAGATTCTCAACCGGCATTGGCCGGGCGTGAACCAGTTTTCGAATACTCAAGGGCGTTGTGAACTCCCCATGATCTGGCTGATGAGGCTCTGGATTGTTGCCGGGACGAAAATCACTCACACGTACAGACTTAGGTTTGAAAAAAGCTTACAGGTTGGAAAATAACAGGTAAAACTGAAGAACAGGAATCATCGGCTATAAAAGTGCATTGTTATGCCATAATATCCTGAAATATTCTGAAGATTTTTTTTTAAACTGGATAGAGGAATTTAATCTTACGTTTTTAATGCGGGACAAAAATTCTTTTTTGTTGCTCTATCATGATTGAAAACAGGAGACAGTTCTTATGGTTGGTCGTCGTTTATTCAGGGAGATGAAAAAAACCTTTCTCTTTCACGCCATTGCGGCTCACTTCAGCAATGGGCTGATACCTGTGGCTGTACTCTATCTGCTCTTGACCCTTTCAACCGGGAACAGTTATTTTGAGCATACCGTCGAACACCTGATTGTCATTGTCCTGCTTGCCATTCCAGTCTCCTTTTTTTCAGGTATCCATGACTGGAAAACGAAATATCGTGCGGCCAAAGCTCCAATTTTTAGAAACAAAATAAGGCTTTCCGGTCTGCTTTTTTTATTGTGTACCTCTGCCGTTGCTCTCAGGCTCTGCGTACCTGATGTCATGAGCCGTCAGGGTATCGAACACTGGATCTATCTCGCGCTGCTTTTTTCCATGTTGCCTGTTGTGACGCTGCTTGGTCATTACGGGGGCAAACTTTCAGCCCAGTCACGACAGGCGTCCAAGCCAGTGTAAGGGTGCGCAAGCGTTATTTTTATAACAAAAACGAAAAAGTTTATGATCGACAGTACGGTGCTGCTGGCGTTTTTTTCGACCTCAGCTCTTCTTGCCCTCTCTCCCGGCCCTGACAACCTCTTTGTCATGGCTCAATCGGCCCAGAATGGCCGGATGGCAGGCCTTTTTGTAACACTCGGTCTTGCTACAGGATTGATTGGTCATACGGTTGCCGTTGCACTCGGTCTTGCCGCCGTTGTGCACTCTTCGGCACTTGCCTTCGCTATCCTCAAGGGTTTGGGCGCGGCATATCTCCTCTATCTTGCGTGGCAGGCGCTCAGGGCAGGTGCTTCAGCCGATGGGCAGGAGCGACTGCCCTCCCTTTCGAGGGGGAGCCTCTACCGGAGGGGAATTGTCATGAATTTGACCAATCCCAAGGTCTCCTTCTTTTTTATGGCCTTTCTTCCGCAGTTTGCCGATCCGCGTCATGGTTCGATGATGGTGCAGTTCGTCCAGCTTGGGGCTGTTTTTATCATGGCAACGCTCCTCGTTTTCGGTGTTATCAGTTTTCTTGCCGGTGGGGTTGGCGATAAATTTCGCAACTCTCTCCTTGCTCGTAAAGTGCTCAACAGGATTGCTGCCGCAGTTTTTGTTGGTCTTGCCATAAAACTTGCCATATCAAAACGTTAAAGCGAAAATTATGGACGTCATAAATTCGTTATTTAACCCAAAAATACGTACAATGAGGTAAGAGATTGTTTCTCCCTCGCATTATCGTATGAAGAATCATTATAAAAGTACAGTATCCTGGACCAATGACAGATAAACACCAGATATTCGCGATGTTTCGCTCTCGGGAAGAGTCGCCCGGTATAATTCGGAAGCTTTTAGCCCCGTTTTTGCAACCCATAAAGTTTTTCGCTGTTTTTCTTGTCACAGCCACCACCTTTGTTCCACTCTCCCTGCACTCGCAGACAGGAGGTGACTGGCAGCAATTTCAGGGTCCGGTAAGCTCGTATATTGTCAAGGAGAGCGGGCGTGCCACACCCTTGATGGCAAAGGATATCGAGAGGCCGGTCTCTCCGGCAAGCTTGACCAAGATACTCACCTGTATCATGGCCATTGAGAGTGGCAGGCTTGATGATGATGTTGTGATTACAAAAGAGGCGACAATGGTTGAGCCATCAAAAGCAGGGTTTAATCAGGGGGACAGAATCAAGCTGATTGATCTGGTTAAGGCTGCATTGGTCAATTCAAGCAACGATGCTGCATTTGCCATAGCCATACATCTTTCCGGCAATGTCGATTCATTTGTTGCAGCCATGAACTACAGGGCGCAACGGATTGGTATGACAAATTCAAGATTTACCAATCCGGCAGGTTTTGACAATGGCATCTATGCCGGTAACACCTCCACAGCGAATGATCTTTTGCGTCTTACGGAGTATGCCATCAGAAATCCTGTTTTTAACCAGGTAGCGAAGCTCGAGGAGGCTGTTTTTATGGAGCAGACTACCCGCAAGCTCTATTGCCTGAAAACCCACAACAAGCTTCTCGATAAATATCCCTACGCTGTTGGTATCAAAACCGGTTATACCTGTAAGGCCGGGAGGTGCTTGATTGCGAGGGCTGTCAAGGATAACCGCGATATTCTTCTTGTGATGCTGAATGCAAAAACCGACCGGTGGAGTGTTGCTGTTGATATCTTTGATACAGCATTTTCAGCAAGCCAGCCAAATCCAGAGTTGTTTGGCCGGGTATTTCGGGGTGATTCCGGCGTAGCGAACTTTCCGGTTAGAGCAGCCCTTGCGAGGGCTGACAGGAGAGGTCATGGCAGGCTGATGTCAGGACACAAGTCGGCGAAACGCATGATTGCCGGAAGCAGAAGAGGAGCGAAACATCATGTTATTGCAAGTTTTAGAGGCAGTGGAAGGGTGAAGAGGCTTATGGTTGCCGGAGTGAAAAACAGCAGAAGTTTGAACAGTCGTCAGCTTGCCGGGCTGAGGCGAGGTCGTGGCTTGAAAAATCATGATGTTGTTACATCAAAATCAGTCAGGAAAAGCAGAAGGAGGGTCGCACTGGCCTCTCCGCTGGTGATTGTCAATAAATGCAGCCTCTCATGATGAATGTGTCTGGGCAAGTAATACATCAACGTTCAAGAAGGGAGAAAAATGATCAAACATATCGTTATGTGGCGCCTGAAAGAGGCGGCGCATGGCAATGACCGGCAAACCAATGCAACTCTTGTCAAGGAAAAACTTACGGCGTTGAGGGGAAAAATTCCCGGTATGCTTTCACTTGAGGCGGGGTTCGATTTCAGCAGAACCGACAGTTCATGTGACGTTGTCCTGTATACTGAATTTGTTGATCGTCAGGCTCTCGAAGCCTATCAGGTAAATCCCGAACATGAAGCACTGAAGCCTTTTATCGGAGCTGTGACCACTGAGCGCAGGATTGCGGATTATGAGGTATCATGAACCAAATAAAAAAGCGGATGGTCTTTCCCCCGTCCGCTTTTTTATGATTTTTTAAGCCTGAACGATGCACTCTGCAGGGCAGACAGCAGAACAGCCCGGTGAGTCAGAATATCCTACGCATTCGGTGCAGGTGTTTGCGTCGATCTGGTACACATCGTCTCCAGCCGTGATAGCATTGACCGGACATTCCGGCTCGCAGGCACCGCAGTAGGTGCATTCTTCAGTAATGTAAAGTGCCATAGTGACTTCCTCGCTTAAATGGTTATAAAAAAAAAGGAAAGAACGATTCGGGTTAACTTTGACTAATATAGGATTTTTTTTTAGCTCAAAAAAACGTTGCACTATTTATGGCTTTTTTTGAGCGGTACAATCCAGGGGAGATCATGCCCTGCTATGGATGATTCGTGCGCTTTGTTTCAACTTGAGGCTGTATGAGTGGTCGACTCTCCCCTGTAATCGAAATAGGGATTTGCCGAGGAGAGGTAGTGCTGCACATACTCTTTTACACCATCCTCAATTGGTGTCAGTGTTTCACTGAATCCTGCCTGACGGAGCTTTGTAATATCTGCACAGGTGTAGTACTGGTACTTGTCACGCAGGGTTTCCGGCATGGGGATGTAGTTGATAACCGTCTGACGGTTGAGAGCCGAGAAGGTCGCAGCAGCAAGGTCGTTGAAGCTTCTCGGCGTTCCGCAGCCCACATTGAAGATCCCTGCCACAGAAGGGTTTTCAAGCATCCAGGCCATAATTCTGGTGCAGTCCCTGACGGAGACAAAATCCCTCAACTGTTCACCATCACGGTAGTCGGGCCTGTGCGACTGAAAGAGATTCAGCGATCCTTTTTCGTTGATTTGATGGAACGCCTTGTAGACGACACTGCTCATATCTCCCTTGTGATACTCGTTCGGGCCGTAGACGTTGAAGAATTTCAGGCCAGCAGCATGGTCGAGCAGATGGTGCCTGAGTGCCCAGCAGTCGAAGAGCTGTTTGGAGTATCCATACATATTCAGGGGACGGAGTGTGGAAAGCCCTTCAATGGCATCACTGTAGCCGTTCGATCCGTCACCATACGTTGCTGCGCTTGATGCATAGAGAAGCCGGATGCCACGCATCATGCAGAACGATGCGATTTTTTTTGAGTAGACGAAATTATTGTTGAGCAGGTGATCGGCATCAGTTTCTGTTGTTGAACTGTTTGCCCCCATGTGGATGATGGCCGAAATCCCGTCAAGCGCGTTTCGTTCAAGCAGCTCCGCAAAATGATCTATGGAGAGCAGATCAGCAAAACGGAGTCCTGTCAAGTTGCGCCATTTTTCGGTGGCGGTGGAACCGAGATCATCAACAATAATGATCTCCTCTTCACCATTGCGATTGAGTTCCCAAAGCATGGCACTGCCGATAAATCCTGCACCACCGGTGATAATGATCATGGGGAAAAAGGTAGATATTGAATTGAAAGATCGTCAAATATAAAAGAGAGCGTCATAAATACAAACGTCACCCTGCCATTTATCCCCGGCATAAGCAGGGCGGTCAGCAGCAGCTTTATTGCGCAGCAGTATCTTTCTGCAATGCTGATCGCTTCACTGGATTCAGGGGAGAGTAGACAACAGGTGACCCTCTCTGAATATTATGAGGTACTATTAGCCACTGTGAAGCTAACTTGCCTTGAGGTGGCCCATCCCAACGAGGCTTGTTTTCGATAAAATTTTTCTGCCCCAGAAGAGCCACAGTCTTACGGTTTCTATCGGTTTGCCCACAATTTCGGAAATCTGGCCATGTTTCATACCTGATATTTCGCTCAGCAGAACCGAGAGCTTGATATCTGCAGCCCACAGCATCAGCGAATCGACAAGCTGAGTATGGCTTCTGCCTGGCTCTTCGTCAGTATAAAAATCGGTTTTTTGCCCAAACCGTTCAACATAGCATTCACGAAAGGTTTTCAGCAAGAGTTCCTCGCCAGCTCCTGTATATGCCGATAAGTAAGTACTGTAGACAAGCTCCTGACAGAGATCCTCACTGCCTGTCATCCAGTAGGCGAGAGTATAAAGATCGTCAAGAAGATCAAGAGCTGTTTTTTTTATCCTTTTCATCTCTCCTCCATTATAATTGGATTTTTTTTGTCCTGTTTTAATTTATAAAAAAAATGAGGATTGTCCAGATTTTTTTCATTGAATTGTTTGAAAAAGATGTTTTTTAAAAAAGACCGGGTTTGCACAACGAATCAAAAAGTGGCAGCATGAACAGAGAGACAGGGCACCTTCTTAATCCAGCATTGAAGAATATCGCGGCATATCGTGTTGAGGGGGGACAGCAGGCAGAGATAAAGCTGAATCAGAACGAAAGTCCCTTTGATGTGCCGATGTGGCTCAAGGAGGAGATTATGGGAGAGTTTATCAAGGAGTCCTGGAACCGCTATCCTGATATCCTTCCTTACCGGGGGATGCAGGCTTATGCTGATTTTCTTGGCATATCGCCCGACTCGGTGATGATGAGCAATGGATCGAATGAGATGCTCTATACCATATTTCTTGCCTCTCTTGGACCCGGAAGAAAGATACTGATTCCCGACCCTTCGTTTTCGCTTTACGAAAAAATAGCAATGCTCTTGCAGTCGCAGATTGTTACTGTCCCCATGCGCGAGGATCTTGACTTCGATCTGGAGGCGATTCTACGTACCGCGCAAGATGAGGCTGTTGACTTTATTGTTCTCTCTACGCCGAACAATCCTACAGGCAAATCTCTCTCTTTTGAGGAGATCCGTCTGATTGCACACTCTGCTGATGCCATTGTGCTGGTTGACGAGGCTTACATTGAGTTTTCACGGCAGCGCTCTGTTCTTGAACTGATTGATGAACTGCCCAATCTCATTGTGCTTCGTACGATGTCCAAAGCCCTTGCACTGGCCGGTATCCGCATTGGTTTTGCGATTGCCAATCCCCTGCTGATGGCCGAAATCGCCAAGCCGAAAATCCCTTTTGCATCAAGCAGGCTTGCCGAGATAACGCTTCAAAAGGTGCTTTCAAATTACACTCTTGTTACTGATGCGGTCTCTTATATCCTTCATGAGCGCGAAAGGCTCTATGCTGCGCTTCTCCATATTGACGGTGTTGAGCCCTTTCTGAGTGATACCAATTTTTTGATTATCAGGGTCAGTGATGCTGGTGCCCTCTTTCAAAGTCTCCAGAGCGAAGGTATTCTGGTGAGAAATATTTCTGGTTACCACCTCATGAAGAATTGTCTGCGATTCAATGTTGGCCTTGTTGAAGAAAATCAGCGACTCATCGAAAAACTCCGCTCGCTTTAGTATGCCGCAGTTCAGAAAGTTGCAGGGCTCAGAGATGAACCGGATGAGTGCCGAGCATTACCCTGGCTCGGTGAAGCATCCGGTTGTTCTGATGCTTCATAATATCCGCAGCATGTGGAATGTTGGCTCAATGTTTCGGACGGCTGATGCCGCAGGGATTGAAAAAATCATTCTTTCCGGCTATACGGCAACTCCGCCGCGAAAAGAGATCGATAAAACTGCACTGGGAGCCCAGAATACGGTTGTTTGGGACTATTTTGCCGATCCTCTGGAAGCTCTCAAGAGCATGAAGAGGGAGGGTGTGAGAATCTGCGGACTTGAAATTGCCGAGGGAAGCCGTCCCTACACAACCATCAATCCCTCTGATTTTCCAATCTGCCTTATCGTCGGCAATGAAGTTGACGGTCTTGAAGAGGAGTTGCTCGAGTTGTGTGACGAGGTGCTTGAAATTCCCCAGTACGGCACAAAACATTCATTGAATGTTGCCGTTGCAGCCGGGATTGTCTTGTTTGAGTTCGTGAATATTTATAGAAGAAGCATGTAACTTTTTGTTTTTTGTATTTGTTTTGTTTACTTAAAGGCTAAATGTTTATAACCGCGTTCTTCGATGCTTCATTACAAGACATACGAGTTGGGTGACCCGAATGCTCCCTGGGTTGTTTTTGTTCACGGAGCGGGCGGAAGCTCATCAATATGGTTTCTGCAGATAAAAGAGTTTATCCGCCACTTCAATGTTCTCCTTGTTGATTTGAGGGGACATGGCAAGTCGAAAGGCGTTGCTGGTCCCAAGGATAAGCATTATTACGATTTTGAGGATGTTACCCGTGATATTCTTGATGTTCTTGACTCCCTGAAGATTCCGAAAGCGCACTTCATCGGCATCTCCCTCGGTACCATCATTATCCGTAATCTCAGTGAAATTGCCCCTGAAAGGGTGACTTCCATGATTATGGGCGGTGCCATCATAAGGCTGAACGTTCGTGCAAAGGTTCTTGTTGCCCTTGGGAATATGTTCAAGCGGGTTGTGCCTTACATGTGGCTCTACACTTTTTTTGCCTGGATTATCATGCCGAGTGAGCGGCACAAACGTTCACGCCTGCTTTTTGTCAATGAAGCCAAAAAGGTTGCCCAGAAAGAGTTCATGCGCTGGTACACCCTTACCTATGAGCTTACGCCCCTGCTGAAATATTTTGAAGAGAAGGATACGGCTATCCCTACACTCTACCTCATGGGGGAGGAAGACCACATGTTTTTGCCCGCTGTCCGCTATATCATAACAAAGCATACCAATTCGTGGCTTGAAGTCATCGGGAATTCCGGCCATGTCTGTAACGTCGATCAGCCTCGGGAGTTCAATGCCCGTGCCATTCTCTTTTTGAAGAAAATGTCGATGACCAGTCCGGCAGGGAACTCAACCGTTCGGCTCGCAACCTGTTAAAGAAGAGGCTTGTTGTAGTGGTTCATGGCATGTTCGATGCCGTTAATTGCAAAATCAAGAGCGGCATCCCGGCAGAGAGGCAGAATATTGTTCATCACCGCTCTCTCATTCTCACTGAATTTTCCCAGCACAAACGACGAAAAAGAGCTTAAAGGCTGTTCAGCCACTCTGATGCCTATGCGCAGGCGGGCGAACTCCTCGCTTCCGAGCGATTCAATAATGTGTTTCAGCCCGTTTTGCCCGCCCGCCGACCCTTTTGCCCGGAGACGTATTGAGCCCAAAGGAAGGTTGAGGTCATCGCAAATCACCAGAATATCATTGCGTTCGATTTTGTAGAAATTCATTGCAGCTACAACGGCATGACCCGAGAGGTTCATGTAGGTCATGGGCTTGATGATAATGAGTGGCTCCCTGCGGTGGCTGATTTTTGCCGTCAGGTATTTACCCTTTCCCTTGCCGAATTTTACCCCAAAAGAGTCTGCCAATGCTTCAACAGCAGAAAAGCCGATGTTGTGCCGTGTCCCGATATATTGTGATTCCGGATTGCCGAGACCCACTATAAGTTTCATAATAAAAAAGAGTAAATCCGGAGAGTGATTCCGAAATTGAGGTCAAAGAGTGCAACATTGAGTGGATGAATATAGTGTGTCGAGTGGTAAAATCTGTAACAACAATACATTTCACTTTTTAAAAAAAAAGAGCTTCTCCAAAAAAGAGTGTGATAGCGTCGGGAAGTTCTTCAAAAGGCATTGAGATTCATGAAAAAAGTTGCAAATTGCAACTTCCTGTTCTTGACAGGCACATCCATTCTCATGGTTTTCTTGGTAGTATTTTTTTTCTTGATTTAAAAAAAACAGTGAAAAAAAAAGAACAATGAAAAAACCGTTCAACGTAACATGGCCAGCCAGAGCTCTCCCGGTTTTGGGAGCCCTCGGACTCTTGCTGCAGGCACCAAATGCATACGCAAGCGAAGCTGATTTACTCTTGCCTGATTTACACTCACAGTCCTTTCTTGGCGGAATTCCCGGCGACACACTTTTGATGTGGGGCCTTGTTATCTGCCTTTTCGGTATGATCTTTGGCGTGGTGCAGTACATTGGCATCCGGAAACTTCCCGTTCACAGTGCCATGCGGGAGATCAGCGAACTGATCTACGAAACCTGTAAAACCTACCTTGTGACGCAGGGTAAATTCATTCTTGTGCTCTGGGTTCTTATCGGTGCCATCATTGTCGCCTACTTCGGCTGGCTTCGCCAGATGGAGACCATCAAGGTTATCTCTATTCTTGTTGCCAGTCTTATCGGTATTCTTGGAAGCTACATCGTCGCCTGGTTCGGCATGAGGATTAACACCTTTGCCAACTCAAGAACGGCATTTGCAAGCCTCGGAGGAAAGCCCTTTCCAACCTACGCAATCCCACTCCGCGCAGGCATGAGCATCGGTATGCTGCTCATCAGCATCGAGCTTTTTGTCATGCTCTGCATTCTGCTTTTTGTCCCCAAGGACTTTGCCGGGCCTTGCTTTATTGGCTTTGCTATCGGTGAGTCGCTTGGTGCATCAGTGCTTCGTATTGCCGGTGGTATCTTTACCAAGATTGCCGACATCGGTTCCGACCTCATGAAGATCGTCTTCAAGATCAAGGAAGATGATGCCCGCAACCCTGGTGTTATTGCCGACTGTGCAGGCGACAACGCCGGTGACTCGGTTGGGCCGACCGCTGACGGTTTTGAAACCTACGGCGTGACTGGTGTAGCCCTGATCTCCTTTATCCTGCTTGCCATCAAGGCTCCTGAAGTACAGGTCATGCTTCTGGTCTGGATCTTTGCCATGCGTCTTGTCATGATTTTCGCCAGTGCGTGTTCCTACTGGGTCAATGCTGCTTATGCAAAGATGAAGTACAGCAATGCTGCCGAGATGAACTTCGAGAAGCCACTCATTACGCTTGTCTGGCTGACCTCGATTGTCTCCATCATTCTTACCTACATCGCATCCTGGTATCTCATCAGCACGCTTGGTGATGGAAGCATGTGGTGGAAGCTCGCCTCAATCATCACCTGCGGTACCATTGCCGGTGCGCTTATTCCTGAACTGGTCAACCGCTTTACCTCCACGGAGTGTGCTCACGTCCGCAACGTTGTCCAGTGCACCAAAGAGGGTGGAGCAGCTCTGAACATTCTTGCCGGTCTTGTTGCCGGTAACTTCAGCGCTTACTGGATGGGCCTTGCTATTGTCGGTCTTATGGCCGCAGCCTTCGGTTTAAGTACTCTCGGTCTGAGTATGTTGGGATTGACTCCTGAACTGATTGCTTCACAAGGGATTCTTACTGTTGGGCTTGGCAAGGTCATTATGCTTGCTCCTTCCGTCTTTGCTTTCGGTCTTGTAGCCTTCGGATTTCTCAGCATGGGCCCGGTCACTATCGCTGTTGACTCCTACGGCCCGGTTACCGATAACGCTCAGTCGGTCTATGAGCTTTCGCTGATCGAAACCATTCCGAATATCAAACAGAACATCCAGAGCGAGTTCGGCTTTGCACCTGACTTTACCAACGCAAAACGTTATCTTGAAGCTAACGACGGCGCAGGCAACACCTTCAAGGCAACCGCCAAACCGGTGCTTATCGGTACCGCTGTTGTAGGATCGACGACCATGATTTTCTCGATCATCATGATCCTTACCAACGGGCTGGTCAACAACCTCGAAAAGCTCTCTATTCTTTCACCTCCGTTCCTGCTTGGTCTCATGATGGGCGGTGCGGTCATCTACTGGTTTACCGGTGCATCCATCAATGCCGTGACCACAGGAGCCTACTATGCCGTTGAATTCATCAAAAAGAACATGAAGCTTGATTCAGGCGCAGAGAAAGCCTCGATTGAGGACAGCAAAAAGGTTGTGGAAATCTGTACAAAGTTTGCGCAGAAAGGAATGCTCAACATCTTCCTTACCGTCTTCTTCACGACACTTGCCTTTGCCTGCCTTGATTCGTTCTTCTTCATTGGCTACCTGATCTCCATCGCCCTTTTCGGTCTCTATCAGGCGATCTTCATGGCCAATGCCGGTGGCGCTTGGGACAATGCCAAAAAGCTTGTTGAAACCGAACTCAACGCCAAAGGTACCGAGCTGCATGATGCATCAATTGTTGGTGACACGGTTGGTGATCCTTTCAAGGATACCTCTTCGGTTGCCCTTAACCCGATCATCAAGTTCACCACACTCTTTGGTCTGCTTGCCGTCGAGCTTGCCATTGGGCTCGCTCCACAGATTGCACTGACAGCCGCAGCAGTCTTCTTTGCGCTGTCGCTGGTTTTTGTACATCGCTCCTTCTTCTCCATGAGAATCAAGGTGGACGAATACTAAACCGCTTGTTTTTTCACCTGGGGTACTTTTGCCTTGGGTGCAAGCCAAAGGAGCCGCAGCGATGCGGCTCTTTTGTTTTGGGGTCACTCAATGATGATGCCGTAGGTATCAAGCAAACCCGCCACTCCCGGAATTGAAAATTTCGCCTTTCTCAGACGGTTTGTTTCGGGGTTGATTGAATAGTTGAAAGCCGCCCTGAAATCCGCAGTTTCAAGATTGGTATGAAAAAATATCGCTTGATGGAGATCCGAACCATCAAACTGCGCCCCGCTCAAGTCGACCTCACTGAAATCAGCCTCCTGCATGTCGCAGTTTTGGAAGCGTGTATTTTTGAGCTTCAAGCCCGAAAAAAGCGCAAGCTTCAGGATGCAGCTTTCAAAATCAAGCTCCAGCATAAATTTCCGGCAATCACTGAACTGCACCCCAAGCAACTTGCAGTTCACAAACTTCACCTCCTGCAGACTGCTGTTTTTGAGCTTGGCTAAACTGAAATCGCACCCCTCAAACCGGCAATTGACAAACCTCACACAAGAGAGGTCGGCGCTGTTGAAATTGCACTGGATGAAACTGCACTGCTCATAATAGCCCTCTTTTTCAAGAGTTTTGACTCCTCTGATCTCTTCCATTGTCTTTTTTGTTGACCTCACAATTGCTCAATTCCTTGCATGAAAAGAGCCAAGGGGTAAAAGTGCACTTTCTGCGGCTCTGTTCAAAGGCCGGTTTGAGGTGCTGTTGTTTTGGAGCTGTTGTCGGTCAGTACAACATCAGAATTAATCCTCAGTTGTTCAAGAGCGTCAGCGAATGGAGCCGTTCTACAGAAATCGAAAAAATCAGGGTACTGACAGGGGAGACTTCACTTGAAACAGGTATGGAAGCAGTGGGAAGTGTGCCGTTTTTTGCCCGTTTTTTTGGTAAAATGCGGGCTGCGGCCAATGCAAGTTCTTCAACAAAAAAGAAAATCATCGAGAATATCGAACCCCGGTTATCGGATCTTGTCAGCCATTGCAATGACTTGATCCGTGAGGTCAAAAACAAGTTGTCTGAGATCGACAAAAAAGGGCTGATAATCATTATCGAAGATCTTGATAAATTGAGTATTGAGAAAGCGGCAGAGCTGTTTTTCAACCACAGCCATATTCTCGGTACGCTGCAAACCCATGTT
>SESF01018377.1_pt1 | contig 19865 bp, 26 predicted proteins | sample 3171521 | NCBI WGS metagenome assembly SESF01 (sample SAMN10866945, study PRJNA518727) | freshwater metagenome | biome: subpolar coniferous forest; feature: holomictic lake; material: water; isolation source: holomictic Lake 227, 6 m and 8 m depth | place: Canada: near Kenora, Ontario | collected...
AAAGGCATACAGGCATACTAGCGGATTTTTCTCAGAGAGAAAGAAAAAACGCCGGGAATTTTACGTCCACCCGGCAGACGAATGTTGAAGCTAAAAGGCATCTCGGTCTTCCCGACAGAGCAGTCGCTCCGCACCAAACCTCGTCGCTCCCCATCTGGCCCGTGAGGGAATCGAACCCTCATTTCTGGAGATGAAGACTCCAGGTCCTTCCTTCGCCACCTACGTCTGTCCCATCTCTGAGATACTTAGGATACACTTAGATGAACGGGCCTGAAATCTTTTCTCAGCGCACGATTGCCAAGAGTTCGTTGAACGAAATGATCCGCTGTTCGTTGCCAGCCTCCTCAACGACCTTGGAGGAATTCCCCGCGAAATTGTCGAACGTCACGATGTCGCCGACCTTCGGCGAGGTCAGCGTCGAGGAGACCGCGATGACCTCGCCCCGGGCAACCTTTCCCCGGGTGTTGTCCGGCACGAACAGGCCGGAGGCGGTTTTCTTTTCCTTGTCGATGATCCGGACGAGCAACCGCTCGCCCAGGGGCTCAAACTTTTCCGTTTCCATTTTTTCTCCTCAGAAAGAATTTCTTTCCCATTCGTGCCCATGTCCAGGCGAGCACGAACAAGCCGAGGGTCCACAGACCCCACAAGATCACGTAGATGACGATGCTGACCGCCACAACAGGCCACACGGCGGCGACCAGCCAGGCCCGGAAGGTGTAGCGGCTCCGACAGTACAAGGCGTGACCCCATCCCGCCGCAAAGACCAGAAGAATTCCGGGAATCCAGATGACCATGAACCACCAGATGATGATGGCGGTCATGGACTACAGCTCGACCCGCGTCGAAGGAAATCCGCCGCGACCGGTCTTCGGGTGCTGGACGGTCTTGTACCCGAACGTCTTCGTTTTCGCCGTGATCGGCTTGATTTTGATCTTCTGTTTCCCGCTCGGGGTCGTGTAGCGGAGGAGAGTCGTGAGACCCTTCCAGCCGGAGGAACCGGATCCCTCGAGACGGGAAAAATGCCCGGCGCGTCTGTGCATCAGCCAGCGTCCCCTGCGGGGAGCCTTTGCGTTTGTCGACATGAACTTCTCCTTAAAAAAAGGGGGCGGGCCAGCCGAGGACCGCCCCCGAATCGTTAGATTTAACATTGCCGGTTAAAGGGTGGTCCGGCTGACCCATCTACGCTTTCTCGGTCGGTGAGGCTGGCATAGGTAAGGAACGTCCGTCTGCCGGGCGGACACGGAATTCTTGAACTCGAAAAGCTCCTCGAAAAAAGGAGGGATGAAAAACCAGCCGAAAACAAAAACGCTGTCGCTTGCCATGCTCCTCCTTTTCTCTCAGGCTATGGACCCGCCGGGCGTCGAACCCGGGTCCGGTGTCTTCCTTGGGCTTTCGTGCTGGTAGGCCGTTCGTCGCCCTTCGCCTTTCGGCACGGCATGACACCGTCGAAACCAAATACGAGCCCTTGGTAGGGGGGGGGTGTCCCCCCCCTGGAATCAGGCCTTGGGGGTGCGGGGCTTGCGCTCCGCCTTGGGAAGGGCCAGGACACCGGCCTTGTAGGCGAGGAGGATGACCTCGACCTCGCTCTCGGTCAGACCGTTCTGACCGGCCCAGGTGTCGACCTGGTCGGCGATGGTGCCGTAGTGCTCGGCCTCTTTCTTGGTGGCGAAGGTCTCACCGGCAACAGTGAAAACTGCTTGGATCACGGGGGGCATAGAAATCTCCTCTCGAACAAATTTCCTCGTCGAAAACGAGGGTCTACCATGGAGGACCGGGGACTCGAACCCCTTAGGCTGATCAAGGGCTACCGCGCCCGCCCGACTTGCTCCCGATCAAGGAACAATCTTTCCCCCGTTGAAAAAAAAAGTTTGTCGGTCGTCAGACACTTGGGTTTGCCCCGCCGACGACCGACTCGCTTTTCGTACTGGAGGACCGAGCATGGCCGAGGGTCGCAACCGCAATCGCCGTGTCGATTCCTTTTTCCTTGAGCCCGCGCCGTAACTGCGTGGCCCCGACGATTTCATACTAGCCAAAAAACCTCCTGCTGGGTTCAGATTCGAAATCTTTTTATTCCGGGCAGTCGAGGGTGTCGAGCGCCCGCCGGGCATCGTCCGTCAACGTTCCGACAAAGTTGTTTCCGTCCCACCGCTTATCCATCCCGGCGACGATGCGCTGGATCAGGGTTTTGTTCGACCGGTACCACTCCCGGGCCTCGGCCTGGGTGGAAACCCCCCAGACACCGACCCGCTGGATGATTCCGTGGTAGACGTCCATCGGGACCGCATTGCCGATCTCGGGGTTGCCGAACACGTGGACCGTGCCGTCATCCAGGATGTCGGCGCAAATCGGTTGGGGATTGGTCTGGCTCCGGTAGGTGAAGGTCAGCCGACCTCGTCCGAAAATCAAATGTGTTTTCATCTCATCCTCCTCACGCGACCACGGCCAGGAGAGTCACCCTGGACAGCATGGTCGATTTCGTTCCCTTCGATCAGGGCTTTCTCTTCATGGGTTCTGGCGGTGGTGGTCATTTTTGCTCTCCTCTGTCCTACGCTTTCAATCTAACCCGACAAGCTGGACTCGTCAAGGGGGAATCTCAAGAAAGTTGACTAATCCGTCCTGTCGGACTATTCTTGACGTTGAGAGGAGAACGCCATGCTGAAAAAAATCCACGTGAATTTTATCGAGGAGAACCTGGCAACCGAAATCCTTGTCCCCGCCGAGAGCGCCGGTCGCCTCGTCGCCACCATGAACAAACTCGAAAACGTGTCCGCCTACCAGGACGCGGAACCGGCCACGAGCCTCATCGAACTGGGCAAGCGGGCCCTGGCCTCGGCGGGGGGCCGAACCATGAGCGAGGCTAAAAAAAAAGCGAACGCCGAACGATCCGTGAGCTACTGGGCTCGTGTGCATTCTGGCGAGTTGCCTCAGCCTCCCCGGGGAAAAAAGGTCGCTGAGAAAAAAGTTTCGGCTGAGGCTTGACGATTCCGACTTGTCGGGCTAGATTGGTTTCTGGGACTTGAGGCTCCCGAGCAACCAAAGGAGGTCAACATGGACACCACGTTGATCCTGACCGTCGTTCTTGGCTACCTCGTAGCCGTGGGCCTTGTGGCCGAGCTTTTCTTCCGGACCGCCCTCCGCCGGTCGGCCCGCGACACCTACAAGATCCACGGGTTCGGCAACGCTGGTCTGGCGTTCCCCATGGTCGTGGCGATCTACATCGTCCACGCCTTCACCCTGTTCCCCATCCAGCTTCCCTTCTACCTGGTCGGCTGGGTGATCCGCCGGATTGCCGGGGTCTTGGTCCGGGCTGAACAGGCGCGGGCCTTGCGGGTCTACGATGCCAGCCAGCACACCGTGGTTCCGACTCCCTTCGAGTGCGTGACGGTCGGCCAGGAGGCCCTGGCCCGCCTGATCGAAGCGTCCTCCGAAGGCATCCTGGCCCCCGGGGGTACAGCGTCCGAGGCCATCGCCACTTCGATCCTGGAGGCATTCGACGTCACCTACAAACTCGCCACGACGGAGGGCGCCCTCCCGGACGACGACTTTCGGGATGAGGAGGACTTCGACGACGAACGCTAAGGTACATGCCCAAACAGAGAAACCGCCTTTCGGGGCGGTTTTTTTGTCAGTTGATGTAGGCTAGAATTTTGCTTCGGATCTGGGTGGTTTCCATTCGGAGGTCCTGGTCTTTTTGGACCGCGTCCCGCAGAGCCTGTCTGAGCAGACGGACCGCATCGGGGTCCATGTAGTAGGTGTCGTCCTGGCCCCAGCCACCCGCGTTGGCGAAGTCGACGAGACGGAAACCCATGGCATTGCCCTGGCCCTTGGTGATCGAGGCCACCATGAACAGCTTCCCCTGCACCGGCGTCAGAGGTACGAACGCCCTCGCCCCCAGGAGTTCGGTGAGCGTGACGTTGGCCTTCGGGTTGGAGGCGTCGACCTCCAGGAACCGGTCGAGGTAGGCGCTGACCTCCATGGCATCCGAAGGACTCAGGGTCATGCTTTTTTCCGACAAACGGACGTAGACGAAACCGGAGCCGTTCACGACGACGGCCGCCGTCTTCCCTCCCAACATGGGGAGGGTTGCGATTTGGATCGAGTCCCCGAAAGACAGAACGGTGACCAGCACGAGTAGAATCAGAGAAAAAATCTTTTTCACAGAAAAATCCTTATTTGGGAAAAGCTCGGAGGATGTCCCGCTTGACCACGGAGAAAATCATCGGGCCGTCGGCACGTTCGTCGTAGGCCTCGGTGTCCTTGCGGATCTGCTTGATGAGGGCGACGATCTTGTCGAGGTTTTCCTCGGTCTCCTCGATGTAGGCCGACTGGGCGTAGATGTTCTGACCAATCAGCTTGCCGAGGTTGTTGAACGTCCCGATAAACTGGAAAGCATAGACCGGCGTCCGCATGAAAACGGAACGGGTCAGCACGACGTAGGACTGGCCTTTTTTTTGTCTCACAATGTCGTATCCGCAGATGTCGAACCGGAACTGTTCATTCGTGCCCGACGACTGGTAGTCCGCGTTCACTTCTTTTTCCAGACCGAGCTTCATGTCGGCCCGCTTGAAGACTTTGGTCGTTGCTCCCGAAAAGATTTTTTTCATCCGGGCCGGGGGAAGAATCTCCTCGAAATCCTCAATCGCCTTGGCACCGGCACGCCATTTCCAGTCCCGTTGGCCGACCTTCTGTTTTCGCTTGGCGAAATAAATTTCGGTCCCCGTCGAAATCGAGAACAGGACGTCCCGCTCGTCGATGTCTCCGCCTCCGAGGCCGTTGGACTTCGGAGTCTCGGGGTGGATGCTGTAGGAAAGGTAAACCACGGTCGTCTTGTCGGGGTTGGAGACCTCCACGTTCCCCATGAACCAGGCGTCATAGGTCGAATCCAGGGCTTTCTGCCGGGTTGTGGTTTTGATCTCGACAGTCAGAGGCTCTTTGATGAACCGGGCCAGGTAGGCCAGGAGGGCGTGCTGGTCAAAGGCCTCGTTGAACAGGTCTAGCATCGCGTCGTAGTCCCGTCCGTTCTTTTCTTTCTGCTTGGCCTGGCGGTCGTCCCAGGATTGTTTGGCTTGGGCGGGGGAGGCCCCCCCTCCCCCCGGAGTGGCTTTGCTCAGGAGGGAATAGGAGGCGATCAGGTCCTTCATCTGCTCGTCGGTGCCGCCTTGGTCCGGGTGCATGGTCATCGCGAGCTTACGGTAGGCGGTCTTGAGGTCGACGGGGTTCGGGACAGCAGGGAGGCCCATGAACGTGAGGGCGTCCCCGACGGACTTGATATTTTCGAACAGGTTCAGGGACGTGACCATTCTGTTTCCTACCTAAAAGCGCATCGGTTCTTGACGGAGACATATGCGGCGCATCGCGGGACCGGGGACGATGTAGTAGCAACTCCAGTTCTTGTACTTGGCCGGTATCTGCTGGTTTATGAGGTCGACAAGCGCCTTATGGTCGGCACACTCTTGAGGCTTGGCGTACCTTCCAAACTTGTCAAGGACAACCCACCACCCATTGGGTAGGTACAGAAACCCTTTCTCGTCAGGCAAGGTTGGCACCATCGTGTAGGACGAGTACGCGGCACCGTTGCTCGTGTTGGCGGGACTGTTGACGTACTCTTTCTTTCTGGGGGACTGGTACTCCACCGGCACTTTGACTTGGGGCCAGGAAGGTAGATAAGAGATCATTGTCATTTTTTTCTCCTAGCGGTTAGGGTCAAGTTCGATTTCGGCGTCGTAGCGGATGAAAAGGGTCGACCCCTGGAGGACGTAGACCGCCTTGAAGGTTTGACCCTTGAAGGACTTGATCCCGTTGGGAAAATTCTTTTCAACCAATTTTCTGAGTTCCTCGGGAAGCTCCCCCAGCTCGTTGAGCCAGAAAGCCACCAGCGAGCCGAGGGTCACCTTCGCGATCACGCCGGTCGACTTGTACCGACCGTAGGCGCACCCGGCGACCAGAAGGGTCATGGCTTCAGGGTACGGGAGCTTGATGCCGAAGATGGCCGAAAACTCGGGGGCGGTCTCCCCGTACCCCGGGTCGGTCCAGGTGTCTCTCTCGCCAGCCTCGCCCGCTTTGTCCATCCAGGCCTCGAGATCGGCCCGGATCAAAAGGTCCCCGTCGATAACGGACTTTTCGAACAAGGCCTCCAGGTCTTTCCACGGCGCGGAAAACACGGTTGAGGCGGACTCGATGTCCCGGGCTTGCATGGACAGCATGAACAGGCTTTCGGGATCTTGGAATTTCTTGGCGAAACTCGAGAAGTCCTCGGTCAGGATTCGGGAAACGGGGGTTCTCATCGTTGGACCTCTCCTGAGAATAGTCGGTTTGGGCTGGTCTTTCCTACCCGAGCGTGCCGACCGTCTCGGTTTTTATTTTCAGACCGAACTTTTTTTCCAGTCTCGCCAGGTAGGCCAGCTTGGTCTTTTCGATCAGGTCGTCCTGGGTGACGGTCCCGAGCAAAAGCTCCTCGGTTCTCGGCTCCTTCGCCTCGGACCAGACGTAGCGGGGAACGCCTTTGGATTCCATCATGGCCGCGTAGAAAGATCCGCTGGAGGAGTCGGTCACGTCCTTGCCGAACATTCCGATGGTCGAGGTATCCCAGTTGACGTCGTCGTTCCTGGAAATCTTTCCCTGGGTGTGGTCGATCTTCTTGGTTCCGTCCTGGCGGGTAATCTCCTGGAGAGACTTCAGGTTGTTCTTTACAGCGAGGTTCCGGCCCGCTTTGATTCGTCCGGTGTTGATCCAGGCGATGTACGAGTAGTAGATTTTCGGATCCCGGTCCACCGAGAAAAGACGGCAGTCGAATCCCTTCCGTTCCAGGTATTCCCGCGTCAGACTCGACTGGTACTGGTCGAAAGAAATCACCTTGATGGTGATGTGGCCTTTGTTCCGGAGGTCTTCCGGGAACAGACGAATCGCATCGAGGCCGATCTTCACCTTCGACGGCGCGATGTCCATCGTAAAGTCGTGGACGCAAACGGTCTCTTGCCGTTCATCGTCCCACTCCAGGTGGCTCATCGTGATTCCGGCGTGGTCTTTTTTTTCGGCCTGGTCGATGTGGATGAATCTTTCGGCTCTAGGCGCCCGATAGAACTCGTACCGGCCAGGCGAGGACTCGATGAAGAACTTCGGCCTCACCATGTTCCAGATGAGTTCGTTCGGGTTCTCGGTCGAGGGCACATGGACCACAGAGTAAAAGTTCCTGAGCTGGGTCTTGAAGATCCCTTCGATGAAAGAGGCGTCGCGGATGAGCTTGTCCGGGTTTCCCGCTGGCCATCCCGCCCAGTCTTTCACGTTCTTGATGAGGTTCTCGTCGAACAACCGGCGGAGGTCGATAGGCACCTGGATGATCTCCTGCGGGTTGTACCCGTGGACGGCGGTCTCGACGATGGCGGCCGGTTCCGAGGCATTCCCTCTGAAAACCGGAAAAGTCTTCCTGGTCTTTTTCCATTCCTTGTAGATGTCGTGGTCGGGCCGGAATTCCCAGTGAGGTCCGGTTACGATATAGTTCGAGGGGTCTTTCGCCGCCTCACCTGTGAAAATGAATTTGTCGATGGGGCTGGCTTCCAGGTCGTTGGGCGAGGAGTCCAGGATGACCGTCGAAAGAAACCTCGTGCCGAACCGGTTCTGGACGCGGGCCTTGGAGTCCTGGAAGATCCGCCAGATGTACTCGGGCGAAAAGCCCCGCTCAACGAAAAAAGAAATCTCCGACATGGTGGCGGTGATCATGTTCAAACCCAAAATATTCGCGGGCGAACTTACAATCGGATAATGGATGTCATTGTAGAATTGCATCTTTCCAATTTTGCCAGCCGAGGTCCAGCAAACTTCGTTCGGGTATTCGAGTTGTCTCTTTGTCAGATTTTCCTCTTGCTTGACCCGCCGGAACCGTGGAGCCGAAAGAATAATCTGCATGAATGGTTGGAGGAGGAGTTGAGCCGCTTTGTCTTGAGAGAATGAAATCAAAGCCTGGACCATTGAAGTTGACGCCGCCAGACCGAAAAACTTTTTAGGGTCTCTCATGCACCAAAGATGAATGGTCACGTACAGATTCGACAGCACAGATACTGTACTTTTCCCGGTTCCGATAGCCGCACCAAGAATCAACGACCGGTACGGTGAGGTCGGCGCCCAATACTCGAGAAAGATTTTTCTGATGAATGGAAAAATGCTGTTGGACATCGGACCGATCCAGGCTTCGGTCAAAAACTCTTCCGGACTCGGAGGCTTGACCCGGTAGTGGACCTTCCACAGGTTCGCCATCGTTTCCAAGGTCGCATGAGATCCGACAGCGCCCAGGTCCTCCCGGATGATCCTCAAGGCCTCGGCGATGGTCTGGGTGTCGGCGACGGAGAACTTTTCTCCGAGGGAAAAGTCCCCGAGGGCCAGGTCGGGAATGGCGTCCACGAGGTTGGAAAGCTGGGTGAAATCGACTTCGCTCATGAAAGAATAGCCGAGTTCAGCCGAGATGCCTTCCCGAAAACCGGAAACGCCCGAGATTTGCCAGGGGAACCGCGACGACCCCGAAACTGAAAACCGCGTGGGGGCCGTTCGGTCCGTCGAGAATTTTCTGCAAGAAACCGAAGTCAGCCCAGCCCCCTGGAGACCAGACATCGAAACGTTGCCCGACAGAGGCTCGGATTTCGACCTCGGTCCGAGTCGGTTCCGGGGCCTTTTTGAACTCGTCGAAAAGAATCATGCGTCCTCCTTGAAAGGGCCGAGAGTCGCGTAGTCCTGGACGTCCAGGAGAGAGGTCTCCCAATACGGTTTGGTCCAGGTCCGGTCGAAAACCATCCAGCATGTGACCAGCGCCCCGAGATGGAAATGCCCGTCATCCCGGGCCGGGGTGCGGTAATCCACCATCCGGTCGAACACGTGGACCGACTTGAGGTTTTTCCAAAGCCCGTCCCGGTTCCGCCCATGAGTTCCAAAAAAGTTCACCCGGCCCAGCGTGATGAAATAGGGGGCAATTTCCTTGGCCCTTGTGATGAACTCGTCGAACAGGGAGAACGGCGGGTTGAAGCAAAGAATTTCCCGACTCGGGTTGAATCCGATGGGATGTTCGAGAAAATCCCGGTGGAGGTAGCCCTCCGCCGGATAAAGATCGGAGCCTCGGCCAAGGAACCCCCGAGCCTCGAACGCCCGGAGGAGAGCGCCGTCGCCTACCGCCGGATCCACGAACACCGGCTTGGGGGCTGGTTTGGACAGAAACCTTTTTTTCTTTTCCCAGGCTTTGATCAGCGGAATTTCCACATTGTCCAGAAGGGACCAGGCGAGACTGGCGGGAGTTGCGTAGAAATCACCCTCTGGCCGGTTCAGCGCGGAGCGTCGGCTTGCATAAGTGCTTCCGCTCATACGACTGATCCCCATCGTTCCCTTGACCAGATTCTATAGACGGTAGTGTGGTTTATGTTGAACCTTTTTGCTGTTTTTGGTCCCGATAATTTTCCTTTCAAAAGCAAGATGTCTCTTACCATGTCTGTCGAAAGCACAGACCGACCGTTTCGCTCTCCAATGGGTTTAGGGTGTAATCCAGTATCGTATGCGTGCTGGACATTTTTGGAAAGGGTAACCCATTCGAGGTTTGAGGCTTGGTTATTTTTTTTGTTCCCGTCTTTGTGATTTACTTGTGATCCGTCAAACCAGCCGGAAACAAAAACCTCCGCCACAAGAGTGTGTACTCGAACAGTAATCCCCGTACCAACCCTCAAGGCAAGATAACCCCAGGTAGTCTTGAAAGGAGATAGCACCTGTCCAACCCTTCTTATCGCATACGAGGATGTGCCTCGTGTTACGTAGACCGTTCGGTCGACGGATTTTACTTTTCCTGTGTTGGATACAAAGTAATTGGGGTTACGTTTGGTCGGTAACCAAACCTCTTGTGTCATATAGCCTCCCCATTCACAAACTCTACAACATCAGCACCAAACTCGAGCTTTAGCATATTTTTAGCTTGGCGTCGATGAGTAATGGTTAGAATTTGTGGAAGAACGTCTTTTGTTTCAGCCAACACGCGATAAAACTGTTCTGAGTTCTCCTCGTCCGCGTAGCTATCAGGTTCATCGAGTACCATAAAACCCAGACCTTGTGCGCGGGCTACTCCTACTTTGTATGCCATAGAAAAGACTTGACTCTCAAATCCCGAAGAATTTTTTGCGACGTCCTTGTCTTTCGGGCCATAGGTGACCAGGAGGGCGTTGCCCTTCTCGATGAACTTGAGCTTGTACCGCCCGCCGTAAGCATCCTGGAGGAAATCGTTGGCGTGCTTCTGGATTTCGGAGACCAGGTAGAGCACGATGAACATCGGAAACTCTTTCTGGAATTTAGTCTTGGTTTCTTCCAAGATTTCCAGCTCGAAAGTCGCTTTCTGGATTTCAGCGGTGAACGAGAGGATTTTTTCATCCCGAGCTTTCTCGGCAACCGCCATGGCCTCGTTGTCCTGCTCGACGGATTTTCTGAGGACCTGGGCGTCCCGGTACTCCCGGATCTCGGTCTCGACCCCGGCCTTGACCTTGAGCAAATCCTCTCGCTCCTGGAGAAACTCCAGGGTAGACGGGACGGGTTTGGAGGCCAGGTCGTCGTAGACCTTCTTCAGCGAGTCGCGAGCAACCAGCTTGTCCTGCCAGAGGTGGGCCAGGCTCTCGCCCTCACGCTTGCGGGCCTCGACAAGGCTTTCCCGGCTGGCGACCGCCGACTCGTAGGCCGAGGCTTTTCCTCTCCAGGATTCGGCCAGGGCGTCGAGCTTCTGGTGCGCGTTGGCCGACTTGGCCGAAAGAGCCGAAGCCTCGGAGGCGAGGGCGTCCTTCTTTCTGGCGATCTCCGCCTTTCGCTCCCGGGTCTGCATGTTGGACTGGTTGGATTCAGTCCAGGCTTCCTTGGCCTTCCGGCTTTCTTCTGCCAAAGCCTCGCTTGAGACCAGGGCCAGAGACGCCAATTCGAGGTTCTCCTCAGTCCCGCCAATCAGGTCGGCGGAATAGGCCTGTCCACAGGTCGGACATTCGCCAGCCTGTACCTGGTCCAGAGCGATCTGCGCTTGCTGAACTTTCGTTTTGGCGATGACGGCTTGGGAAAGAACGCTTTGGTGGGACGCGTCGTCCCAGAGGGTCAACCTCTTGGGGATCAGGAGCGAGTCCTCTTGGCTCAGGACGGCGACTGCCTCGGAAACCATCTGGAGTTCTGCGGACACGTCTGTTTCAGCCAGAGCCGAGAGGTAGGCCGGATCCTGCTTCATGTCGGGGACGGGGGGGACGGGGGGGAGGGGGGGTTGCTCGTTGAACCGGACGAGTTTCAGGTCGACGTCCTCGAACGAGAGGCGGGCACGGTCGGCATCGAGGCGGGCGTCGTCCCGAGCTTTGACCTTTTCGTTGACGGACTCGATGTCTGCCTGGACCCTGACGATGGAACCCTCGACCAAGATTTTTTCTTTTTCTTTCGAAAGGAGTTCCTGCTCGCTGAACGGAAGCTCGGGGGTTTCCTTCCTCGTGAACGTCGTGGCTTTCTGGATCATGAGGTCCCGGTCCAGGTCGGCGACCATGGACGAGAGCGCGACGATCTGAATGGAAAGGTCGGAAACCTCCGGGTTGAAGTTCACGTCGAACATCTTCCGCAGATGCTCCCGGCGCTCGGAGGGGGTGACCGCTATCAGGTCGGCGGTCTTCTGGAAAGCGATCATGGCCGGAAGGTCCATCTTGGGGTCGAGTATCTCCGCGAGAGCCTGCTTGACCTGGGAGGCCCCGGTTGCCCGGGGCGCTCCATCCACCTTCAGCCACCGGGAGGTCGAGCCGTTGTAGCTGACCCCGGTCTCAACGAGCATCCCCCGATGCTCGAAATGCCCCTCGACCTCGAAGCCCGAGGGGTCGTCCCAGTTTAAGAAATCTTCGAGATTCCCGTCGAATGAATCGAAAAGCAGGAGCCCGAGAGCGTCGGGTCCCGCCGTGGATTTCCCCTGGCCGTTCTTACCGGAGAACATCGTGATGCCGTCTTGGAAATGCTTTTCGAAAGCCCGGATGATTCCAAAGTTTTTCAGGCGGAGGTACTTGAGCTTCACTTCATTCCCCCGGGAGGCTCTCGGCGACCGAGGGAAGGCCCGCTTCCTGTTCCGCCGTCTTGCTGTAGGTCATCTTCTTCCGTCCGGTAGGCGTCAGGCCGTGGGCGACGTTCCAGTCGCACCACTCGGAGCTTTTGCGAACCAGGTGAGCCGGAGCCTGGGGAACGCCGTCGGCGTCGTAGACGATCTCTTCCACAGGAATTCCTGCGATGACCTCGGGGGTTGGTTCGGCTTCGGGCGAGGCCTGGACAGGTTCCGGTTCGACCGGCGCGGGAGGAGCGACACCTACTACAGGCATCGGATCCCTCTCCTGAACGGCTGGCTCAGGTTCTGTCTTCTCGACTGGATCATGGGTCGGCTCAGGAGCCGGTTCCGGCTCGACCGGGGGGTGGGGGGCCTCCCCCCTCCGGCGGGGGACCATGGCGACGGGAGCCTCGGGGGTGGGGACGGGAACGCCCGAGAACGGATCTTCCTCCGGTTCATCCATGACGTCGGGGACCTCGGCGTCGGAGTCGACAAAGGTGTCGGCGACGGCCTGGTGCTGGGCGATGATGACTTCGGAGCGTTTCTTGAACAGCTCTCGGACCTTGACCTTGAGGGCCTGGTACAGGTCCGGGTGTTCGGCGAAGAAGGCCATGACCTTGTCGTAGCCCTGGATCTTCATCGGCACCATCTTGACGCCCCCGCCGAGCTTCTTGGGAATTTCCTCTTCGATCTCGACCGGGTGTCCGACCAAGGCGCCCCCGGGAATCGTGTAGTAGCCTGATCCCTGGATGAGGTTGAACTTCTTGAAGTAGTCGAAATACTCGTCCTCGAAGTCGTAGCCTCGGTCGAAGAAAAGTTTCAGGACGACCTTCTTGAAAGGAGGCGCCACCTTGTTCTTGACGAAGTTCAGCTTCGACTCGATCCCGACCACATTCCCGCTCTTCATCTCGATGTAGTCCCCCCGCTGAACCTTGATGCGGATGGAGGCGAAAAACTTGAGGGAGTTTCCTCCCGTCGTCACCATCAGCGGAGGCATCCCGGGCATGGGCGCTTTCATCCCGGCCCGTTCCTGGTTGACGAAGATGATGGACGGTCCTAGGGGGGTCATGAGCGGGTTTATCTTCCGCATGGCCTGACCCATCATGCGGGCCTGGAGACCCATGTGGGCGTCGCCGATCTCGCCGTCAAGCTCGGCCTGGGGGATCAGGGTGGCGACGGAGTCGACGACGACCAGGTCGAACTGGCCGGAGGCCATCAGGTACTCGGCCATGTTGAGGCACTGCTCTCCGCTGTCCGGTTGGGAGAAGAAGACATGGCCCGGGTCGAGGCCGAATACGGTCTGGGCGAACACCGGGTCGAAGGCATGTTCCATGTCCAGGTAGGCCACCCGGCCCATCCGGTTCTTGTCCTCGAAAAAAAATCTTTGGCATTGGACGCCGACGAACGTGCAGAGCGAAGTCTTGCCACTAGATTCCGGCCCGAACACCTCAAGCATCCGGCCCCGGGGAAAGCCCTGGCCGAAAGCCTCGGCGAGAGCCATGCCGTCGATGTCGACCCACCGGACGTTCCTTGTGGTGCCCAGAGCGCCGAGGACCATCCCGGCGCCAGCGCCGAACTGGGTGTTGAATTGCTCGGTGAATTTGTCGAGGCCGAGCAAGGCACCGGCTACCGAGGATTTTTCCTCTTTTTCTTTTTTTTCTTTGGCCACTCACGGCCTCCTTTTTGCTTTTTCAGCGAGGGTCTCGAAAGCTACGTGCGGAGCCAAAATCCAGGTCCACCAGCGTTCCCGCTCCTCGGCGTCGATGCTCGTGCCGTGGATGGGATGCTTGCCTTGGTCGAGGCAGTTGTGCGAATACCGGTTCAGGAGGACCACGTTGTCCAGGTCGTGGCGCATCCACGAGTGGGAGCCTTTCCCGAACACGTGGGCCATGTCGAGCTGGTAGTATAGTGGACCGGCCTTGGCTTTGAGGGTCTGGTTGAGGAGACCGCCTCCGGGGGTGGACAAGACCTTGGCGACCAGACGGCACTTGAAGCCGTCCCGGGACCGGCAAGCCTCGCGGGTCCCGTCGTCTTCATCGACGGCCTCTTTTTTCGCCTCGTACTTTTCCAGGGCCGAAGCCTTGGACTTCTCGACGGAATCGAACCTCCGCCTCAGCTCTTTTTCGTTGAGAGGGCGGAGTCTCTGTCGGCGACCGACGTCCCCGGGGCAGTACCCTTTCGTGTTGTAAAACTCGGTGAATTCCTCAAACGTCATTCTAGCATACTAGCAATTTTCAGGACCCAAGGGTGGAATTTCCGTCGTTTTCGAGCGGGGGGTCTTCCTGGTCTTCCAGGTCCTGAGCCGCCTTGGCCCGCTCGGCGACAGCCGCCAGAATTCTGAGCGCCCCGTCGATGGTAGCCAGCTTCTCCGGGGTCAAGCTCTTCAGGAGTTCTTTGCTCTTGTCGTCGGTCGGGTCTTTCTCGCCCAAAAGATTTGCCAGCGGGGAAACCGCTCCGGGGGTCGGCTTGAACAGACTGAAGAACGAGTCGGCGGACTGTCGGAGGTCGGATCCCAAAAGCGAGAACAGCCGTTCGAGCTGGTCGTGGTTGAGGGTGTTGGCTCGGGCGTTCCCCATCATGATGTCCAGAATTTCTTTCTGGGCTTCGGTCGATGCTTTGATTTTCCGCATGTTGAACTGGAAAAAGTCGATGATGTCGGTGCGGAGTCCCAAGACCGGGTCCATGGGAACTGCGTCTTTGGCGGGTTGGCCGGAGACGCGGAGGAAGTCTAGGGCGGAGTCTTCTCGGGGGTTCATAGTTTGATTCCTTGGAAATAATCGAGGATTTTTTCCTGCATGAAAGCGGAGAGCTTCTTGATCTTGCCTCCGTAGGAAACGGTGGAGATTTCAAACGGGAGCGTCGCCTCGATTTCATCCCACTCCATCCCCATCTCTTCCTTGTAGTAGTAGCAGAAAGCAAGGATCACCGTCTCCTGGATTTTCTGGGCGGTTGGAAAAGTCACGGTCCTGCCATCGAACTGGCTGACCAGAGAAATGAACTGGTCGAGGCCTACGGTCCGCTGGAGGTCGACCATGTCGGAACCGTTGTTGTTCATTTGCATGATGATGGCGACAAGCCTGAGGAGCTGGTCAACGTCGGTATCGGTTTGCTTTTTGAACACGCCCGCCAGTTGAGCATGGAACACGCTTTTAGGCGGGGTGGTGAAAGGCTTCTCCATCAAACGGCCACCAGAAGGGCCCGGGCGTTGTCCAGGGTCCGGGGGTCCTGGTCGACCATCAGGTCCATGAAAGCCTCGGCCCCGTCAGGAGAGCGGTCCCTGAGCTGGATGAGATGGGCGAACACGAGGGACGTTGCGTTCTCGACGTTCTGTTTGGCTTGGTTGCCGAACTCCTCCGCAAACGTGGAAAAGAAAGCCAGCGATTTTTTCGTCAGCTTTCCGTGGAGACCGGCGAGCATCTGGATAGAGCCGTGGTGGCCGAAGTTCGCCTGGATGACTTCGTTCACCTCTTCGAGACCCCGCATCAACTCCTCGGTCATCGGATTCTCGGCGGAGAACTTCCTCGTCGTCAGGTGGTCCGGTTCGTACTCAAGGGCTTTGGAGAGTTTCTCCGAGGAGGCCATGTACTCCGAAAAGCTCGGAGCGTTCTCGGTCGGCTTGTGGTCGAGGCTCCAGGTCCGGTCGTGGTCGGCCTCGCCGTACAGGACCCCATTCTGGATACGGAACAGGAGCGCCCCGAACGACTGGTTTATCCACGACCCCTTGAGGACGTGGTCGTATACCCGGTAGGCCAGCTCCCGGCACTTCATATCGAAGTCCTCTCGCTCCAGCCAGCCTCCGGAACTCTTGAGCGTCTGGGCGACCATGATCCGGGCGTAGTCGTGGAGGACGTCGAACAGCTCGGCTAGAACGCACTCCTTCCGCTCTTCCTTGACCAGGTCTTGGAGGTTGAACAGCCGGTACTCATGCCAGCCTCGGTGCCAGTAGAGCGCCCCGCAGTAGGGACAGGCCTCGGGCTTCTCGGCAAAGCCCCAGGTGAACATGGACTGGCAACAGGACGTCTTGAACGTCCAGAGCGTTCCGTCCTCAGTCTTTTTCTTTTTTGGCTTGTGCCATGATCCCGCCGGTGCCAAAGACTTCATTCCATACCTCCACGGTGATGATCTTGTCCCTCAGGTCTTGAAAAACGGAGGGAGTGCCACCCCGGCCTTTCATCGTGTTCGTAAAAAATTTCTTTTCTTTCAGGATTTCGAGGTCTTTCTTCTTGAACGACTTGACCCCGGAGGCCATCATCTTTTCGACCAAAGCATAGTCGAAAACCCAGACGTCGAAATACTTCCGGTTTTCCCAAACGCCCCAGACGACCCAGGCGTTGCCTTTGTTGCGCTTGATGGCCGAAAGATTTTCGTGCTGGTGTTCCGCGAGACGGGAGAAAGCCATCGCGCCGTAGGCCTTGTCGAACTTGCCTTCCCAGTAGAAAGAGTAGCCGTCCACGAGGCCGAAACCATCGAACGGGCGCTGGGCACTCATCATAGCAACAGCTTGTGGCGGATCGGGAATTTTCGAAGCAAAACCCGAGGCCTGAACGGCCATGTTGAAAATCAGATTGTTCAAACTCGACTCATCCATGGTGTCCCCCGACCCCAGAATAGTCGTACTCTGAAAACCCGGATTCAGTCCAATTCCCCGAGACAAAAAAAGACCCCTCCGAAGAGGGGTCAGCATCAGGTCAGGAAGGTCAGCCGATGACTTCGGGCGGAGGAAGCTCCTCGCCGGTGAGCGGGTCGTGGGTGAAATTCCCCGGGGCGACAAAGTTCTGGGTTCCGCCCTGGTACAGGTTCGTGTTCGGGTCTAGCTTGACCCCGTTCCAAACCGACACGTACTTGAACGAGCCGTCGGGGTTGACCGAGTCGACCATGGACCGCATCTCGCCAGTCATGTTGGGAACGCCCAGGTACGGGGTTCCGTTGAACGTGCCGGAGTAGAGGGCGTCCCAGTCGATGGCAACCGGCGCGGCCCGGCGGACAGGCGCGGGAGCCTGGGGGGGAGGGGGGGCGGCCTGGGGTGCCGGGCGCGAGGTCACGGTTTGGGTCGATGCCTGGGGCGCTTGGCTTTGAGGTTGCGGAGCGGAACGGGAGGGAGCCTCGCCGGAGGCGGTCTGCTCGGTAGCGACCAGGCCTTGAAGCTCTTCGAAGAACGTCGTTCCCAGGAGGGCGTCGCCCTGCTTGAAGAAATTTCCCAGGTGCGAGTAGATCGCCTTGTAGGTCGACACGGGATAGAACGCGTCGAAGTCCCACATGGTCCAGGAGCGTTCCACCTCGATCAGCTCGCCTTCGACGACCAGTTTGTCCAAGCCCTGGTCGGCGAACTTGTAGCCGTCCTTGAGTCCGTGGTGGGCCTTGTAGAACGGGGCGTCAGGCATCCGCTCGAGAATCACGTCGAACTCTTCATAGTCCCCGTGGAATTTGGTCACGTCATCCACGACCGCGTTGTAGAGCATGACGGAGACGCCAGTCTCGAAGAAACCGGACTTGCCGTTCTCCTTGGCCGGAGCGTAGTGCTTGGAGACGACGAGGGTCTTTTTCTCCGAGCGGTGCCAGTCCATCTTGGCGCGGTTGATGCAGTTCATCAGGACCATGCCGGAGGGACGCCAGCCGGAGGCGTACTTGGCTTCGGGGCGGCCGTCGTAGTAGACCTGTTTGAAAATCGCCTCGTTCGCGTGGAAATATTCCATCGCGCCTTTCTTGCCGGGTTCCTTGGACGGAAGCTCGGGATTCCACTTTCCGGCGGTGACGGCCTTGATGAATTTCGTGAGGATGAAATCCGGGTCGGCAACGGCGGCCTTGTTGGCGTCGAGCACGGTCGGGAAAACGAACGGATATTTCTTTCCGCCCGAACCGGTGATCCAGTTGTGGAACACGACCTTGTGGTCGGTGCCGACACCGGGGGTGCGGTAGTTGTACGGATTGCCCAGCAGACGGACAACGATGGCCCCTCTCTTCTGAGGCTCGATGGTGATGGGGGTGAACGCGACGGACGGGAACGTCCCGCCTCCGGAGCCTCGGGCGGCGTCGTCGGCTTTCTGGGCCTCCCGGTCGGCCTGGGCCTTGGCGAACATTTCTGCTCTGGTCATAAAAACTCCTGTTCCTCTAACGAGGTTTTTTCTTTGCTCCTCTTGGAGCAACTAGCATACTAGCAGTAATCAGGCCGGTCGAGCAACTTTCTTTCCGAGATACAGGTCGTAGAGGTCCTGGGCGGACTTGACGCCGTAGAGCGTGTCCTCCAGGCCGTGGCCCATGTCCAGAACGGTTTGCTTGACGAAGGGGAGGCAGTGGAGGGGCATGACCGACTGGTGGATCAGGTCCTCGCTACCGGCTAGGACGTGTTCGGCCTCCGTCTCGGTCGCCGGAACCATCCGGACTCTGGAGGCGACGAGCCAGAGCTTGTTGTCCCTCTGCCTGATCCCCAGGACCGCCACCTTGGGATCCTCGACGACGACGGCCCGAAGGAATGCGTTGACCACCGACCCAAGGTTCATCATGTGATCTTGGTCGGAAAGTTGCCGGGTGAAAGTTTTTTTTTTCATTCCGCTTTTTCCTCGCTTTTTGTCTCTGTCGGGTCGATCATCCCGTAAGCGACGTTCGAACCGAACGCATCCGAAACCTTCTTCTTGATGTCGCCGAACGACTCGCAGTCGGCGCTGGCGAACATCGACCCTTCGGCCCGGATCAACATCTTGTAAACCGTTCGGGTCACCGGAGAATCTTTTTTGCCGGAAGTAACTTTGACCTTTTGAACCGGCCCCAGCCAGGAAACCTTGTCCGTGAAAATCAGCCCTCCGTCTTTGAGAGGGAACACGCTTCTTTCCATCTTGAACTCCTCGCTCTGCATACTAGCGGTTTTGTTGCCCGTAGAGCATGGAATTCGGATTTATTATGGGCTTGTCTCCCCGGGAGCGGAGGATCTCGGCCCGAGCGCCAAAAACGAATTTCAGGTCGGGAATCTTTTCCTCGGACTTCTCGGCCATCTCCTGGTAAGGATTTTTCAGGAACTTGTTGAACTGGGACTGAATCCTCGCCCGAGCGTCCACCTCCTCTCGGGGAACCTCAAGAACGATGACCTCGGAGGTCGGGACGACGACCAGGAAGGTCTGGAACGTGAACAGGAGGTTTTCTACCTCCCGGGTCTTGGACGGAACAAGCCCGGCCAGGAACCTGAAGAGAGTCGAGTAGGACTTGGAGTGGGTGTCTTCGGACTCGTTGATCCAATAGTGGCAAGCCCGGAGGTTCTTGGGCTTGACCAGGATGGTTTCGATGGTGGAGGACGGAACGTCCTTTTCAGACAGGACCGGCATGGAGCGCCTCGCTTGTCAGAATAGCCAGGGGACGGCCCGCCGGAGATTCGACCTATTAAAGAAAAAACCCGGCAGAGGAGAGGTTCCTGCCGGGTTTGGTTCAGGGAATTGAATCCCTCTGTGGAAGATTTTCTTTTAGAAGATGCAAAGTTTCTCAGAAAGTAGTTCGGTTGGGAACCCGGAGGCCAAACACCCCCTACCCCCTCGGCCTTAATAGGCTTCATGGAGGGTAGACTCCTGTGTTGACCCCGGTATTCCTAGCGCCTCAGATAAGCGTCCCGGAAGTCCCCGTCGACCATCACACCCCACACGGCGAACCGTGCATCTGGGAATCTAGTGGCAAGGCCGAAATCCGTCAAGAGGGAAATCGAACTTTTCTATCACCTCATGCTGGAAAATCAGCTAGTATGGGTGTGGGGGAGCCATGGCCGACAGAATCAGCTTGAAAATCTACATCGACGGGGGATGCGAGCCGAACCCGGGCCTGGGGGCCT
>SESF01002205.1_pt1 | contig 19844 bp, 13 predicted proteins | sample 3171521 | NCBI WGS metagenome assembly SESF01 (sample SAMN10866945, study PRJNA518727) | freshwater metagenome | biome: subpolar coniferous forest; feature: holomictic lake; material: water; isolation source: holomictic Lake 227, 6 m and 8 m depth | place: Canada: near Kenora, Ontario | collected...
AACTCGCGAATGCGCCCGTTGACACCTTCCAAAAAATAATGGTAGCGCTTGATCCTCCCGGCCCTCCCGCCCTATCGTATCTGGTCAAACTTTAATGAATTGTAAGCGCCATTGGGTTGCGAGAAGTCAAGCAAAAGGTATCACGGCATGAACTGGTGGCCAATGATAGTTTGCGCCCTTGTGGGCATGGGAATTGCGCTCCTGACCGTCCCGCAAGTCCTGAAGGCGGCAAAGGCCGGAATCCTGTTTCAGCGCGGACAGGAGCGGCATCACATCCAGCAGAAACCCGTCCCGCGTTTGGGCGGTTTGGCGCTCGCGGCGGCGTTCATCGGCGTTGAGATTTTTGTCACTTTCGTCTGCCCCGAACAGCACACCCAGACCCCGAACCGAGTGGTTGTGATCCTGAGTTCCCTGGCGATGTTTGCGCTCGGGTTCTGGGATGACCTCCAGCCCTTGGGAGCCAAACGAAAGCTGCTGGTCCAGATTGTGATCGCGCTCACGGTCTGCGCTCTCGGGATTAGCATCCAGCAGTTCAAGGTTCCGTTTACCTCGGCAACCCTCGATCTCGGCGGCTGGGGCGTCTTCCTGACTGTCCTGTGGCTGGTTGGATTCACCAACCTCATCAATCTGATCGACGGCTCGGACGGTCTGGCAGGCGGAATTTGCCTGATGCTGATGATCTTGCTGGCCTATGTCGCTTGCGAGAGCGGCACCTTTGAGAACCTCGTCTCTGGCATGGCGGGCGCCTTGCTCGGGTTCCTCTGGTTTAACTTCCCGCCGGCGCGCATTTACCTGGGTGACGGCGGAGCTTATTTTCTAGGCTTCCAGATCGGCTTGTTCGCCATCGTGAACTCGCATAAGGGAACGGTTTTCACCGCGCTGGCGGCGCCTTTGTTCGTGCTGGCTCTGCCGATTCTCGATGCCACCCTGGCCATCGTTCGGCGCAGCTTGCACGGGCTGCCGATTTTCCGACCGGACCGCCGACATCTTCACCATCACCTGCTCCAAATGGGGTTTTCGCGCCGAAGAGTGGTGCTTTCTTTCTATTTCGTCACGGCGATTTTCCTGGCGATGGGCTTCGCCGCATACTGGTCGCGCGGCAATTTGATTCCCGCGCTGCTGGGAATCGCCACGATCATCCTCCTGTTCTGCGCTGACAGGCTCCGCTTCAGCCAAGACTGGTTCGCGGTAGGCCGGATCGTGGGTAATTCACTCCAGATGCGAAAGGAAGTTCATTATGCTATGAGCCTGACGCGCTGGATCGAGTTGGAAGGCGGCCGGTGCCAATCCGCAGAAGAACTTTGGCCGGATTTCGTTTTCGCTGCGCAACGACTGGGCTTTAGCTCGGTCAAAATGACGTTGGCGGATGGAAGTCGAATTTGGGAGCCCGACAACGGCCACCTGCCCACGCATTCGGTTGTTCAGTTACTGAACGGCGGTATGGGGACCTTGGAACTGAAGGCCCACACCTGCTGCAAACTCGGCACCGTGCCGACTCCACCCAACCAGCCGTGCGAAAGGTCGTTCTGTCACTGCGTGGCGAATGAGCGGGTGTTCGAAATCTTCAGCGATTTGCTGGCCGAGGGGTGGGTCAAAGCCGTCAGCGGGTTGCAGAATGGAGATCACGCTCCCCTCAGGTTTGACATCAGACGCCGCCGGTAGCACGAATCGCCGCCATGCCGATTTCCCGTTTCCCTCGCTTCAACGCGAACTCGGCCTCCAAGCCACCAGCCCGCCAATTCTCCCTTGGAGGACCGTGGGAGAGGCCCACAGACCCGATCCCACTGAACTATGGCTGCTGGGGGCAATCCGCCGCCTCGGGCCGTGCCGAGGCCGCCCCTTTAGGCGCGCGCGGCGGGCTTGCCCTTCGCGAGGTCGAGAATGCCGGCGACAATGCTGTTAGGCACCTGCTCGAAGCGGAACGGCTCCATCGAGTAAGCGGCCCGGCCTTTCGACAGTGAACGGATTGCCGTAGCGTACCCGAACATCTCCGAGAGCGGGACTTCGGCGCTCAGAATCGTTGAGGAGTCTTTGGCTTCGATCTGGACGATCTTGCCCCGGCGCCGGTTGACGTCGCCCAGCAAATCACCCTGGTACTCGTCGGGCGTCGTGACTTCCACCTTCATGATGGGCTCGAGCAGGATCGGGCTGGCATTCTTGGCCGCGTCTTTCAGAGCGAATATGCCGGCCATCTTGAAGGCCAACTCGCTGGAATCAACTTCATGGTAGGTGCCATCGACGATGGCCACCTTGACGTCCACGACTGGGTAGCCCGCCAGCACGCCGCCCTTGATGGCCTCCTCGATGCCGTCGATCACCGGTCCGATGTATTCCTTGGGAATAGCGCCGCCGACGATCTTGTTTTCGATTTCGACGCCTTTGCCGCGCGCATTGGGCTCCAGCGTAATGCAGGCGTGGCCGTATTGGCCTTTGCCGCCTGACTGGCGAATGAACTTGCCTTCACCTTCGGCGGCCTTGGTGACAGTCTCACGATAGGCAATCTGCGGCGCGCCCGCATTGGCGCTCACCTTGAACTCGCGGAACAAACGGTCCCGGATGATCTCCAAGTGCAACTCACCCATGCCCGCGATGATGAGTTGGCCGGTGTCCTCGTTGGTGAAGCAACGGAATGTCGGGTCCTCCTCGGCCAGACGCTGCAGGCCCTCGCCCATTTTCTCGCGGTCAGCCTTGGTCTTGGGCTCAACCGCCATCGAGATGACGGGCTCCGGGAAGGTCGGCGGCTCAAGCATGACGTCGAAGTCCTCGTCGCACAGCGTGTCGCCAGTCGTAATATTCTTCAAGCCCACCAGGGCGGCGATATCGCCGGAAAACGTGGTCTCCACGTCGATGCGCTTGTCGGCCTGGATCATCAGCACACGGCTGACGCGCTCACGCTTGCGCGTGCGCGGATTATAAATGATGTCGCCCTTGTTCAACTGGCCACTATAAACCCGGAAGAACACCAGCTTGCCAACGTAAGGATCGGTCCACAGCTTGAAGGCCAGCGAACAGAACTTGCCGCTGTCATCCGAGGGAACTTCCACCTTAACATCCGTGCCCGGCGCAAGGCCGAAGGCGGGGGGCACATCGAGCGGAGACGGCAGATAATCAACGACGGCATCAACCAGCGGTTGCACGGCACGCTTCTTGAAGGCCGAGCCGCACAACACAGGGACCAGTTCGATCCTGCAGGTCAAACGCCGAATGGCCGCCTTCAGCACTTCCGGGGTGATGGGTTTATTTTCGATTACCAGCTCGGCAATCTTGTCGTCCTTGTTGGACACCGCATCAATCAGTTCCACCAAAGCCGCCGTGGCCGAGTCTTTGAGGTCGGCCGGAATTTCAGTGACCTGGTATTTGAGGCCGGAGTCGTCGCTCGGGTCATAGATAATCGCCTTTTGGTTCACGACATCAATGACCCCGGAGAAATAATCTTCCTTGCCAATGGGCAGAAAAACTGGGTAGGCGTAAGCCCCCAACTTCTTGCGCATGTCATTGAGCGCATTCTCGAAATTCGCCCCGGTGCGGTCCATCTTATTGACGAAGGCAATGCGAGGCACTTTGTACTTGGTCGCCTGCCGCCAAACCGTTTCGGATTGCGGCTGGACGCCAGCCACGCCGCAGAACACCGCTACTGCTCCGTCGAGCACACGCATAGAGCGCTCGACCTCGGCTGTAAAGTCCACGTGCCCCGGGGTGTCGATGATATTGATGCGGTGCGCGACGCCTTCGAATGCCTTATACGTGCCATCAACTTTCTGAGTCCAGTAGCAGGTGGTGGCCGCAGAGGTGATGGTGATGCCGCGCTCGCGTTCCTGCTCCATCCAGTCGGTCACCGTGTTGCCGTCATCCACGTCGCCCATCTTGTGGATGAGCCCCGTGTAAAAGAGAATGCGCTCGGTGGTGGTGGTCTTGCCGGCGTCGATGTGCGCCGCGATGCCGATGTTGCGCGTGCGCTCCATCGGATACTGCCGTTGCGGTACACTCGCACCTTTGGCCTTCGTTGATTTCTTTGTGTCCTGTACTGGTTCCATGCAGAGGTCCTTGATTGAAAATAAAAACGCCCCGGGTCACTTCGGCCGGCGGGGCGTTAAGTTGAAAATGATTACCAGCGGAAGTGAGCAAAGGCCTTGTTGGCCTGGGCCATCTTATGCACCTCGTCGCGTTTGCGAATCGCATTGCCTTGGCCCTGATAGGCCTCCAGAATCTCTGCTGCCAGTGCTTCCTTCATCGGCACGCCCTTGCGCGCATCGGCAAAGTCCACCACCCAGCGCAGCGCCAGCGAGAACTGGCGGTCGGTCGGGACTTCCAGCGGCACCTGGTAGGTGGCGCCGCCCACCCGCCGCGCTTTGACTTCCAGGCGCGGCTTGGCATTATCCACGGCCCGCTGCAAGACTTCCAGCGGGTTGCTCGCTGGGTTTTTTGCAATGAGTTGATCGAAGGCGCCATAGACTATCCGTTGCGCCACACTCTTGTTGCCACCTTGCATCACCGTATTCACCAGACGCGTAACCAATGAACTGTTGAATTTAGCGTCCTTGGGGATGGACCGACTGACTGCTCGACGACGTCGCGACATGTTTTTCTTAAAGCGTTAAGTAAGTTAAATCGTTAAAGTGCAGTTCGCGTTATGCGGCGGGCGCCGGTGCCGCGGGGGCAGCCGCAGCGGCAGCAGGACGGGCACCTTCCTTCGGGCGTTTCACGCCATACTTCGAGCGGCTCACACGACGCTTCTCGACCCCGGCAGCGTCCAGCGTCCCTCGAACAATGTGATAACGCACTCCAGGCAAATCTTTCACGCGACCGCCGCGCACCAGCACGATCGAGTGTTCCTGCAAATTGTGACCCTCATCCGGGATATAGGCGATCACTTCATGTCCGTTGGTCAGACGCACCTTGGCCACCTTGCGCATCGCCGAATTCGGCTTCTTAGGCGTGCGGGTCATCACTTGGATACAGACGCCCCGGCGGAAGGGGGAGTTTTCCAAGGCAGGTGACTTGGACTTGTGCTTCAGTTTGCTGCGGCCCTTGCGGACCAATTGATTAATCGTCGGCATTCGCTTTTATATTTCCCTGTCCGCCCTGGCCGCGACAGCGCAGCCGCATTTCCGGGCGAACGGAACGCGGAATATATCAAATTAAATTCCGGTTGCAACAACTATTTCCATCAAAAAAAAGAGCACCCGCTTTTTCGGATGCTCTTCGCTTAATTATAATGCGGGTTGGTCAGGCCAATAGTGGATTCTCTGCGACCAATGCCTTTGGCTCTTCGGCCTCAGGCTCCTCATCGCCGACTTCTACTAGCGGCTTGAGACGCGCTTTGCGGTGGTAGTCGAAGCCAGTGCCGGCCGGGATGATATGACCCATGATCACGTTTTCCTTAAAGCCGCGCAGGTAATCGACCTTGGCCCGAGTTGCCGCTTCCGTGAGCACGCGAGTGGTGTCTTGAAAGGACGCGGCGCTCAGGAAGCTCTCAGTCTCCAGCGAGGCCTTGGTGATCCCCAGCAGTACCGGTTGCGCCTCGGCCGGCTTGCCGCCTATCTTTTCGACCCGGTGGTTCTCGTCTTCAAAATCAAGCTTGTCAACCTGCTCGCCCCACAGAAACCCGGTGTCGCCCGGTTCGGTGATGCGCACCTTGCGCAACATCTGGCGCACGATAGTTTCAACATGCTTGTCGTTAATGGTCACACCCTGCAACCGATAGACTTCCTGAACTTCGTTGACCAGGTGCTCCTGCAGCTCCTGTGGTCCACAGATGTCAAGAATTTCGTGCGGATCGATCGGGCCTTCGGTGAGCTGCTGGCCTTTCTTGACGTAGTCGCCTTTGAAGACGATGACATGTTTGCCGATGGCAATGAGGTGCTCCTCCTCCACCTGTGTCTGCTGATCTTTGATGATAATGCAGCGCTTGCCGCGAACGCTAGCCCCGAAATCCACGATCCCCTCGATCTTGGAAATCTCCGCGGCGTCTTTCGGCCGGCGGGCTTCGAACAACTCCGCCACGCGCGGAAGACCGCCGGTGATGTCCTTGGTCTTCGAGGTTTTTCGCGGCGTCTTGGCCATCAGCGTGCCGGCGACAATGCGGTCGCCTTCCGCCACAACTATATGAGCGCCGGAAGGAATTGGATGGTTGGCACTGGGCTCGTCTTTGTCATCGCAGATGATGATTTGCGGGTGCAAATCCTCCTTGTGTTCGATGACCACCATGGCCTCCTGACCGGTGGTTTCATCCGTCTCCTGCTTCATCGTAACACCCTCGATGATGTCGTGGAACTTCACCCGGCCAGCTTTCTCGGAGAGAATTGGCACATTGTAGGGATCCCACTGAACGAAGGTCTCCCCCTTCTTGACCTTGTCGCCGTCCTTGACCGAGATGACCGCGCCAATCACAACCAGGTGCTGCTCCAACTCACGGCCGTCGTCCCCGAGGATGCAGACGGTGCCGTTCTTGTTGAGGACGATGTTATTGCCGTCCTCCAGCGTGACCAGGCGCAGATCGTTGTAGCGCATCGTGCCGTCGTGCTTCGCCTTGATCTGCGGCACCTTGAACACGGCGGAAGCCGTGCCGCCGATGTGGAACGTGCGCATCGTAAGCTGCGTACCCGGCTCGCCGATCGATTGCGCGGCGATGATGCCAGTCGCTTCACCCAGTTTCACCCGTGCACCTGTGGCCAGGTTGCGACCATAACAATAGACGCACACCCCGTGCTTGCTTTCGCAGGTTAGCACTGAACGAATCTTGACTTTCTCAATGTCCGCGTTTTCAATGAACCGCGCCTTGACCTCGTCAATCTCCTCGTTTGCCTTGGCGAGCAGTTCCTTCGGCTTCTGCGGATTCGGAATGTCATCGCAGGAAAAACGGCCCACCAAGCGGTCGCTCAACTTGACCACCTTGTCTTCGCCTTCGTAAATGGCCTGAACCCAAATGCCATTGGTCGTGCCGCAATCGTCTTCCCGGATGATCACGTCTTGGGCCACATCCACAAGCTTGCGCGTCATGTAACCCGAGTCGGCGGTCTTCAGAGCGGTGTCCGCCAAACCCTTCCGCGCGCCGTGGGTCGAAATAAAGTACTCAAGCACCGTGAGGCCTTCGCGAAAGTTTGATAGAATCGGCTTCTCGATGATGTCGCCGGACGGTTTGGCCATGAGGCCGCGCACGCCGGCCAGCTGGCGCACCTGCTGCCGGTTACCCCGCGCACCGGAATCGACCATTAACGAAACTGGATTGTACTCTTTCTTGCCTTGGTTGTGATCGAGCGTCTTCAACATGACGTTGGCGATCTGGTCGGTACAGTGCGTCCAGATGTCGATTACCTTGTTGTACCGCTCACCCGGGGTGATGACACCCTTGCGATACTGTTTCTCGACCTCCTTGATTTGCTTCTGGGCGGCATCAATTTCCTGGCTCTTTTCCTTCGGTATGATCATGTCGTCGATGCCGATGGACACCCCGGCCCGCGTGGCCTCGCGGAACCCCAATTCCTTGAGCTTGTCGAGCATCGTCACGGTCTTGTCGTGACCACACACCTTGTAGCACTTCCAGATCAGATCACCGAGTTCGGTCTTCTTGACTGACTTGTTGGTAAAACCTAGTTCATCCGGCCAGATTTCGCTAAAGAACACCCGGCCTACCGTGGTTTCGATCACTTTCTTGTTGGCGTCGCCCAACTCGGTCTTCTTGCCGAAATCGGGATTCGCCAAGCGAATCCGCTCGTGGGTCGTCACCGCGCCATCGCTGGCGGCAAACACGACTTCCGTCTTAGAACCGAACAGTTTCAACTGCTTCGGATCTGTCGGCGGCGGCGTTCGCGGGTCGGCCGTGAGATAGAAACAGCCCAGCGTAATATCTTGCGTCGGCGTAATAATCGGCCGGCCGCTGGACGGGCTGAAGATATTGTTGGGCGCCATCATCAGCAGGCGGGCTTCCAATTGGGCTTCGACGGACAGCGGCACATGCACCGCCATCTGGTCGCCGTCAAAGTCTGCGTTGTAGGCGGTGCAGACCAGCGGATGGATGCGAATCGCCTCGCCCTCGATAAGCTGCGGCTCGAAAGCTTGTACTGACAGCCGGTGCAAGGTGGGGGCACGGTTCAGCAGCACGGGATGACCGCGGGTAACCTCTTCGAGAATATCCCACACCTCGGTGGTCTGCCGTTCGATCAACTTCTTCGCCGAGCGCACGGTATGAACGTAGCCGAGTTCCTTGAGGCGACGGATGATAAAGGGCTCGAACAAAACGAGCGCCATCTTCTTGGGCAAACCGCACTGGTGCAGCTTGAGTTCCGGCCCAATGACGATCACCGATCGACCAGAGTAATCCACACGCTTGCCCAACAGGTTCTGACGGAAACGCCCGCTCTTGCCTTTAAGCATGTCGCTGAGCGATTTCAAGGCACGATTGCCAGCCCCCGTGACCGCACGGCCATGACGACCGTTGTCGAACAGCGCATCGACTGCCTCCTGCAGCATGCGCTTTTCGTTGCGGATGATCACTTCCGGAGTCTTAAGCTGGAGCAGGTTCTTCAACCGGTTGTTCCGATTGATAACCCGGCGATACAGATCGTTGAGATCAGAGGTGGCGAAGCGTCCGCCTTCCAGTGGCACCAGTGGACGCAGGTCCGGCGGAATGACCGGCAGCACCGTGAGAATCATCCATTCCGGACGGCTCTTGGAGGACTGCAGACCCTGGAGCAGCTTGATCCGTTTGGCTATCTTCTTGCGGATTTGCTTGCTCTTGGTCTCAGTCATCGCCGTCTGCAAGTAGTCAATTTGCTTGCCAAGGTCCACTTTCGCCAATGCCTCGCGCACCGCTTCGGCACCCATCTTGGCGGCAAAGGCATCGGGGCCGTAGGTTTCCCGAGCTTCGCGATGTTCGTGCTCGCTCAAGAGTTGATTCTGCTTGAGCGGTGTCGAGCCCGGGTCGATGACCAGGTAATCCTCGTAGTAGATCACCCTTTCCAGGTTGCGGGCGGTCACGTCGAGCACCAGGCCGATGCGCGAAGGCATGCACTTAAAGAACCAGATATGACAAACAGGCACCGCAAACTCAATGTGCCCCATGCGCTCACGGCGTACGCGCGCCAGCGTCACTTCCACCCCGCAGCGGTCGCAAACGACCCCGCGGTGCTTGATGCGTTTGTACTTGCCGCACGAGCATTCCCAGTCCTTGACCGGGCCGAAAATGCGTTCGCAGAACAACCCGCCCTTTTCCGGCTTGAACGTGCGATAATTGATGGTTTCGGGGTTTTTGACCTCCCCTTTGGACCAGGACCGGATGGCATCAGGCGACGCGACACCGATCGCGACACATTCCACCTGGTTGACCTTCTCCAAACCGAGCAATTCTCGGGCGCTTTCTTTGCTGCTAATCATAGGATCAGAAAATGGAGTATTGGATTATCGGAATTAAACGGCAGTTAATGCCTGGATAGGCTCGGCAGGCTGGTCCACCGGGTTGGAGTAACCCACTTTCACATCGAGTCCCAGCGACTGCATTTCCTTGACCAGCACGTTGAACGACTCCGGGATGCCCGCCTCCAGGCTGTTGTCGCCTTTCACTATGCTCTCGTATATCCGAGTGCGTCCCTGGACATCGTCGGATTTGACCGTCAGTAACTCCTGGAGCGTGTACGCCGCACCGTAGGCTTCCATCGCCCAGACTTCCATTTCGCCAAAGCGCTGGCCGCCGTATTGCGCCTTGCCACCCAGCGGCTGCTGCGTAACCAGCGAATACGGTCCGACGGCTCGGGCATGAATCTTGTCCGCCACCAAGTGACCGAGCTTCATCATGTAAATAGACCCCACCACAATCTCCTGATCGAACGAATCGCCCGTGCGGCCATCGATCAACCGCGTCTTACCGTGCTCCGGCAACTTGGCCTCCTTCAGGTACCCACGAATTTCCTTTTCTTTGATGCCATCGAATACCGGCGTGGCAAACTTCAGGCCCAGCAGTTTTGCCGCCCAGCCCAAGTGCGTCTCCAATACCTGGCCGACGTTCATGCGCGAAGGCACGCCCAGCGGGTTCAACACGATGTCCACGGGCGTTCCGTCTGCCAGGAATGGCATGTCCTCGTCCGCCACAATCTTGGCGACCACGCCTTTGTTACCGTGACGGCCGGCCATTTTGTCGCCCACCGACAGCTTGCGCTTCGATGCGATATAGACCTTAACCGACTTGACCACGCCGCTATCAGCGCCCTCACCCGATTCGGCTCGTTCGAGCTCCTCGTCGTATTGCATCTGCAGATCGTCGAACTTCTTTTTGAAACTGCCGATGATTTCGTTGATCTTATTGCGAATGGGCGACGGGTCGATTTCGATGCGATCGTAAACCTGCGCCAGCTTGCGCAGAAGCGTCTTGGTGATCTTGCGGTTAGCCGGAATGATGATTTCTCCGGTCTCGCTGTTGACCACGTCGAGCGGGATCTTTTCACCCAGCAGGATGTTGCTGAGGGCTTCCGTAAGCTGCTCGCGCAGCTCGTCAATCTTCTTCCGGTATTCCTCTTCGACCTCCTTGGCGTGCCGCTTTTCTTCGCCGGCCGAGGCCCTCATATCACGATCCGATTCCTGCTTGGCCGAAACTTTCACATCCATCACAATGCCGTAGGTGCCCGACGGCACCTTCAACGAGGTATCTTTCACGTCGGCCGCCTTCTCGCCAAAGATCGCGCGCAATAGGCGCTCTTCCGGCGCGAGTTCCGTTTCGCTCTTGGGCGTGATCTTGCCTACGAGGATGTCGCCTGGCTTGATTTCCGCGCCGACGCGAATGACGCCGTCGGGCCCCAGGTTCTTCAGCGCCTCATCCCCCAAATTAGGGATGTCGCGTGTAATTTCTTCCGGCCCGAGTTTGGTGTCGCGGGCGCTGACCTCGAATTCATCGATGTGAATGCTGGTGAAGACATCATCCTTCACAATTCGCTCGCTGACGAGAATGGCGTCCTCGAAGTTATAGCCATTCCAAGGCATGAAAGCGACGAGCACGTTGCGGCCCAGTGCCAATTCGCCGCCCTGGGTGCAGGGACCATCGGCGATCACTTGGCCCTTCTTGATCGCATCCCCCTTCTTGACAACAATTTTCTGATTGATGCAGGTTGCTGCGTTGGAACGCATGAACTTTCGCACCTGGTAAACACAAATGCCTTTTTCGGAGTCATGCTTAATCTTCTTCTTGCCCTCGGGTAACTTGCCGTCCCGGGTGATGATGATCTGATCGCCTATCACCGAGGCCACCTTGCCCGCTTCCTCGGCGACGATGACCGCTCGGGAGTCGCGCGCGACGCGCTCTTCCAGACCGGTGGCCACCAGCGGTGACTCGGTGATCAGCAGCGGCACTGCCTGCCTTTGCATGTTGGACCCCATGAGCGCCCGGTTAGCGTCGTCATGCTCCAGAAAAGGAATCAGGCTTGCGGCAACAGAAACAAGTTGCTTCGGCGAGACGTCCATGTAATCCACGCGCGCAGGCTCGACGTCAATAAAGTCGCCCTTGCCACGACAGACAACCCGGTCGGTAGTAAACTTGCCCTTGTCGTCCACCGGGGAGTTAGCCTGCGCGATGACAAACGCTTCCTCACGGTCGGCTGTGAGGTAATCCAAGTGCTCAGTAACACGGCCATCCTCGGCTTTACGATATGGCGTTTCCAGGAAACCAAAATCGTTGATGCGGGCAAACGTCGCCAGCGATGCGATCAAACCGATGTTCGGACCCTCGGGCGTCTCCACCGGACAGATGCGTCCGTAGTGCGAGGGATGCACGTCGCGAACCTCGAACCCAGCGCGATCGCGCGAGAGGCCGCCTGGCCCCAGCGCGGAAAGCCGCCGCTTGTGCGTGAGCTCGGCCAGCGGGTTGATCTGATCCATGAACTGCGAAAGCTGGCTTCGACCAAAGAAATCGCGAATGACGGCCGAGAGCGCTTTCGGATTAATCAACTTCTGGGGCGACATCGATTCCACGCCCTGATCAAAAAGCGTCATGCGCTCTTTGACGAGCCGCTCCGTACGCGCCAGGCCGACCCGGCACTGGTTGGCAAGCAGTTCGCCCACGGTGCGCACCCGCCGACTGCCCAGATGGTCAATATCATCCAGACTGCCCTCGCCCTTCTTTAGGCGCAACAGATACTTGGTCGCGGCCACCAGATCCGCCTTGGTCAGGATGCGGGAGTCGCCGCCCTTGATGCCTAGTTTTTGGTTGATCTTGTACCGGCCGACGCGGCCCAGATCGTACCGCTTCGGGTCAAAGAACAGCCGCTTGATCAGCGCACGGGCATTGGCGGCCGTGGGCGGATCCCCCGGACGCAACCGGCGATAAATGTCCTTCAGCGCCTCCTCCTCGTTCTTGGCGGGATCTTTCTTCATGCACTTGATGACGATCCCGTCGTCAAGTGCCGTATCCACTACCTTGATCTTGCTAACGCCTAGTTCAGCGATCTGCTTAACCACCGCCTTGGACAACGGCTCAAACGCGCGCGCCACTACGAGTCCCTTTTCCGGATCCACCGCGTCCTCGATCAACACTTTGTTCGGGAGATCTTCGAGCTTCTCCGCCTCTTTGACGCTAATTTCCTCGACCTCGTAGAACAGCTTCAGGATTTCTTCATCCGTGCCGCGGGTCTTATCCTGACTGTCCTTAGCCTTGCTGTCGCCCTCCAGGAAAGCGAGCGCACGAAACAATGTGGTGGTCAAGAATTTCCGCCGACGCTTCTTCCGGTCCAGATAGACATAGAGCAAGTCGCTGGTGTCAAACTGCGCTTCGTACCACGATCCACGGTCCGGGATGATCCGGAAAGAATGCAACATCTTGCCATTGGGATGCTGCGTCGCTTCAAAGGCCAACCCGGGCGAACGATGCAACTGGCTTACAATGACGCGCTCAGCTCCGTTGATAACAAATGTGCCCTGAGGGGTCATGAGCGGCAATTCACCCATAAATACCTTTTCCTCTTTGGCAGCCTTTTCCTCCTTCAGCATGAAGGTCACATACAGTGGTGCACCGTACGTCAGCCCCTCGCGCAAGCATTCCAACCAGTCCACTTTCGGCTCCCCGATTTCGTAGGAATGGAAATCAAGCACGCACTTCCCGTCGTAACTTTCGATCGGGAACACCTCGGTAAAAACAGCTTGCAGCCCCAAGTTCTTGCGTTTGGAAGGCGTAGCCTCGGCCTGGAGGAAATCCGTGTACGAATTGGTTTGCAATTCGATCAGATTCGGAGGCGCGATGATTTCTTTGATTTTGCCGAAGTTAATCCGTTCAGTTGCTCGCGTTGGCATTTGGGCCTTTAATAGAAATGGTTGGCGACTCGGCCAGACCGTTAGTTAACGATAAACGACAGAAGGCAAGGACGCGGCGTTCAAGCGCGAACTTGCCGAAACTCTGGCCACCCCGGGTGGCGTTACTAATATATTGTTTTCTAATCTAGAACTTTCGTGGCTGCGGCAGGGAAATTTGGGGCGGCGAGCACGCTCGCCGCCCCGAAGATCTGGCCTCTTACTTTACTTCAACCTTACCACCGGCATCTTCAAGTTTCTTTTTCGCAGCATCGGCCTCAGCCTTGTTGGCTCCCTCGAGCACCGGCTTGGGCGCCCCTTCCACCAGTGCCTTGGCTTCGGCCAGCCCCAAACCGGCCTTTACCTCGCGCACCGCTTTGATCACGGAGATCTTCTTGTCAGCCGCCACGGACACCAGAATGATATCAAACTGGGTCTTGGCTTCGGCCACAGGCGCCGCTGCGCCAGCTCCCGGAGCAGCAGCAGCAGCCGCCGGCGCGGCGGCGGACACGCCCCATTTGGTTTCAAGTTCTTTTACCAGCTCGGCGATTTCAATCACCGTCGCATTACTCAGTTCTTCTACTATTTTTGCTTTGTCTAGCGCCATGTTACCTTTCATTTCGTCTCGTCGTCGTTCACGGTCGTGAACGGATTAAGTGCATTGCCTACAAACCGACGATTTACGTTGTTGTTGTTCGTTGCTTCCCATCCCCGCCAGCTTGGACGGAGAGGAAATTCGTTCAAACTCAGCTCGCCGCCGGTATAACGGTCTCGGCCGGTTTGTCGGCGCGGGCCTGCAATACGCGCGCCATCTGGCTGGCCGGCGTATTCAGCAACCGAACCAATGTGGAAGCTGGGGCGTTAAACAAACCAAGCAGCTTGGCGCGCAGCACTTCCAACGAAGGCAGGTCTGCCAGCATCAAGATCTCAGACTGTTCGAGCCGTTGGTTGTTCAGATAGCCAAACTGGACTTTCAGCCGGTCCAACTCGGTGCCAAAGGTTTTCACCACCTTTGCCGCGGTCGATATGTCGCGCTGTCCGCTAACGACCGCTAATTGGCCGCCCAGCGCGCCGTTCAAATCGCCAACACCGGCTTCTTTGGCGGCGATGCGGAATACCGAGTTCTTGACCACGTGGATCTCCGCACCCGCCTTGTTGAGGCGTTTGCGCAACTCAGTCAGATGGGCCACCTTCAGGCCCTTATAATTCACCACGATGAAGAACGGTGAGGCGTTCAGCCGGGCCAGATACTCTTTCGTCAGGCTTTGCTTTTCGGGACGCATGGTCTTTTTGATTCGTTAGAGAGTTAAAGCAACAACGCGCTCAGGCCGCGAATTCCTTCAGATCCACCCGCACCGGCGGACTCATTGTCGCCGAGAGCGTACAACTTTGAACATAGATCCCCTTCACGCTGTGCGGCCTCGCCTTTGCGATCGCCTCGATGACCGCACGGGCATTGTCTTCGATTTGGGTCGCGCTGAACGCGACCTTGCCCACCGGCACATGAATATTGCCCGCCTTGTCGATTTTGAACTCGACACGCCCGGCTTTCACCTCTTTCACCGCGCGAGCGGTGTCATCGGTCACCGTGCCGGTCTTGGGATTGGGCATGAGGCCGCGGGGCCCAAGCACCTTGCCCAGCTTGCGAACTTCACCCATGGCTTCGGGGGTGGCAATAGCCACGTCAAAATCAGTCCAGCCTTCCTGGCACTTCTTGATCATATCCTCATAGCCAACGTTTTCGGCACCGGCGGCCCTGGCCGCATCAGCGGCCGGACCGCTCTTGGCAAAAACAAGCACGCGAACGGTCTTGCCACTACCATGCGGTAGCGGCACCGTGCCGCGAACCATCTGATCCGATTGCTTAGGGTCAACCCCTAGGCGGAAAGCGAGGTCAACGGTTTCGTTGAACTTTGCTTTCGGAAACTTGATCAGAACTTCGACGGCGGCCTTCAGCGGATAGGCCTTCTTGCCGTCCACTTGTTCGAGTGCTTTCTTGTATCGTTTGCTTGGCATTTATTTTGATTGCGGTGTTGACGAGCTTATGCTCTCCCGCGGTTGTTTCGATTTAGTGCTTTCCAGTGATTATTTAGCCGACCACTTCAATGCCCATACTACGGGCTGTGCCGGCCACCACGCGAATCGCCGCCTCTTCTGACGTCGCGTTAAGGTCCTTCATTTTGATCTTTACGATCTCCAAGACCTGTTTACGCGTCACCTTGCCGACCTTTTCCTTGTTCGGCTCTTTGGAGCCGGCGGTAATGCCGGCTGCTTTCTTGAGCAGAACCGAGGCCGGCGGCGATTTGGTAATGAATGTAAAGGACTTGTCCTGATAGACGGTAATGACCACCGGAATGATCATGCCGGGCTGGTCTTTTGTCTTGGCGTTGAACTCTTTGCAGAACGCCATGATGTTGACGCCGTGCTGCCCCAGCGCCGGACCAACCGGCGGTGCCGGATTGGCCTGCCCAGCAGGGATCTGCAACTTGATGTTTCCAGTAATCTTCTTTGCCATAGTCTATAAAATTGCGCTAGTGCGGTGAACGGGCGATTCAGCGGCGCCGGCCATATTTCTGGCTCAGCACTTCATCGATCCATTCCGTCTTATTAGCCTTTTTCCACCTGCCAGTATTCCAACTCAACGGGTGTGTTACGTCCGAATATGTTGACGGTCACCTTCAGCTTGCCCCGTTCCGGCTCAACTTCTTCAATCACGCCACTGAAGTTGAGGAACGGACCATTGTTGATCTTTACCGTTTCCCCAATCTCGAAGCTTACCTTCGGCTTTTCGTGATCTTCCGATGCGGAGATCTGGCTCTTAATAGCCTCGACTTCCTCGGTCGGGGTCGGCATTGGCGGTTCGCCGCCCACGAAGCCGATCACACCCGGCGTTTCCTGGACAAAATACCACGGCTTCTCAATAATGCGATTGCTCTCATCGAGCAACGCCATGTGAATGAACACATAGCCCGGCCAGAGTTTACGGGTCGAAACCGTCTTCTTCTGGTTGCGCACTTCCACCACTTTTTCCATGGGCACCAGCACCTCGGTTATGAACTCACCCATTTCTTCGGCCTTGATGCGCTTTTCAATGCTCTCTTTGACCTTCCCCTCCTGGCCCGAAAGGGTATGGATGACAAACCACTGGCTTCGCATGATGCCTAGAGCTTAAAGAACATGAACACCCGGAAGAACACTTGGTCAACCAGGACGACAAAACCACCCAGCAAAAAGATCGAAATAGTCACCACGACGGTGGAGCCCTTAAGCTCGTCCCAAGTAGGCCATGCGCATTTGCGCAACTCTTCCCGGGTCTGCTGCACATAATTGGTCAATTGCAGCAGGTAGCCTTTGCGCCAGAGAATCACAAAGGTGACTCCCACCACCACACCCCAGATTCCAATTTTTATTAGGTCATTCACAATAGTATCCAGTCTGGCGGAGAGGGAGGGATTCGAACCCCCGTCGGCCGTTAAGCCGAAGCGGTTTTCAAGACCGCCGCGATAGACCACTCTGCCACCTCTCCGGCTTTGGCCGCTTGGCAGGGCGGGAGGGTCTCGAACCCCCAACCAACGGTTTTGGAGACCGCTACTCTACCAATTGAGCTACCGCCCTACCGCTAGCAGGTGTTGTATTCTTTTCACCAGAAAGTGGGTAACGCTGGGCTAAATCCCCAGCGCTCCCAGAATTCTCCAAAGCCAGCCTATTCGAGCACCTCGGTTACTCGCCCCGCGCCGATGGTACGACCACCCTCGCGAATAGCGAACCGCTGGCCTCGCTCCATCGCCACCGGAGCGATCACTGTAATGTCAACGGAAACGTTATCGCCGGGCATCACCATTTCCACTCCCTGCGGGAGGGCGACCGTGCCCGTCACATCCGTGGTGCGGAAGTAGAATTGCGGGCGGTAGTTGGTGAAGAACGGAGTGTGCCGGCCACCTTCATCCTTGGAAAGAACATACACTTCCGCCTTGAAATGCGTGTGCGGGGTGATACTGCCGGGCTTGGCCAAAACCATCCCGCGCTCAACGTCGTCCTTCTTGGTGCCGCGGAGCAACACACCGACGTTGTCGCCCGCATTGGCCGAATCCAACAGCTTGCGGAACATTTCGATGTCCGTCGCCACAGTCTTCCTCGTCTCTTTCAGCCCGACAATTTCCACATCATCCATGCGCTTGAGCAGTCCGCGCTCGACACGGCCTGTCACCACAGTGCCACGGCCTTCAATGTTGAACACGTCTTCAATACACATTAAGAACGGCTTGTCCACTTCCCGAGGGGGGAGCGGGATGAAGGAGTCAATCGCATCCATCAATGCCTGGATCGACTTTTCGCCTTCCGGCTCACCTGCCAGCGCGGACTTGGAGCTACCGCGCACGACCGGGGTCGTGTCGCCCGGGAACTCATACTTACTGAGCAGGTCCCGAACTTCCATCTCCACCAGCTCCAGCAGCTCCGGATCATCCACCAAGTCAACCTTGTTCAAATAGACGACAATAGCCGGCACACCGACCTGGCGAGCAAGCAGCACGTGCTCCTTGGTCTGAGGCATCGGGCCTTCCGAGGCATCAACCACCAGGATGGCACCATCCATCTGGGCCGCGCCGGTAATCATGTTCTTGATGAAATCCGCATGGCCCGGGCAGTCAATGTGGGCGTAATGCCGCTTATCGCTCTGATACTCGACGTGCGACACTGCGATCGTTACGGTCTTGTTCTCATCACGCACCGTGCCACCCTTGGTGATGTCCGCGTAGGAGATTGGCGTAGCCAGTCCTTTCTTGGACTGCGTTTGCACAATTGCGGCAGTTAGCGTGGACTTGCCGTGGTCAATGTGTCCAATCGTGCCGACGTTGACGTGCGGTTTCGTTCTTTGAAATTGCTCTTTTGCCATTGCTATCTCCTGATGTTGTTGTTGTGTCTGTGTTTCTGCTTACGATACGCGATTATTTTCGCGGTCTTACATGTTTAAACGCAATTCTATGCTATTCCAGGCGCTCTAACGCATTCTGGAGCCCATGATCAGGATTGAACTGATGACCTCGTCCTTACCAAGGACGCGCTCTACCAGCTGAGCTACATGGGCACTGGCCAAGCCAGATACTTCATCCTGATACCAGAAAACGACAAAAACCCCTTACGCCTGCCTTTCCAACTCAAGAAACGCTCAGGAGCTCGTGATTTTCGACTTTTTACGGCCCAATGACTAGGACAAACTACGAGATCCGCCGGGTGGTGTCAATGGGTTTCACACTTTTTTTTGATATATTTTGGGGGAGGGCCCCCACCGGGACAAAACCACGGGAGAAGTGGCGGCGCAAGCGAGGATCAACTGCCACGCAAAGTCCATGGAATACACCCGACTTGCTCTCATTTCACCGGCACTTTCTTCTGCGTGCCGGGTTTCAGCGTCACGTTCACTTGTTTCTGGCCGTAGCGGACCGAACAAGCGGTTCCGGTTATGCTACGGAGGATCGCCTCCTGAAGTTTGCCCCCCTTCCATTTGAGGTCCACCTCAAAGCCGCCGCGGACGCGCAGGCCCTTCACCTGGCCAGCAGGCCACACGGCCGGCAAGGCCGGCAGTAGCTCGATTTCTCCATGCTGGGACTGCACGAGCATTTCAGCAATGAAGCCAGGCGTGCTCACCGAACCATCGAGCTGCAAGGGGGTGCTGCTCGGAGGCATTTGCTGGTAGGTGCAGAGGTTCTCCATTCCAGCCTCGCCGATCAACTCGGAGAAGATCTTGTCAGCCCGATCCCCGTCGAGCAGCCGCGCCCAGATCCAGCACTTCCAGGCGCGGGACCAGTTGCCCCCGATGTAGGGGTCCGCCGGCGCACCGCAGTGAGTGCAGGAACATTTTAGCTTGGAATAGCCGGGATCCAACCGCTGGGCATTATCGCCGTCCCCGCGCAGGTTCATGGATATCCGCGCCGCCTCGGCCAGAGCCTTGTCGGTGCGGGGATTGATCTGCTGACCGGGTTGAACCGCCGCCAGGTGCATGAAGTGCCGATGGTGGCAATTGGGATCGTCCACGTCCTCGACCCATTCCTGCAGTTGACCCAGGCGGCCAATCTTCAGCGCCATTAGCCGAGCGCGCGCCCGTCCGACCTGCTCGCGGAACTCGGTGTCCACCCCCAGCGCCTTCGACGCCTTGACGACGTTGTCGAATAAATCGCCCACGAACACCACATCCTGCATGGCCGGCAGCAGGAAGCCCTTCGGCGATCTCTGCTCGGCGGAGACCGCCGGGATAGCCATCAGCGAGCCCTGGTACTCGGTGAGGTTCTCCAGCCAGAACTCGGCCGCCTCTTTCATCACCGGGTAGGCATGGTTCTTCAGATACGCGCGGTCCTGGGAGAACTCATACTGTTCCCACAAATGCCGGCATTCCCACGCCGCGCCGCAGGGAAATGGCCCCCACTCCAGGTCCAATCCGGGACTGGCATACCCCCAGATGTTGCCGGTGGCGTGACCGACCCAGCCACGGGTGCCATAATAAGCCTTCGCAACCTCGCGCCCAGGCTTGACCAGAGCCTCGATCCACTCGAGGAACGGCACGTTGCACTCCGAAAGGCCCAGCG